>Ga0334898_1003715_pt1 | contig 12054 bp, 5 predicted proteins | sample GraSluR3_MG_10_FD_207228 | JGI IMG/M metagenome (GOLD analysis project Ga0334898, IMG submission 207228) | Sludge microbial communities from methane-producing bioreactor in Wageningen University, Netherlands - Granular Sludge_3_08-R3 | ecosystem: Engineered > Bioreactor > Anaerobic > Unclassified... | reverse complement strand
TTTGATTCAGGTCGATTTGCTTTTGCCGGCTGCCCACCAAACTCTCTGTATCGGTTACTTCGGGAATAACGGCTACAATGCCGGGATGAACGGCATTCAGTTTTCTTCTTTCCATGGCCGTTAAAAACGTTTCGGTAACCAGTGTCAGTTCAACCAGTGCATCCTGATTTTCAGTCAGCCACAGCAACGCCTCTTCCAACCCTTCGGCTCGTTTTCTCAACAACCGTTTTCCTTTGGTCAGTTCAACCTCCCGCACTTTAGCTACTTCGCCCGGTTCCGCTTCAATGATTAAAACATACTTCTGCTGATTGGCTTCTGCAAAACTGTACGACAACGGACTACCGCCATAATAAACCGGACAGGGTTTTGAGCCTACCCGGTGCATACGGTGCAGGTGACCCAACGCTGTGTATTGTATTTGTTTTGGAATATTTTCGGTGTAAATTGCCTGTGCCCCGCCCACATGCAAAATGGGCTTTTCGTCCTCCGGTTCTTCCGGTAGCGCGTCGCCTTTTTTTACCATAAACAGATGTGACAACAAAATATTCACGCCTGTTTCATCGCAATATTGTTCGGCCAGTTTTTGCCATTTCTCCTGAAGAACAGTCCGCAACTCCTCTTCGCTGTTTTCATGTCCGAGAAAGGTTTTCAGACGGTATTCGTTGGCATAGGACGTATGCAAAATCCGTAGCGGAATGTTTGTTCCGGGAAGCTGCAATTCCAGGAAACCTTCGTCGCTTTGCAAAACCCTGAGGCCTGAATCCAGCTCAAACGGGGCGACTACCGAATTGGGATAACCGGCAAAGATAATTCCGCATTCACGGGCCAGCGGGTCGGGCGCTTCGATGCGGTCGGGCGAGTCGTGGTTACCGGCAATAGCAATCACCGGACGACGGCCATTGGCAGCCAAACGTTTTAAGGTTTTATAAAACAGGTCAACCGCTTCGGTGGCCGGGTTAAAGGTATCGAATAAATCGCCCGCCACCAGAACGGCATCCACCTGTTCGTGTTCAGCTAATTCGCAAATTTCCTGCAACACAGCCTGTTGTTCTTCCATCCGCGGAAAATCATCGAGCCGTTTGCCGAGGTGCCAGTCTGAAGTATGGAGTAGTTTCATATACTAAAATTTAGACTCGAGAATATCTATAATATCCTTTTATATTACTTGCTAAATGTTTTCCTTTTGAGCCGGCCCCCATTAGTTCTTCGTATACATGCTGAGGCACATCAAAATACTGATATACTCCGCCATTTAAAAATTCAACTTCTAATGTTTGTGAATTTACATCGTACCCTATTGATGCAATGTTCGATGATGATACTGATTGTCTGTTCATAATGTATTTATTTAATGATACGTTTAATAAATGGACTTTGGGCTCTCCAAGTCTCTAAAAATTCTTTGTAATTAGGGTTTTCTTCCATTTTGATCCCCCAGCCGCCTGGATGCATCGACTTTTCGTCACCTTGTTCATCATATATTATTGGATCCTGACTGTCCGGTCTTCGATCTTTGGGAGGAGCGTCAATTAATGTTCGCATCGGAAGTTTAACTGCTTCGCCAAGTATAATAGCCTCTCCTGTTCTCAAAATCGGAAGCATACTGGTTAATCCTTCTAAATTATCTGTTACAGCACCTGTAATATGTCCTCTATCTGTTGCATTTGCTAAACGTTGTGCAAAGAACGTCCCGCATTGAGATAAAATGGTAGAGTTGACCTCAGATGGTCTTTGGCTTACAATCATTGCGCCAATGCCATATTTACGTCCTTCTTTTACTATTTTTTGGACGACGGATAATGCGCTGCCTTGTTCGTTTAAATAATTATGTGCTTCTTCCATCAATAATAACAAAGGTCTGTTTCTACCCCCTTGCGATAAATTTCTGGCCCAAAAAAGTCCGTCATAAATGATACGCAATAACACTCCAATAATGGTATTAAGTATAGAATTCGGCACACCGGATAAATCCATTATTGTTATTGGCCTGTCACTTCCTATCCACTCTTGAATTAAGGAATCCAAATCTTTCTCAGTTTTACCATCTTCTGCAGGAGTCCATTCTCCCGGTTTAAACAAGAAGTTAAATCGCGGGATTCTTAATTTTGCGCCCAAAGAATGAAGTTGCTGACTATTCGCTAAAGGAGAGTTTACAGGATGTTGCACACGATCTCCGTTATCTCTGTTGGTATTTATAGGTTTAAAAACCGGAGGTATGCCTTTGACAGGATCGCCTCTCATTTCGTTACCATTTTCGTCAGTTTCAAATGCCAGAGGTTTTCCTTCTTTATCGGGATAAAACTTGCCTAATGTTTCAGTATATAATTCATGCCACAAATGATTTAAACTAAATGGTATAGGCGAATCAACATTTAATGAATCTGTATTAATTCCATCCTTTGGATATGTTTCCAGACTTTTGAATTTGGCATTAGTAATTCTTTCTAAGACTGTGTTGTAGTCTTTTTCACTGCTAAATTGTCCAAAACTAATTGCTGCTAACTCTTCGAAACTAAGAGCCCAGAAAGGAATGAACAGGTCTTTTTCAATGCTACCTTCTGTTTTATCTGCATTAACCTTGAAAATATTTGCCCTGTCTTTTAAAGCATTTCCATATTCACCGTGTATATCAAAAACAATTGCTCGGGCTGACGGATATTTTACCGGATCAGAAACTGCATTTAGGATACTTGCTACTGTTGTTGATTTTCCGGATCCCGTAGTTCCAACAATTGCAGAATGACGGGTAATCAATTTATTGATATCAATCAGTGCGGGAATTGATTCAGCTCCAGCAATGTGACCAATCTTTACAAAATAAGGTTTGTCTGGTTGACCATATATCTTTTTCAGATCGTTTTCTGAAACAAGATGTACTTCATCACTAATCGTTGGATATTGAGATATCCCTCTTTGAAAAAGGCCGTTACGCTGACCTTCTCCTATAAGCTGAACATTAATCCATCGATTTCCATAGGGTTGCACTAATTTTTGGTTTTCAGGAACAGCACCAGCGCCCACTTGGGTCACAATACCAAAAAGATCTATATAACCAATAGGAATTTTTACAAATGAACCAATTTGTCCAATGCGATACCCTTCTCCATCGACATAAGTCAGACCAGATAGTGCAGAATTATCTAACGTAACACTTAATGACGTGCCGCTTACATCTTGAATTGTTCCCAAATGAGTAGATTTAAACGCCATCTTGCTCAATTTTAAATTGTTCCTTTCCAATCAGTTCTTGCAGAAAGTTTCCTAAAACAGTAAAATCTCCGAGATGAAATTCATATTTGGTTGCCTCCTCGTCAACTTCGTTACCGTTATCGCCTTTCATTGGGACTTGTTTTTGTTTTACTGCATTTCCTATATTTTCCTCGGCATCATAGTCTAATTTTGTAGGCCTCCATTTTGCCCTTAGACCACCAATTACCGCTTCGTCAAAAGTCCATATACTCAGGTTAGATCTATTCTCTGCTAATTCAAGAGCTTTTTCATAATTGATAGTAGTCTTAATAACAGTTTCTTCTCCATCTGCTTTTTCTTCAGTAGTCTTGGTTAAATCACCAAACAGCAACGCAATAACCATTGATGTTGGATTCGCCCTTAATGCATTTAAAATGGTATCATTTAAATGGTCATCACTAAATGAATAGCCGGACATTATTAAAACAGCAGAATTTTGTCTTAAAAATTTATTCAATCGGTCTATTAGTGCGAGATAAGGCATCTTTCGGCTTTGATCATATTTAAGGTGAGAGGGATGAATAATATAAGAATCGCTTCCATTCAGGCTCGTGGAACGATATACATCTTTATTTTTCTTTAAATACCAATTGATTGATCCGTGTATTTTCCATACCCTTGTCCAATGGTTAGGGATTAATCCATCTTCAACAGCCCTTAAGTCAAAAAAAGGAAACCGAGTACCAACAAATCCATCAAAGTAAGGAACTTTCAATGCTTCAAAGGCCTCCTCCAACAAAAGATCATAGTTAGTAGTAAATATTTCAATTGGCGTGTCCCTTTCAATATTATTTACCCATTTTGCTAATTTGTGATATGGTGTTTTATTGTCAGGCAGGTTAATATTTAACCGGTGGGCTATTTTTTGGCAGATTAGCTTTTCGATCTCACCTAATTCTTTTTCAGAAAAACCTCTAATATCAGCAGCTCCTTTGGAAATTTGCATCATCCCCCTCAAAAAACTCAAAATATCCTCTATGTTTGGTTTAGTATTTCCTGTTTTTACTACTTCTTCTAATAGTTGAGCATATGCAGTGGCAAAACTTCTTGATGCTCCTTCTGCGACAGAAGTTTCTTTATCAATTTCCTCTTTAATATATTTTGTCAATCCAGCAATGTCTGGAATTAAAGGCCATTTTCCTTTTGGCATTGAAACAGCTAATGGGCATCCTGCCGAAAGAAAAAAGCCCACAGGTTTTTTATCTTGTGATAATGTCTGTCTTAAATATTTAGACTGACGAATAGGATCATGGTAACTCATAATGTCAATATCTTATTTGTTTTACAATTAATTACTTCAATTTCAATAATTCTTCTATTAATGCCAATATCAAGGTGTAGTGATTATAATTAATGTAATCTCGTTTTCTTTCAATTTTTCTCGAACTGATCTTTTATCGGTAATATACATTAAACTAGCCTTTTCTAAAAACCGTTACACATCCTCAAAAACTCCTCTTCATAAACCAACCGAATATCGCAACCTTGTGTTATTAATTGCTCAATTTTCTTCATTTTGGAGGGGCCGGGCGCGGAGCCTGTAATCACAAAATTGGTTCGTTTGGTAATCGTAGTATCGATATCGGCTCCCATTTTTTGAATTAAATCAGCGGCATCTTTTCGGGCAATCGATTTTAACACACCTGTAAAAACAACCTTTTTGGCATAAAAAGGGCTGTTACAATCAGCATGTTCCAAATCAGGTTTTAATACATCTCCGCAAAGACGTTCATGTCCATCGGGTTGAAAGAAATTTGCTGGATTTTCAGCACGGGGAGTAATTTTTGTCAAATCGGGTGTAATGCCTTGCAATAAATTCAAATAAACCCTTGCACAGGCCTCTGCATCCCAGGCTGCATCGTGATGATTGTTCAGTTCAATTTGATAAGCCTCACAAATTTCGTTGAGTTTGTACCCGGTTCTGGAATAGGTACAGTCGCACTCCATTGCAGGTGTCGGCAAACTATAGAAGTTAAGGGCCTGTTCAAGGCAATTGATATCAAAAGAGGCATTGTGTGCAACCAATCGTTTACCGTGTATCAACGGATGAATTTCATCCCAAACCTCTGAAAATACGGGTGCATTTTCAGTCATATCAGGCGTGATTCCATGAATATTCATGTTCACAGTGGCATACTCATTTTGGGGTGGACGGACCAGTTTTGAAACGGTTTGTGTTATTTCACCATTTTCAACAATGGCCAAACCAATCTGACAGATGCTCCAACGCTTGCCATGAGCTGTTTCCACATCGATAGCTACAAAATTCATTTTTATCAAAGGTTAGTATAAAACAATTCGTTCATTATTTTCAGCAATCATGCCTTTCTGAAGTGCATATTCAATTCCTGTTTTCATAGCTTGTTCCACATTCCCGCCCAATCGTGCATAGCCAAATAAACGAGCCGCTTCTTTCACCAAATCATCAAGCGGCAAACTTATCTGGTTGGTTAAAATTTCAATCACACCAACTGCAATCTCTTCTTTGGGAAGGTCATCGGCACTTCGTTTTTGCTCTTCATTTTCCGAAACGCGGAATGTATTGTACGTTTCAGGATTCTGTTCAGAACTCCAGTAAAAAATTGATCCGTCTTGGTCTGTCTTTTTTAAATTCAATTCTGCATAAATTACTGTCAAAAATTCATTCAAACGCGAGCCAAGCCTTGAAATTCCCCAGGCACTAAGAATTCTTTTAGATAGTAAGTTATGGCTGATTGGACTTTCCCTCTGGATAATATACAGAATTTGATTTTTAATAGTATAATAATGATTAGGATTATAAAACTCATCAGACATCGATAGACATTTTGTCGATAAAGCGCAAACTCTATATTTCTGAGAATTGGTTTTCGGTTCAATAACTTGCTGCGTAATTCCCTGCAATTTCACACCTGCAAACTGCTCTCGTTTTTCTTCGGCTATAGTTTTCGCTGGTTTTGGATGTTTTGTTGAAATTGGTTCAGGCTCGACAGGAATATTTACATTTTCTATTGCATCTTTGATTTCCTGCAGAATTTTTCGCGGATTATCCCACCAGTCGGGCGACCAAAGTTTATAAATATTCCAGCCAAGCAATTGCAAAACCTGCATTCTGACCATTTCACGATCCTTGGCAGTTTTGGCCGATCTATAATTATTACCATCCGTAAGTATTCCCAAAATATATTCCGATGTATTTTCCGGATTGACCACACCAACATCTATACGGTAACCGGAACAACCAATATTAGTCTGTACATCGTAACCAAACTTGCGCAATTCTTCTGCAATATGATTTTCAAAAAAGTTCGTTTTTCTCTTCAGAAAATGTTTTGTTTGAGTTAAAACCTTTTTACCCTTTTCTGAATATTCCAAAAACGCCTTAATTCCTGCAACCCCTTCCGAAGATGTGCGGGTAATATCAATCTGGTCGGACCGTAAAGTTGAAAAAACTTTCATTTCGTACCGGGCGCGTGAAACTGCTACATTCAGTCTTCTCCAGCCTCCTTCCCTGTTGAGAGGTCCAAAGTTTAAACTTATATTACCGTTTTTATCCGGCCCGTAACCCATTGAAAATAAAATAATATCTCGTTCATCTCCCTGAACATTTTCAAGATTTTTGATAAAAATCGGCTCATTTGATTCCATCGCTATCAATTCAAGTTCAGGGCGTTGTTTGAAGGCTTCATTAAGCAAATCTTCGATTAAATTTTGTTGTGCCGAACTGAATGTAACAATCCCAATACTTCTTTTTGATAATTCAGGATCGGCAAGCATACGAATGACTTCCTCTGTAATAGCCGCTGCTTCGAATTTGTTTTGGCGTGTTTTGCCCCGGTCATAATATCCGGGAACATCGATATTACTTACTTTAGTTGCGATATCATCCGGTGACGGGAAAGTCATTAGTTTGTTATCGTAGTAATTGGAATTACTGAAAGCAATCAGGCTTTCGTGTTTACTGCGGTAGTGCCACAACAAGTGTTTGGATGGGATTGAAAGTGCCAGGCAATCATCCAGAATACTTTCCAAATCTTCTTTTTCCGCATTCTCTTCATCAAAATTATTGGTAGAGAAAAAGCTCGTAGGTGGCATTTGTTTCGGATCACCAACTACAATTACATTCTTCCCCCGTGCAATGGCGCCTACTGCCTCGCTGGTTGGCATCTGCGATGCTTCATCGAATACAATCAGGTCGAATTTAGTTTGGTCGATTTCAAAGTACTGTGCTACCGAAATCGGACTCATCAGCATACAGGGGCACATCCGTGGAAGAAGATTCGGTATTAAATCGAAAAGTCTTCTTAATGACATTCCCCTTCCTTTACTTCGAATAGCCCGCTGAAGAATTCCAATTTCAGAACTTTTTGCAGCTTCGCGGGTAAACGATGGAATATCCGAAGCCAGTTTGGCAAACAATTCGGCTTTTGTTAATTCCTCGAAATACCGGCTCTTTTTCCTGAACTTCCTGATTTTATTTTCAAACAATTTCCCATTGAATGTGGACAATTGAGGTTCATTGGAAATTATATGCTCTGAACATTGCCTGAAAATTGCTTTTTTAAATGAATCGAGAACTTCTTCATTTTTTAACTCACCTTGCTGATAAGCTTGTACTACCGGATTAAGATCAGCTTTCAAAACTTTTTGAACCGAAAGATTCCACCCCGACCAATCCCGTAAATCATCAATGTTCTGCTGCCAGTTCAGCGCTTTTTGATTCCATACGGTAATCCAGTCCTGAGATTGATTGCCATTGTCCGAAAAATTAATCTCAAGCGATTCTGAAAGTTTATTTTCGAAATCCTTAACCTTTTCGAAACTTTCTTTATAGCTCTGTAAATATTTCCCATTTATTGAAATATACGTTTGTGCCCCTTCGGAAAAATCTGTTGACAGGTTCGACCTAACCATCTTCGATTTGGATACGTCACCGGTAATAGTCAGCACTGCCTGATGAATCTTTATAACCGCTTCACAAATCTGAATGACTTTTTTCCAGTCGCAGTTTCCATTTTTCCACAGAAATTCCAACATTCTGGAAAGCATTTCTGTGTTCTTATCCAGAACTTTCTGTTCTTCCTGGCAATGAATAATTTTTTCGAGAACAGATAAAATCTCCTGTTTTTTAATTTTACCGGTTTTTGAGAATGGTTTTAGTGCATTTGCGATTTTTTGTTGCCCCAGAAACTTTGGTATAAACCACTTTTCTGATACACGATTCCAGTTTGTTAAAGCAGATTCCGCATCGAACGTTAAAATGTTTTTATTGAAATCTTCAAGTAATTCATCACGTAAGTTATCCCTTGTTCTACCGTGACCTGAAATATCGATGATGTTACCGAGTGTATTTTCCACGTTTTTGCAAGTCCAAATCTGAGCAGGTGTATCAGATAAAACCAGAATCTCATTAACTGTTTCACACTGCGCGTCATCCTGCTTTCTTGTAGAAAATAGCGAATCAATCTTCAGCAGCGAGAGAACTTTCTCTCTGTTTTGTTTTAATTCAGCCAATAAATCAATATAATTTGAAATCAACTCATAAGCATTTGCCCTCAATTGCTGGCTGTATGATGTTGTTTGAATTTCAGTTAGCGGATGATTGAATGGATGACCGCATATTGTCCCGGTTGCCTGCAATTCCTCAACCAATTCAAATAATTCGTCAATTTTTGACTCATCAGATTCAATAATAATTTTTTCATCCAGGGTGATTTTGTCAGGCGTGTCATTAAGCTGCGCATAACCGGTAAAACAATCAAAAAGAGAATACCCAAAATGATGTTTCTTATGTAACGCCTCCACGTAATCATTCAGTTCATTCCGTAGTACGTGCAAACGTTCAGCTTCCGTTTGATATTCCAGCGGAGATGTTTTTTTTATTACTTCAGTTGTTTTCTGTAATTGCTCAAGTACTGTTGATTTTTTTGCTTTGTTTGAATGTAGTTCCAAACAAAACGGATCGAGTCCGATATCTGTTAATCGTTTCTGAACAACCGACAAAGCAGCCATTTTTTCAGCAACAAACAGAACTTTCTTCCCCTGATATAAAGCATTTGCGATGATATTTGTAATTGTTTGGGATTTACCGGTTCCCGGTGGTCCATGCAAAATAAAACTCTTATCCTTAACAGCCGCAAAAATGGCTTCCAATTGTGAGGAATCGGCACTAATGGGCAAGGCAATTTCAGAAGGCAAATAAGTCTTATCCGGATTCGTCATTTCTGTCAGGGATTCCTCTGCATCCCATTCAATTTTCCCCGAAATAAGGCTTGCAACAATTTTATTTTCCTTTAATTTTTCAGCATTATGGTGAATATCATTCCACATAATGAATTTATTAAAGGAAAAAATACCCAAAAATGCATGTTCCTCAACGTCCCACCTGGGCTGTGACATTATTCCTTTTCTGACGATATTGAATATTCTTTGAACATCGACACCGCTTTCATCGCGGGGTAATTCCTCTAATCCACTAATTACGATTCCGAAATCCTGCCGGAGCATTTCCAGCAAAGTTATATTCATCAGAGTTTCCTCTTCACGGCTTCGGATGATAAATCCTTTTTGAGCGGATTTCCGAATAATTTCTACAGGAAGCAGTAATAAAGGAGCATAGCGTGGTAATTCGCTCTTAGAAGATTCATACCATTTTAAAAAACCAATTGCCAGATAAAGCGTATTTGCCCCGTTTTCCTCCAATGATAACCGCGATGAACGATAAAGTTTAGTCAACGCTTTTGAAAGTTCATTTTCCGTGAAATACGATCTTAACTTCTTTTGAGAAAGTTCGTGTTTCAATAAATCTACAATTGGATCTGATTTATTAACCTCCTGATAAACATTTGAAACGCATAAAGGATTAGTCCAATCAACTGGTTTGGGAAGAATTTGAAATTCTTCACCGCTGGCAAGCGCATCTTCAAATAAATTAAGGGTTATTGAAACCAATTGAATAGTACTCTGGGTTACCCTCATATTTAAGAGATTGTTTCTCAGACTCAAATCAAGCAGTTTTCGTTCCCAGAGTTTTTGTTTTGTTATTGGAATATTACTGGTGCCAAGCTCGTAATTTTCTATATTTATTTGCTCCGGGGCTTCCGATATCCATTTTTCAGCCTCATGCTCAACAATCTCCCAACCATCATCGGTTTTTACACGTTGCGGTAATGGTTTAATTCCACTGTAACGAGCTCTTTTTATATCAAGAAACAAAATGAAGTCATCTTCATTAACCAATTTATAATTGGCTGCATTTATGGCTTCGTCAAAAGAGACCTTTTGGCCGGCATTCATGAATGTAGATTCAATAAGGCAAATTTCATTTATGCCGCTTGCTGTACGTTTTTTTATTAGTGATACATCGTCGTTGATACTGTCTGGAAAAGTTTCGTCTATAAGCCAGCCTCCCGCAAATGCATGTCCGTTTATCACAATTAAAAGTGGATTTAATCCTATTGCCTCCAGACAAGCAGCATATAAAAGAGAAATATCTAAACAAGTAGCTAATTTTTGAGAAAATATCGTATCACACATTCTGATACGCTGACCTTCCTGTTCAAAGCTTGCGGGTGCTGAACAGTAAATCAATTCCAATGCAGCAATTGCTTCATAAATAGCGGCCATTTGCTTTTTCACCCGGTCAGGATTCAAACTCTGATAAGCATCAAAAGAAGGATTCCTCGTCCAGCGATTTAGTATGGCAGATGCAGAATTTAATATTTTTGAAATTTCAGGGTGATTAGGAGTTGAAAAAGCAGCAAGCATTTCAGGCAGATTCACAATACCACCCCATTGATCAAAAGCCAAAACTTCAATTGGAAAATTCTCTTTAAGCAAAACTTTATCGCCCTGAGAAAGAATTACAAATAATTCACCAGTTACTTTTTCAGTTAACTCTGCTAGAAATTTTCCGGAAAGCTTGACTCCTTTGGCATCAATTTCCAGACTTTGATTATTAAGAATAAAATCAACATAGTAATCCCATTCAGTAATAAATTCCGGTTCACTTACAATTTTAACATGAATATTTAATAATTCTTCATCGGAATTATTATCAATTGCAAGAGTTCGAACTACGGGTATTCGATTCTGCTGAATAGCGTAATTTACAATAGATGAATAAATTAAATTAATCTCAGGAATATTTTTGTTTTTGTTCATGGTTTGATGCTGAAAGGTTTTTCTTTTTTATTAATATATTGGCTAGTAATTCATTAAACGAAATGCCAATAAAAGTACTAAAATCATTTATAAATCTAATAATTTTCATTAAAGTAATTAATAATCCATTCCTAACAGATTGAGATTAATAATCTTACCAACCTAAAGAAAACAAAACATAAATTGTTTATGGATTGGAATTTACTTCATTTGCATCCGGATATAGCTTTTAGGATCAGTTGGAATTAGCGCTCATCCAGCTCTCTGTCTTGTTTAGCGGCCGGTACCACAAACCCCATCACCCCAGTACCGATAAGGCCCACTCCTGCCAGCAGATACCGGATGGCTGGAGAGGAAATGAAAAAAATGCCCGAAACCGAAATCATCAGCCACATCAGGGCAATGGCAAAAACTTTTTGCCTTTTGGTCATACCTTTGTTTTTCCGGTAGTTCAGAATGTACGGCCCCAACACCCGGTTTGATACCAGTTTCCGGTAAAGTTTATCTGAACTTCGGATGTAAAGAGCGGCGGTTAGAAGCAAAAACGGTGTGGTGGGCAGCCCGGGGACAAAAATCCCGGTAACACCAAGAATTAAGGAAAGAGTACCAAAAAAAATGTACAACATTTTAACCATAAACCACTCATTTGAACCCTGCCAAAGG
>Ga0334898_1003714_pt1 | contig 12055 bp, 9 predicted proteins | sample GraSluR3_MG_10_FD_207228 | JGI IMG/M metagenome (GOLD analysis project Ga0334898, IMG submission 207228) | Sludge microbial communities from methane-producing bioreactor in Wageningen University, Netherlands - Granular Sludge_3_08-R3 | ecosystem: Engineered > Bioreactor > Anaerobic > Unclassified... | reverse complement strand
TGAGCTCTAAAATCTCTTCTTCGCTAAGCCGGTTTCTATGGGTGAAGGCGGCAAAAAAACGCGGCAGAGAGCCACCGAAGGTTTTGTTTAAAAATTGTTCGCCCTGCGCCGCCAAGAAATCCTCCCTCGTCATTAGCGCCGTGACAATGCTCTTTTTATTTTGAAATATACCCCTGTCACATAACCGCTTTAGCATTGTGTATGTTGTGGACTTCTTCCAGCTTAGTTCTGTTTCACAAAGCTTCACAAGCTCTCCGGATGAAATGGGCTCATACCGCCAGATTAAATCGGCAAACCGCTGCTCCATTTCTCCAAGCTTATATTTTTTCATGGTTTTATACCTCCATTAGCCGAGGTCTAATGATATTAAACTAAAACTAGTCTAACATGATTAGACCTTATTGTCAATAGGTCGCAGTTGCACCTGGTGCGCCATGAATATTGTTGAAGGCATAGCCTCTGTTTTTCCTCGAAAGCTTTCTTCTTCGGCCGGGCGAGAGTAATCCGGATATGATAAGCGAAATTGTAACGGAATTTGTGTTATATCCAAAACTTCTATACCGGAACTTATTTTTTGAATAACCTCGCAATTTTGAATATGCTATAATATGAGTAAGGGTATTATCAGGCAGATATTTGCATGTTGCTTATATGTGTCAGCAAGCTGTTGAGAAACTTGTTAAGGGACTATTTGTATTACATAAAGGGGAAGAACCTCCCAGAATTCATAACATATGGAACATTTTTGATAGAATTTTCGACATAGATAAGTTTGAAGAAAGCGAAAACGAAGGAGGTGTTTTCGTGGCTGAAATCCCTGAAAACATTAGAAAAGTATTAAAAACTGGAATTGAATTGTCTATAAATTAATACAAAACACCATAAGGGCAAGGAACATATCCTACAATAGCGTGATGCAAATCAGTAGGAAAGTGCGGAACTAGCGTTTTGTCATCCTGAGCGAAGCGAAGGAGCAATCTATAGAAACAGATTCTTCGGGCTACGCCCTCAGAATGACAAATAAAGGAACGAGATTCTTATGTTGTTTACCTAACGTAACTCAAAAAGGTTCCTTCCCGGCGACACCTTCTCCCTCAGGGATACCCACCTGTTTAATTTAGAAAAAGTTTAGAAAGTTTACTTTATCAGTTTATAAATGCCTGATATAATCCTTGTGTTAGAATTAAGCTTGGAAGAAGGAGATACCATGAAGATAATTAACCGAATTTTTGTTTCAAGCACTTTATTGGTGTTTCTTTCGCTCGTTTCCCTGCTTACCGTTATAAGCATAATATTCCTCCTGTCCCCCGGAGATCCCGGTAAGGAGTTGCTGGATAAAGACATTTTTCACGCCGGGGCAATTCTTGACAGATTCGACGCTTCAACAAGAGACTGGGACTCACTTAACGCCCTGCTTTCGGTACACGGTTATAAACTGCTTGTCCTGGAGAATGATAATGTAGTCTTTTCCACATTAAGTGATTCACAAGGCAGTATCATTAATAGCCTTAAGCCTATGAAGCTTGAACAAAACACGTTGGCGGGAAGAGTACAGGAGATGACGTTCGCTGCAGTTGCAGATGGGGCATATTCAATATTTGCCGTTGGAGGCAGGGAGAATAACGCAAGTGTCCGCGACGGCTTTATGCAGTGGTTTTTGATATTCTGCCTGATGTTCATTACCATTATCCTGCTACTTAGCCAGCTTTTCACCCGCAAAATGGTATGGCGCATCCTCCGTCCGTTGAATGCTTTATCGGATGGCGCGAAACGGATTGAAAACGGCGACTTATCCAAACCGGTAGTTTATACGGGAAAGGACGAGTTTGCGTCGGTCTGCACAGCGTTTAACCACATGCAGGAGCATTTATTGAAAGAGAGGGAGAAAACCGCTGCTTACGAAAGGGCCCGCATGGACTTAATTACCGGCATCTCCCACGACCTCAGAACTCCGCTGACCTCTGTCAAAGGCTATATCAAAGGCTTGAGCGACGGCGTGGCGAACACCCCTGAAAAACGGGAGCAGTATCTTTCTGTAGCATATAAAAAAGCATGTGACATGGATGTACTTTTGGAGAAGCTCTTCTATTTCTCAAATCTCGAAACAGGTAATCTACCCCTTTCCCTTAACCGGGAGGATTTAGGGGATTTTGCCCGCCGGTTTGCCGAAAGTATTCAGGACGAGTTTGATTATAAAAACATAAAGGTCACTGTAGATACAACATCGGTACCGCATCCTGTGAAAATCGATGCCGGGCAGATGCGCCGGGTATTGCTTAACCTGACAGAAAATGCGGTAAAGTATGCAAAGGCCCATTCTCTCGTACTGCATATTTCCGTATGGTGTGAGCGCGGCATGGAACACCTGCTGTTTGCCGATAATGGTAAGGGGGTATCGGAAGAACACCTTCCCATTTTGTTTGAGCGGTTTTGGCGGGGCGACGAGGCGCGCAGCGCAAAAAGCGGCGAAGGAAGCGGACTTGGGCTGTATATTGTGAAATATATCGTGGAGGCCCACGGCGGCTTTGTCACAGCCAAAAACGATAACGGGCTGCAAATCAAGATTTCCCTGCCCCGCGGAGAGGAGGAAAACCTATGAGGAAAATACTTATCGTTGAAGACGACACCGAAATCGCTATGCTAGAAAAGGACTATTTGGAAATAAACGGTTTTGAAGCAGAAGTCATAGCAGACGGCAAACAAGCGTTATCGGCCCTTGAAAAGGGTAACTATGCTTTGATTCTGCTTGACCTGATGCTGCCGGGCCAAAACGGTTATGATATATGCAGGCAAATAAGGGACAAAATCGATATTCCAATCCTTATGGTAACAGCCCGTACAGAGCCAGCCGATAAAATCCGCGGACTTGGCCTTGGAGCGGATGATTACGTCGTCAAGCCCTTTGACCCCGCCGAGCTGGTGGCCAGGGTCAAATCCCATCTGAACCGGTATGATCGGCTGACGGGCTCTGCAAAAGACGGTAGGGATGATACTATCATAATCGGGGACTTAAAAATAATGCCTAAGGGCTGGAAGGTTTATAAGAGGGAAACCGAAATCAAATTGCGGGGCCGCGAGTTCGAGCTTTTATTATTCCTCGCCGAGAACCCCAATACGGTTTTTTCAAAGGAACAGCTTTTCGAAAAAATATGGGGCTTAGATTATGTGGGTGACAGCGCCACCGTCACGGTGCACATTAACCGGATACGGGAGAAAATAGAGGACGACCCGTCTAAACCGAAGATAATAGAAACCTTATGGGGTGCAGGATACCGGCTTAACCCCTGAGAATACAAATTGCAGTATTAAACCGTGCGGGCAATATCCGCATGGTTTTTTAATTGTTGTCTTATTGTTTAGAAAACGTTTATCTCTTTTCATCCGGCAGTTTAGAAACTCCTACTATAATAAGCTTATTAGAGTACAAGGAGGCATAAATGTGAAACTGACAATAAAAAACATCAGCAAAAAATATGGGAAAATACAAGCCTTAGACAGCGTCAGCTTTGAAATGGAGAACGGCGTCTACGGTCTTCTGGGGCCGAACGGTGCAGGCAAAAGCACACTCATCCGTATTTTGGCCGGGGTAACGGAGGCAAGCAGCGGTGAGGTTATTATAAACGGAAAAAACAGAAAGGCCTGTGACCCTGAATACCGCTCAAAACTGGGATACCTTCCTCAAACGCTGAACTTTTACCCTTGTTTTTCCGGGCTTGATTATTTACGCTTTGTTGCCGCGCTTAAAGGGCTAAAGGGCGAAAGTGTGGAAAGAAAAATCGAATCCCTTGCCGAACAGGTGAGTTTAACTCAGGACTTGCATCGAAAATGTATAAGCTACTCCGGAGGCATGAAGCGGCGGCTTGGTATCGCTCAGGCGCTGTTGAACGATCCGGAGATACTGATACTGGATGAACCAACCGCCGGTCTTGACCCCCATGAACGTATTAAGTTCCGCAATCTTATATCGGTTTTCTCCCGTGACAGGACGGTGCTTCTCTCCACCCACATCGTTTCTGACGTCGATTCTATAGCCAAACAGACGGTAATGATCAAAGACGGCAGGGTTGGCAAAATGGAGAGAAATGAACATTTCGTGGATGCGATGGAGGGCAGGGTTTGGCTTCTGAAAATGACAGTTGATGAGCTGGTTGTTTACCAGAATAACCACCTCATCAGTAATGTCATACCCGCAGGAAATCGCATGGAGGTGCGGGTAGTGACCGATAAGAGGCCTGCGCCTGACGCCGTAGCCGCTATGCCGACGCTTGAAGATGCTTATCTTTATGAATTCAATTTTGATTGGAGGACTGTCTGATGATACTGTTTCAATATGAAATGAAGAAGCTTCTGTTTAACAAAAGCCGTATCATTCTGCTGGCTGTGATATTTATTATATGTATGCTGATGGGGCTTCTCTCCGCTGAGGGGTCCTTAGCACTTAGAAAAAGCGCTGACTATAGCGAGTATATCAGGCTGGTTTCGGAAAACACCGGGGGATTTAACCCTGAACAGTTTGCAAAATCCAAGGCAATATCCGAAGCGACCGAGGTCGAATACCGCAAAGGCAATGAAGATGGATTCTATATGTACCTGCACCGTAACCCTGTGCAGAAATTCCACAACGATTATACTAAATTTGGCAAAAGAGTTCACGAATACTGGAACGGTCCGGAATATCAAGACGAAGCAAATATTCTGGGGATTTACCCCATACAGGAGAAACTGAAAGAGCTTTCCGGTAAAACGGGCACAAACGAATACAGGTATTACAAAAAACGCCTGGATACCGAGCTTTCCCTGGGGGAGCCTGTTTTTAGGAACACGCTTTTTTGGGACAACTTTTCCCTTGCATTTGACCCCTCCAGGGTAGGTTTTTTGCTTCTGATGTTTTTGGCCTTCATAATCTCCCCTGTATTCACACAGGAGGTACAGACCGATATGGACAGTATAATACTTTGCTCTGTAAAAGGCCGTCGTGAGATTGTTACTGCCAAACTGCTGAGCGTTTGTATGACTTCCGCTATCCTGACTGCCGTTTTTTTCTCGGGGATGTTTATCGGAAATTATATATTCAACGGTGATATTAACGGTTTTGATGCGCCTGCCCGGTGCTTTGCAGGGTTTACCTGGACAACACTTGACATGACAGTGGGCGGCGTGGCTATGCTGGGTGTTTTATGGCTGATACCTGTTACTATGGCTTTTGGTTTGGCAATGGGTCTTATATCCGCAAAATCCAAAAATCAGACCGCTACCTTTGGCCTGGGTGTTGCAATGATTCTGACGCTCAGTTTGTTCGGCTTCCTTAGAGATGACCTTAAAAAAATGCTTGGGCCGCTTGCTGATTTTAACTATGTGGCGATATCAATTTACGGCTCTGTATTCGGCGGGGTAAAGGTGTACAATGTATTTGGCAAAGCGGTATCATACGGCGCGGTGGCATTAGCGGTTTGTTTTGCGCTTGGAGCAGTGGCTGCGCTGATAATATATATGGCACAGAAAAGGCGGATGGTTGTATGATAAAATGAATATTAGTAGGGATGACGGACCAATTGTTTATATACCATATCGATAAATAGGAATTTGAAGAGGAGAGCAATTATGAAAAGCTATTCACAAGAAGAACTACAGAACGCATTAAAAGTTGTATCTTCAAGTATTAGTAAATGTGAGAAGATACAAACAAAATTTAAAGAAGGAACGCCGCAGCTTTCCCTTTCTATAAATAGAATTAAAGCATTGAAAATTTCTAAGTGTTTACTAGAAAATGACGGCAGTATACAGGAATATAATAGAGAGGAACTGGAAAAGGCATTACCACCTGTGATTTCAATTATTAATAAGACAGAAAAAGCTCAAAGTAAGTATGATGAAGGAAGTACTCAGTTTAAGCGATTTTCACCACTCATAGAAGCAATGTATATAGCAAAATCATTGATAACAAATGAAATTAGCAAAAGAGAGTAAGTTTAGTTTTGGTGAGATTGCGAATTCAATGCGTAGCTCGGCCACATTCGGACACTCATTCCGGAAGCATCCGGATAGCCAGCCTTATCTTCAATGCACGTAATGAGAATCGAAATATGGGATGACTATAGAAAATTGGATTTTTCTATGGTTTTAGCAGGAAATACTTGTTCAAAATAGAATGGTAATATGTAGAATTATATCTAATTAATTGATAATATAACGATAGGTGAACTATAAGGATGACGCATGCTCAAAGTCCTTTGGATGGAATTATTCAGGAGGTAGATGAATAAGCAACATCATTTTTAGTTAATATCCCCGACACTACAGTGTATATATCACTTATATGGAGGTATTCCCAACACTACATTGCTAATACCACTTGTGGAGATGTTTTTGCGGCATAATGTCGGTAATTGCATAGATAGGCAGACATTGCTCGCTGCGCTCCTTGGTCTGCCTATCGTGGCGCGGGTTACACCCGCTGATAGGCTAGCTCGCGCAAAGCGCTCGCATCATCGCCTATCAGCAGGTTTGCTAAATCCTTTCGCCAAGTGCAAGCACTAAGGCTCAAGGACTTCGCAAACCCGCGCCACGGTATCGGAATTATTTACTTAATAAACTTCTTTGCAGAAAGTTAAAGTGGGGGTGTACGTATGAATAAAGTTGATTTCAGTGCTCTTGAGCAAAAGAGAGAAGAAAACAATCTTGAGTTTAAAGAGTCATTTGATGCGTCTTCGCTTCAAGAATGGTGTGAAATTATCAAAGATATTGTTGCATTAGCAAATTCAGGTGGAGGATTAATTGTGTTTGGAGTTAATGATGATGGTGAAAGTGTTGATTGTGATATAGATAGTATTCTGGCGATTGATAATGCGGCAATAATCGATAAAATTAACACATATACAGGGATACAATTTGACAGATTTCAGATGTATGAATATACCAGAGATGGGGAAAGAGTTGCAATTTTGAGTATTCAAACGAGTGATTATCCCATGGTATTTATCTGCGAAGGTGGATATAGAGACCATAGGGGAAAGGATAAAAGGGCTTTTAGTAAAGGTACCGTTTATTTTAGACATGGGGCAAAAAGCGAACCGGGAACAACAAGAGATATAGAAAATTTTGTTTCAAGGAAAATTAGTGAGATTAAAGCCTATTGGTTTGATGGTATTAAACAAGTAGTTGAAGCTCCTGTTGGATACAAAGTTCAAGTTTTACCCCCAGAAGTATATGAATCAACCTCACCAAATGCAATTTCAATAAAAATAACCAATGATCCAGATGCACAGGTTTATAGGAAGGGCTCCAATTCTTCAATTAAACTTGTAAATGATGATAAAGCACCATCATTTCATGCAGTTAATACCGATGAACTATATCCACATAAGTTCAGCGCCGTTGTTGGTATTCTAAATAAGGCATTAGGTGAAGAAATAATAAATCGTTATGATATTTTATCTTTAATTTATGCGCATAACTTAAAAAAACATCCTAATCTATACTTCAGATCAAAATTCGCAACCACTTCTCAGTTTAGTGATGCTTTTATTGCATGGGTCGTAGAAGAATATAAGAAAGATAGAATGTTCTTTGAGCGTGCAAGAAAAAAGTATAGAGATAGAAAACGCTCAACTAAATACAGAACGTTTAGAAATAATGTCTATTTTTGTACATACATAGATTTACGACCAAAAGACAGTGTTATGAAAAAATATAATATACCAGAAGACAAAGTGCAATTTAGAATAATATGTAAGGCGACATCAATAGATGAGGCCTCTGCTAAAGTACTACAACTCACTGGTTTTGATGGAGCTTTTCGGAACACACCTGCTCTAAAAGCGACTGACAACGAAATATTGTTATGTAAGAGTAAAGATATCATTATAGAGATTACAGATGAGAATTATATCGATATTATAGAAACCATGTAACAAATAAAATGTGACGTAAATACTTCCGATAACAACGGCTTCCCATGCGGCGCGAAAAGCAGGAGCAGCGTGGGAATGATTGAGGGCAGGACTGGAGCTTGCGCGCCACACCCCTTCGCCGGGTGACAAGCACCGCTAGGAAGAAGGGCTCTGTGGGTCCGGCTCGGGGGCGTCGAGAAGCCTGAACATTAAGCGAAATTGGTCGCATTGGACCGTGCCGTCCATGGCGCGGATTGAGGATTTTGGGAAAACGTCATAAAGCAGTTCGTAATGCTTTCGGTTAATAGCAATAATGCGAAACGAAGCCTTGAATGTAGATGAAGTAAGGAGGTTAATCCAATGGCTGAGAACATCTTAAAAATCCGCGACGATAAATGCGTAGTGCTTAACAGGTTGGGCGATGGATTTGAAATAAGAGAGGGTAAATCACTTTCTTGGCTCGCTTCTGGTAAGTCGCCAAGTAAGATAGATCTCTCTTCTCTGAGAAGCGGCATTGAGCCGTGGCTAACATCTCTCTTTCAATCAGAGCATCTTTCTCTTCTCATTGGAACAGGGCTCTCGTATTCGTTGAGCAAATTGGCAACCACAAGTGATAAGGATGCAGAAACAGGCGCAACAGTTTCAGAGACAAGCGGGCAAACATCAACTGATAGCAAAAAGACATCAATGGACATACCCGCGCTTACTTCAAAAAAATACAGGGAATTGGTTCTATCTTCTGTGAAGGACATTGCTGAAAAAGGTCGTCGCGGCAACGCAAATATCGAGGATACTATCCGGGTAATAAACGAGCTGTTGCGTGGGCTTGAAATCCTCGGCTACAGTAAAACTAAAGGCGAGCCAACGCCAGAGCGAGTTGCATTCACTGAGCTGAAGAACAACCTCGAACAGATTATTATTGACTTCACAACAAGCATAAGTGACATTGAAAGGAGTATCGCCACTGCTGAACTATCAAAACGTGAAGAAGCTTTTGGTTATCTTGTGAACTTTCTAATGAGTTTTGCAAGCCGTTCAGGGACGCGAGATCGCCTGAATATGTTTACCACCAACTATGACCGAGTGATAGAAGCTGGGGCAGAATTGGCAGGCTTACATTTGCTCGATAGATTTACTGGAACGCTTGCGCCGATTTTCCGTTCGTCGAGGCTTGATATCGATATGCACTATAATCCTCCAGGGATTAGAGGCGAGCCTCGGTATCTCGAAGGTGTTGCTAGATTCACAAAACTACACGGCTCAATTGACTGGATATATTCAGGTGCAGATATTCGACGCATTGGGCTTCCATTTGGTTCAGCAGACATAAGGAGTTTTTTAAATGCTCCAGGACTAAGCGATATTGACAGCCGCAATGTGATGATTTATCCCAATTCTGCAAAAGATCGCGAAACTGCGGAGTATCCATATGTCGAGTTGGTCCGCGACTTTGCTGCGGCTCTGTGCCGCCCTAATAGTACCCTTGTTACATATGGGTATGGCTTTGGCGACGAGCATATCAATCGAGTCATCAAAGATATGCTCACAATCCCATCAACGCACCTCGTTGTAATTTCTTATGATGATGCAGGCGGACGCATAATGAAGAAGTATGAGGAGATGGGCAGATATTCGCAAATCACCTTGCTCATTGGCGAGGATTTGGCTGAACTAAAAACGTTGGTTGATTATTTCATGCCGAAACCATCCATTGACAAGGCTTCAATCAGAATGAGTGAGTTGCTTAAGCAACGCTATTCTTCTATTCCAAAAGGAGAGTCTGCAGAGGAGAATTTCCAGGTGACAATGGGAGGTGCTGAAACATGATGACGCCTCTTGCGATAGCAAACGCGCAACGCATAGGAAGTGTAGATTCTGTTTCTACAGACCAAATCAATGTGCTTCTGGATATTGAAGCACCAAACGATGTTGCCCTGAATGCTGGAGTGCCAAGACCATTCCCGCGCATCAACAGCTATGTCCTTATACCGAGCGATAGTGGGTTCCTTGTCTCGCAGATTGAATGGATTAAAATTGAACGGTCACAATATCCAAAGCGTAAAGGACTACAGGACTTTGGCGTAATTGATTTACCGTTCCCATTGCGGAAGATGTGCCTCAACCCCCTTGGTGTTCTGCGTGAAAATGTGGGGGAACCAACAAAACCTCCGTACTCATTTTCGCGTGGCGTCGAGGTGTTCCCAACCGTTGGCGACCCGGTTTTATTGCCATCACAAACTGAACTAAAGTGTATCGTTGAGTCCGGCGATAATCGAAGGGTGAAAATTGGTGTTAGCCCACTTGCAGGCAATGCGGTAGTTTCCGTAGACCCCGACAGACTTTTTGGGCGGCATTTAGCTATCTTAGGCAATACAGGCAGCGGCAAATCTTGCTCTGTCGCAGGGGTTATTCGTTGGTCGATCGACGCAGCAAAGCGGGAAATTGCCTGTCCCGAATGCGGCCAACCGAGGAAAATAAATTCACGCTTTATTATTCTTGACCCAAATGGTGAATACTCACAAGCATTTCGGGATATGGCCAACGTGCGTGTGTTTGCTGTTGAGGCGGACATAAGAAATAAAGTAGAGCAACTACAAGTACCGCTTTGGCTATGGAACAGCTCAGAATGGTGTGCTTTTACCCAGGCAAGCAGTCGAGCACAACGGCCTGTTCTAATTCAAGCATTGAGAACAGTTCGTGATGGAACATTGGATGCAGCCTTAACGCCAAGTGCTGATATGCGAAGATACTTACGAACCTTGGTTGATATTATCAGAATAGAGCTTGCGAGTGGCGAACCGTGGGCGGCAGGTCAAAAAAATTATGGGAAAAGAAAAGATTTTTATGACGGCTTAATTACTTGGAAACGTGATGCTACCGATGATGCGTCTTTCTCTCAAAACGAAAAGGACGCATTGAGTGAGCTTAATGCAAAGTTAGATAAGATGATTTCAGCACATGCGAAAACGGAGGAAAATCCATGGCCCAGTTATCTATTTGATAAAAATACCATAGCTGAGCTATTGGAGCTTACCTCAAAGGCACATTCAGCGTTTGGTGGTTCTGACAGGGATATACTTCCGATTGATGCGGATATTCCCCGACCATTTACAGGTGACTTATTTCTTAGATGTATTCAAACTAATGCGGAGCTACTGAAATCAACGGAATACGTTGAAACTATGCTTACGAGAATACGCACATTGCTTTCAGATTCTAGGATGAAGGTCATAACGAGCTGCTTACCGGATCTAAATCTTCAAAAGTGGCTCGAAACATATATCTGCCAGACAAATTCAGTGGATGGCTCTATTACAGTTATTGACTTATCCTTAGTGCCAGCAGAAGTGATCCATATTATTACGGCAGTTATCGCCCGTATGACTCTTGAAGCCTTACAAAGATATAGGCACTTAAATGGCGGCAAAACTTTGCCTACAACGCTTGTTATGGAAGAAGCCCATACGTTCATCCGTAAGTATGCAAGTGACGCAGAAGAAACCGTCGCTTATTCAATGTGTACAAAGGTATTTGAGAAGATTGCCCGTGAGGGACGTAAATTTGGATTAGGGCTTGTTCTCTCATCCCAACGTCCAAGTGAGCTATCGCAAACTGTTTTGTCGCAATGCAATACTTTTCTGCTTCATCGAATCAGTAATGACCGGGATCAAGACTTAGTAAATAAGTTGGTGCCGGACAACTTGCGAGGGCTCCTCCGGGAACTGCCCTCTTTACCATCGCAAAAGGCGATCCTGTTAGGGTGGGCTTCCGAATTGCCCGTGCTGGTGCAGATGAACTACCTTGAAAAAACCCAGAGGCCCAAATCTGATGATCCGGAATATTGGAAGATATGGACAGACACGGGCGAAAACGCTCGTACAGTTGATTGGGGTGCTGTCGCAGATAATTGGCAAGAGGAAGAGCCGGATGTTGACGAAGGCCAAGAGCTTGATGAAGTTGACGCAGAACAACAAGAGAATGACGATTCTGACTACGGCGATTATCTTTGCCATGAACAAAAAGACCAACAGGCAATAAGTAGGGCTTACTGAACAAGAGCAAAACCCTGATAAATACTGGGTTTAAGTCTACTTTTGTGATATAATAGTGCATGGAAAACATCGTTATCTTTTCAAAAACCTTGCACCTGGAGGCGAGTTACCATG
>Ga0334898_1003713_pt1 | contig 12056 bp, 10 predicted proteins | sample GraSluR3_MG_10_FD_207228 | JGI IMG/M metagenome (GOLD analysis project Ga0334898, IMG submission 207228) | Sludge microbial communities from methane-producing bioreactor in Wageningen University, Netherlands - Granular Sludge_3_08-R3 | ecosystem: Engineered > Bioreactor > Anaerobic >... | reverse complement strand
ATTAATCATTAACCCCAAGATATATTCTCAATTAACTGAAATAAAACTAACGAATTATGTCCGTTCCCGGAAATTGATCTCTTCAAACTCTTTATTGCTTTTGAGATTATATTGCGACAAGCTTCAACACTAATCTCCATAATGCCGGCAATTGTTATATAATTCAGTTCTCTTGAAAAACGAAGATATATAGCTTCCCGTTGTCTGGGTGTTAAATCATTAAGTGCTTTTAAAAGCATTCTACGTTTATGTTTTAAATCCTCTCCCTTTATGATATCATGTTCTACAGACCAGACAATATCAAAATTATTTACTTCAATACATTTATTGTGTTCAAATTGTGTTGTCATTCGCAATTTTCTTAATAATTTTCTTCTAAATGATTTAAGAAGATAATAAAGTATATTGTCAGTCTCTCCAAGATTTTTACGATTTCTTATTAATTCTAAGAAAAGATCCTGAATGGAATCCTCTACTAAGGAACTTTCGGATGTAAATTTTAAGCCATACCTATATAGCTTTTCCGCGTTACTAGCATAGATAAATGATAATGCCTTTTCATCCCCTTTTTTAAAAGAAGACCAAATTTCTAAGTCTGTCAGGTTAAGCAAATCCATCACTTCCTTTAGGTTTGGTAATAAATCCTAATAAAGATAACAAAAATCTATTAAATAAAAATGATTATACTATAACAATAAAGGTTTTATCCGGTATTGAAAACTCCGTTCTTGTATTGAAACAATACACCTATTTCACACCACTGACAAGAGCTTTGCAATAATTAAGCAACCCGACAACATCAGCTCCTATATTAATAAAACTGTAACCCATATCCACCAGCTCGCTAAAATTCTCAGGACTGCCCACTGTAGCGGCAAACTTACCATGTTTTTTTGCAAGTAGGGCAACACGTTTCCTTGTATCTGTCAGTAAAGGATGATCCCATTGTCCGGGTGCACCTATTCCATGACTGAAATCGCCGGGGCCGAAAAACAACATATCATACCCTTCAAGTTCAGCTATTGCCTCCAGATCATCCAATGGCTCGGGATCCTCTATCTGTAATATTACAAACCTCTGTTCGTTTGCCTGCTTTAAATACTCTTTAAAATCCATATATGTATACCCTCCGTCGGCATTGCCACCGTCTACCGGCCTTCGTCCCACAGGATGGAACCGTGTCATCTGAACTACTCTTTTGGCATCTTCCAGGTTCATAACATGAGGGACCAGTATCCCTGTTGCATCCATTTCCAATGGCCTCACATAATCACTGTAACTGCCCCTGGCGACCCGCACCATTACATCTGAGTCATTTGTCTTAGCTGCCCATATAGCTGAGGCCATCAATGACCAGTCAAGGCCAATATGCTCCTGGTCAAGCCATATACAGTCAAACCCGCACATGGAGGCAAGCTCTGCCACCCTCGGATCTGTAAGGTTCGCCTTAAAACAGGTTGCAACATTTCCCGATCTCAAGGTTTCCAAAACACGACTTCTTCTCATATCATTTTATATTAAACAAACGAATAAAATAGTTCTATTTAAGATCATGATTACACCTGGCAATAAAAAAACAATTATCAGCCGGATATATTGTTAAACGAATATCAGAATCGGCCAAACCGCCATATAACCCATTCCTCTCATTACTGTTGTGTAATTAATTCATAAGTTAAAGGTAATCTCTGCTTTATCAAGCCTAATTGTTCATTTGAGATCACCTCCCGTGAAAGCGGAACCAGCAGTGTATAATCCTTTAATTCATTTATGCCTCTTATCAAATATTGATATTCATATCGGAACCTATTCCCATCTTCCTCTGTTTCCACCGAAGGCTCAAAAATATTAGGCACACTTATATAGAATCGGCTGGTTTTAAGGCGGTCAGCCCCGGTAATATTTAACAGGTCATTTTCATAAAGATGCCGGTATAGCTCCCTCGCTGTATTAAGAGCAGGATCAATAATATATACCGGATTCCCTATAAGCTCTGAATATCTTTCTGTTCCCCTCAACTCAACCAATATTTCTTCAATAACATCAGTAACATAAGGATAATGGGTACAACCCAGAATAATTGCTTTAAGGGGTATATTGTCCCCTTTCTTCCTGACTTTTTCCATCAGGCTGACTATATGGAATCTGGTATAATTTGCAACTGAATTAAGTTGTATAGTATCTGATTCTTCAATACTATTATAATTATATAATATGTCTGATCCGGCACAATCAAAATTATAATATGGTAACAACTCTTTTTCTATCTTGTAATTCTCATCAGACAGTGATGGTCCCTGGTACCCCTTAAATGGCCTGCTACATCCTGTATTGATAAATTCAGGTTTATTATCAATTGACTCATGAAGGCCTTTCCCTCCCTGCTGAACAATACTTATTTTGCCCTGACGGTCCTTTGACAGGCTATTCAATGTTTTCAGATATGCTTCTGAACTCACTGTTGCCGGGGTTGCAAATATTGCAACAGTGGCATCTTCCGCCTGACTAACAGCTTCCAACGCCCCTTTACATCCGGCATCTATAACACCAATCACCTTAATTCCTGTACCCAGGTAATTATATAACTCTTCAACATGTTCTTTCCCGTAAGCGGTTGCAGTATTACATGCAATTACCAAAGCCTTGATATCAGGCTTATCATATGATGTCTCCGGAGAATCAGGTGACAGATGATATCTGTTATTCAGCAAAAACAAGGCATCTTTAAGGATATGTTCGACCAGTAACTCCCTTTTCCCTGATTCAACATAATTACTGTAAGGCATATTTGCCTGGTCGGCGAGATAAAGAAACTGTTCATAGTGAAAATCATTTAATCCGTCGGGCTCACTCTCATGGACCAAATTGAAAAAATCGGCATTCGCTATTGCATCGAATACTGTTAATCCTCCTATACCCGAATCAAAAACTCCAATAGCTTTACTTTTTTCAGGTACTGTTATTCTCTTTTTATCAACAAAATAAAATGAACCTGATTGTTTGGTAACAGACTCAATGAACTCACCATGAGGTGCCAACAATTTGGGTATCTCCTTCTGTCTGCAATCAGAACAAACTAAAACAATAAAAAATAATACTAATATCTTTCTCATACTCTTTCTGACTGGGTACTCTTATTGTCGGTAATTACAATCTTTTACAGTTATCAATATATTTTCAGCTACAAAATTATTGTCACACATAAGGCTAAATCTCCATTCCCCGGCTTATTGACTCTTTTATTCAAAAAAACTTTCATAATGGGGTAAATTATCATAAATGCCTCCCCCCTTTTGAAAAAATTCTTTCGAAGTATAATACAGGCCGTTTTTCACATGGACCCATTCTTTGTTATGAGCTGGCAGGTAACTCATCATCTGTTCCCAGTTTTTATAATTCTGATGTCCGTTACTCTCTACCAATCCCAGGTTCGCAAGTCCCGGAAATGATTTAAGCCTTGCCGCTACATTTTTATTCCATTCCACCAGTACAGGGTTGACCGTCAGATCAGCGCAGAAACACGGAATACCTTTATCATCTGCAGCTTTGGCAATCTTCATGCTCATGCTTAAAGTTTTGGCTATGGGTTTCAGGGCGACAGCCCTGTAACCCATATCTATACGTCTCAGGGTGTCAATATCGGTATGGGCGCTTTCATCTGCTGCAAGCCTCACGGGAATGTCGCTGACATCAATTTCGGCCTCCTCGGGGAAGGGCTCTTCAACAATAGCTATTTGTCCGGCTGCTCCGATCTTTTCTGCATGTCTTAAAAATTTTAAAAATGTCTCCTTCGACTCATACCGCCCATTTGCATCGAAGTAATAAGGCAGCTTACCGTCACTTGTAAAAGGTGTACGGACATCCTTCAATGCATTGTGAAGGGCGCTCAGGCGTTCAATATCTTTACTTAACATTTCCTCCTGGGTACCTGGCTGCCCTATTTTTATTTTCATGAAGAAGTATCCGTCATCTACTGTCTCTTTCAACTGCGGAATGGTTACACCATATGAAATAAGAGGTATCGCTGCCAGTTTTTCGTGCCTCTCAGAAAAAGTGCTTTTAAACTCGGCAGGGATCATATCGTCAAAATTCATAATGCCGTGTTCTCTGGAATATAGGAGCCACAAAGCATTGTCTACCGGAACCAGGGCATTTAAGACAAAGGTCTTGCGAAGATCCTCCCTGCCTGTAATTTTCTTCCCTGTCTTATAAACTTCATCACTGATTTCATCCAATAGTCCGACAGGATCAGTAAACTCCATACCATTTATAAGCTCGAGTGTTCTTTGGGTAATAGAATACATCATCATATTACCATCTGTTTCGCTGTTGTTTGTAAAAACAGCCGAATCTGACCAGAGGACACTTTGCGTGCCCAGGCCTGTTGCGTGATTTCCCTTTGAACTTCTGATATATGCAATACTCTGCCATAACTCAGATAAATAGCCGCCTTTAAACCCAAATGGTTGAATTAGCGGTTCTTTCTCAAGGGCTGATTTGGCATAGGTTATTTTGATTTTGTATTTTTGTTCAGAATTACAGGAACCGGGTATAAAATTCAGATAACCGAAACAACATAATGCTCCTGACCCTCTTATGAACCTTCTTCTATGCATAATTTAGCATTTACAATTTCCAGGGTGCCCTGTACTCATAGGACAAATATTCATTGGCCTTTTCGCAGTTTGTAACCTGCTCTTTTTCAGCATCCCACTTCAATGTTTGCTGTACATGCATTGATATGGTGGCAAGATGAGCCATATTGGTCGACAGATGCCCGTCTTCGAGGGATACCATAGGTGATTTACGTGACTTTATACAATCCAGGAAGTTACGCACCAGGTTGGCTCCCGGATTGGCATAGCTGCCGTCAATAAGTTTACCGCTTCCGGCACTCTCAAGTTCAAAGGTCTCTGCATCCATCAACTTATCCCATGTCTGAAACTGTCCCTTTGTAGTGGGAACGATCTTATAGCCGTTATTCCCGCCGGTATACAAGGTGCCATTAGTGCCGCGCAACTCCAGGAATCCCTGTGACACAATGCTTCCGGAGCTGGCTTCTAACTGGGTAAAGGTTGCAAGTGCACCTGAAGGAAATTCAAAAATGGTCTGCATAGTATCAGGAATAGTGCGGTCATCATCAATCGCATACCTGCCTCCTAACGTCGTTACAGCAGACGGTGCATTCTCATTGAGCAACCAACGGATCAGGTCCAAAGAGTGCACGCCGTTATTAAGTATCTGGTTATCATACTCTTCCCACCACCGGAACATATACGGTGCAATATTGTACTGATAAGGCCTGTATGCCTTGGGACCCAGCCACATATCCCAGTCAAAATCCTTTGGCGGCCGTTCCGGGTTCATTTTCCCAATGCCAACAGGGTACATGTTGGAAACATGATTGCTTATGGCAAAGGTTACCTTGCCAATTTTCCCATTGGGAATCTCCTTTGACAGCTTCTGATAGGTAGTCGATCCCCTGCGGTTTAATCCAACTGCCACCACCTGACTGCTCTGCTCCCAAACCCGTATGATTTCACGTCCTTCGTGGACACTCTTTGTAAGAGGTTTTTCAACATAAACATCCTTTCCGGCTTTTATTGCATCTATAGTCTGAAGTGCGTGCCAGTGATCCGGTGTGCCAATATATACTGCATCTATGCTTTTATCTTCCAGCAGTTTCCTGTAGTCTTTATATTTCCCCACTCTGTCCGAAAAATTTTCACCCATCTGAGGCACCTGTCGCGGAACCATCTCAATATAACGGGGATCAACCTTTGAGCGGTCGCGTAAAATATATGGTTCATACACATCACATAATGCCGCTACTTCACAATCAGGTTCATTCATAAACTCATGCATAACCTGTGTGCCCCGGTTACCCACACCAATGAAGCCAACTCTGATCTTGTCATTTGCCCCGATGATACGGGAATAACCTGCGGGACTTACAGAGGATGCACCAACAGTAATACCGGCTGCTGCCAATCCTGTTTGTGACAAAAAAGCCCGGCGTGTTGTTTTCTTGCTGTTTGCTGTCATAATTATCTCTTTTTTGGTTTTTGTCGATTATACGATTTCCCTGTGTTCGCTGTCCCATTCAACCACACGTTTTTCGACATATGATTTATGGGCCATTATGCAAGTAATACCTTCCTGGTATGCCATCTCAATATTAGCCTGGGGTGTGCCCCCATGCCTGATACAGTCAAGCCACTCCCGTAAATGAAGATGGGTAACATCTACCCTTCTTCCGTTTATTGTAGTAGTTGTGAGTCCCCTTGCTGCATAATACTTCTCCGAGGCAGATGTCACGGCATCGATCTGGCCGGCATCAGGATTAAACGATATTATGGGGGCACTGGTATCTATAAGTCCTGATTTAATCCCCTCCGCATACCGGGTGGAATTCCTGTCGGCTGTTATTATTGCATTATTGCCCAGCTCCATAGAGGCATCATGCCCCATGAACACCCTTCCCCTGCTTCTGCCTGAGGCCAGATTCCCGCTGTATATCAATGTCAGGTCATGATCCGGATATTCAAAGACGCAATGAAGAGAGTCAGGCATTTCGCGGTTATCTTTCCAGTAATAGATACCACCTGACGAAACTACCGATTTTGGAATTCCAATGTGCAGAAGCTGATTGACTGCATCATACTCATGAGTGAACAACTGTCCTATCATCCCTGTATCATATGCAAACCATTTAGTCCAGTTATAAAAGCGGTCTATGCTGAAAGGCACATACGGCGTATCACCCAGCCACTGCGTCCAGTCAATGATTTTCTCATTACCGGGCTTCGGATTCCCTTCTGCATCAAGGTGCCTTATCCAGGCTCCGCTGGCACTGTTGCGGTTTGATGTTGTTTCCACAAGAGTTATCTTTCCAAGCAGGTCTCTTTTTATGATCTCCTTTGCCTGCTGAAAAACGATGCTCTGGGGTATCTGATGGCCCAGTTGAAAGACTATGTTGCTGTCTTTAACTGTCGAGTACAGTTCATTTAAATCCTGTTCATGGAGGGCAACACTTTTTTCGAGGTATACATGTTTACCCGCTTTTGCCGCATCTGTAGCCATACGGGCATGATGGTGGTCCGGCGTTGCTATTATCACGGCATCAATATTTTTGTCTTCGAGCATCTCCTGATAGGTACGGTACCTTTTTACAGTAAGTGCCGGCGCATCGTGACCACCGGGCCGAATCCTGTTCCCTGCAACCTCCAGGCCTCTCTGTGCATGCAGGTCAAAGACATCACAAATACCTGTAATGGCAACATTCAGATACTCCTGTGCAAACCAGTCCTGCAGTGAATTACTCTTCTGCCTGGCCACCACATCATCGGGGTGCATAAATCCAAGCGCCTGTGACAATTGTCCGGCACGGGTTCCAAATCCGATCACCCCGACCCTGATAACATCTCCCTCATGTCTCTTCTTGCCGTAATCAGAAACCGGGAACTCAATAGAATCGAGTCCAAGTTCTCTGATCAGCGATCTTCTCCTGTCAGCATCAAAGTTAGTTTTCTTAAGTACTTCAAAACCAAGGATCCCGGCAACAGGCAACCCTGCAAGCGCTTTGAGTGCACTCCTTCTGTGCATTCCTCCGGTCCGGCTGCCTCCGTCAGTTGAATTTTCTTTGTTACCTGGTGAAATATTTTTATTTTTCATCTCATCATAATTGTTAATTTTTTCGGCATTCGATGGAACTCGTCATTTATAATGTTTCTCCTGTGTGTAAGATAGTGCATGACTCGTTTCATCTCATCATAATTGTTAATTTTTTCGGCGAACTTTAATAAAAGCATCAAGCCCGAACTTTTTACTTGTCGGGAACAGAGCCAGAACACAAAGAGCTGCTGCTTCAATCAGTGTTTTATCAACAATAAGATAACTCCCGTCTCTCGGCAATGTATACTCAATCCCTGTAATTGGCGGAGTGTTAAGGTAATAAACAAACAGCAATATGGCACCTGCTACTGCGGCGGCCCTGCTGAAAAGCCCTAAAATAAGCCCCAGCCCGATAACTATGAGTCCCCAGGTGTTTAAAAAGTCTACAACAGACAGTACTCCCTGATCTGAAATAATCCACTGTGCAAAACCTGAAAGTATCCACTGTGATTCCTGCAAAAACTCCATGGATGACCACTGAGGATTGAGCAGCTTGGCAATGCCTTCATATAAAATATGCCAGCCGATCAGAAATCTCAGCAAGAGCAGAAATGTCATTTGCAATCCTGTATAAGTTTTGTCCCGTTTCATCTATAATTCATCTGTTTAAAATTTTATAATTACTTGTAAATAAACTAATTAAAAATTTAAGAACATATGGAACCGTTCGTTCCTCACTCTCGCATATTCTTATTTCAATCTTATTTTTTTGGGTTATTTTTTGATTAAAAAAGAACATGCTCGTTTCATTAATTTATTTGGTTCTCCTGCTGACACCAGCCTTAAAATGGCCGGTGGTCATCATTTAGAGATTGTAATATTAACAAAAATTTCGGTTGAATAAAAGCGAGAAGCTCTTCTTAAAAGTATATATTTTCATTTACATCTAATTTCGCGACATCGTTCTCAGACAGCTTTTTCACCTGGAGCAACCCTACTCTACAACTATGTGCAAATGTTCAACGCCAGTGTATCCTGTATCTTCATCTTTTGTTTCAACTCTTACAATATAGTTACCGGGCATTTTAAAATGATGTACAACCATCCCATATCCGTTTGCTGCATGCGGGCCGGGATCTATATTGGAAGGTACTTCAACCGGTGATGTGCCGTCGCCAAAATTATAGATATCCACACCGCCGGTCTTATCATAACGACTCCGGGAAAGAAAGATCACAGGATCTCCCGGTCCAATGTTGAAAGTGGGGAAATATGCCACATGCACATTGGGAATACTTATTGGATCACTCTTTTTTGTCTTGTCCTGAACTCTGGGGTACACTGTCACTCTGGTAAAATCGTATTCAAAATTTCCTTTCTTATCTGTTACTTTAACTATCTCGCTATAAGTTCCGGGTGTGTCATAGGCTCGCTTAACTACTGGGCCGGAATCTTTTGTGCCATCCATAAAAAGCCATTCATAGCTGCGAATGCCTGCCCTTGCCCACGAGCGGGAGGCATCAAGCTCAATTGTTTCACCGGGAAGAGCTTTATGGTGGGGACGGGCAACCGCAAGCACAGAAGGATCATACTCCTCCAGATATGATTGCCAGAGAAAGGCATAGGAGTCCTGAACACCCCATTCACCTGAAGGCTGAAGGCTCTCGATATGAAAGTGCAGGTGTGACCAGCCCCCGCTTGCACCCTCTTTCCCGGTATAACCGAGCCGTTGTCCACTCTTTATCTTTCCACCGGCGGCAAGGAGGGGGTCAAATGATTTAAAATGAGAATACCTGTAAATCCAACCCCTCTCATCTTCAACATAAATAACATCATACCGAGGTTTAACTGCAGGGTGGCGTGTACCGTAAACATCCTCTCCCAAAGACAATATAACACCTCCGGTAGCAGCTATTACCTCAGTAAGACCTTCGGCAGAACCAAAATCCATACCGGCATGATAGTAAACCTTCCCGGGTGATGCAGGCGAAATAGGTTCATTTGAAAACCATGTTCTTGATGCAAACCAACGCTGCCTGACAGGATATCTGAATGTTCCCGGCGTGATCCATGGTGAATTCCCTGGCCAGACACGGATACGTGCCGCCTTTTTTAACATCCACCAGTCAGTGCCGGCATCAGCCATATAGCCACTAACAACCTGAACATCAACCTGAACGCCTGCCACTGTTACAGGAAGCCTGTAACTGCCGCAAATAATGTTGGCAGACAAACCATTAATTTCCAGCTTAACATCGGTACTTACCAAAGTATTGAAAACAGAATCCCTGTGCTCAATAACTTCCTTGAGTTTAATAATAACTTCAGACCCGTCAGCCAGCAAAACAGTTGTATCCTCTCCAATATCCAGGTCAACGATTTTAAATAATGGATCCCGTTTATGAAGCGCCGGTGAATGGTTAGCTGGCAAATCTATACCGGTTAATCCTGATCCCGGAGTTGCATATAGTGCAACGGAACTCAAAAGTGTTCCTTTAACAAAATGTCTCCTGTCCATAGCTTCTGATTTTAGTTTTTAGTTTATGATTCAATTAAGAACAGATAAGCAACTGACTTGTCTCATCCTCACTGCCTTTTCATATTCATCTGTTATACAGGTATCATCTCAATAGTACGGGGAGGACATATTATTGCACATGCTCCGCATCCGACACATTTGACGGTATCTACCCAAGGTTTGGATATCATACTTTTGCGATTAAACTCGATCGTTATTGCATCATAGCTGCACGCAGTTTTACATCTGTCACACTCAACTCTCTCTGTGAGCAGGCAGTTATCGGTATGAACTTCTGCTATAGCCATAACTATCTGCTTTTTTGCCTCCCTGCTGAACTGTGTTATTGCTCCGCTCGGACAAACAACGCTGCACATATTACAATCTTCAAGGCAGTATCCGTTATTGTCGAAAGTTACTTCGGGTGTCATCCATGACAGAGGGTCATCAGGATCTTTACGGTGTACTATTATTTGTCCCGGACAAGCCTTTAAACAACTGCCACACCTGATGCAAAGGGTGTTGAAAAGATTTTTGGGCAATGATGCAGGCGGCCTGAAATATTTCTTTGAGGAGCTTGTTAAAAACCGGGGTATTAGCAGGCCAAGCAGCAACCCTGTCCCGAAGGCAATAAAAACCCTCCTTCCCTGATATTTTGCAGGTGTATTGCTTTTCCCTGGTCTCGTTATATTGATTATAGCTTTACGAAGCTCAGCTGTCTCATCCTGCAAACCACCCAGCGGACAAATTTTCCCACACCATATTCCCGGGAAAAACCAGCTTATAACAATTATTACCGGCAACCCGGTAAAAGACAATACAACAGCCGCAGAGATATTTTCGGTGAAAAGCGAAAAAAAACCGTTAAATATAGCCATGGGATCCAAAAGAATAAACAGAGGCAACCCTATGATGGCTGCAGCTAACGACATTAAAGCTGTCCACCTGCCCAAAAAAGGCACCTTTCTGTGACTGAAACTGCTTTTCCTGTTATATTTCGAGGCGAGGTCACACAAGAAACCGGTCGGACACAAATAACGGCAAAACCACCTTTTACGAAAAAATGAAAGAACCAGTACTGCCAGGCTTAGGATATTGAGGAACACAAATGATTTTAACACAAACACAGAGTTCAGCATAATGAAGGGACTGAACCAGTTAAAAAACCCGGTTAACTCTTTCCAGCCAAACGGCAAGGCCAGAAGGATTGCTGCCAGGGTTGTTATCAATCGTATTTGTGAATCTTTGAACCAATTGTTCATCCCAACCAGGCTCCCTGATCCTGAAGCAATTTCTTTAATTTTGAAATATTCAGCTTTCTAACCTGTTCCCGTTCCTTAACTGCCAGTCCGGCAGCAGCGCCTGCACCATGACCGGTTATCAGGCAGGTACCTATGATCCTTGTATCCTCCACCAATTTCTCTTCGAAACAGAAGCACCGGCCGGCAACTAAAAGATTATCTGTCTTTTTTGGGACAAGTGATCTGAAAGGAATTTGCCACATAGGCCGCTCAGATGGTGAAACACGTTTACCATTATATAACATTGTGGTCCATGCACCACTGACACCTATAACATCATCAAAATTTTTAAAAGTCATAGTATCTTCCAGAGTCAGCTTATATTCTCCATCCAGGATCCTCGACATGCGAACACCCAGCTGGGAGGCAGTATCCAGAAGAAAAACCTGTTCATGGCCGGGTATTTTCTTAATCTCTTCGAAATTCTCCCAGATAATACGGCGGTATTCAAGCTGCAAATTCGACAGATTAACAACATCCAGTCCGTCCTGCCCGTCATTGCCTGCCATATTCACCCAGTTAACACTTGGTATCGGTGTTGGTTTACCTATGGGCATTTTTTTATATCCGGCGGCATTGGTGTCTATCCTGTCGACATTACCCAGCCTGTGTACCAGTCCTAT
>Ga0334898_1003711_pt1 | contig 12062 bp, 9 predicted proteins | sample GraSluR3_MG_10_FD_207228 | JGI IMG/M metagenome (GOLD analysis project Ga0334898, IMG submission 207228) | Sludge microbial communities from methane-producing bioreactor in Wageningen University, Netherlands - Granular Sludge_3_08-R3 | ecosystem: Engineered > Bioreactor > Anaerobic > Unclassified... | reverse complement strand
CTTTCCCGCAAATCTTCGCGGCCTGAGCACCCGATGTCAATGGTTCGGCATCAGGCAACCGGCCAGCAATTCCACCGGGTATCGCTCCAGGCCCTCGGCCAACAGGCGCTCGAACGCCTCGTAATCCCGCGCCTTGTGAAAAACTCCCATCCGCCCGTTCCCCCGATTGAGAACGTGGTAAGTCATCCCCCCTTCGCCGGCTCGGGCCGCTCGCGGCATGGAGACAGACAATCATGCTTTGCCCAATCTGTCAATATCAGTAATGTCCCCTTTTTCTTCTTTCGCGTATTCTGAGGGCTAGACTATGCTAGAGGGTCGACCGATGGTACGATTCGTCCGTGTTTCTCCACAACGACGCGAGCCTTCGAAACGATGCGAGTCTCCAACCTGGTGCCGTGTTGCGTCCTGCTCGTCGGTTGCGTGCCGGTGGCGGCCGCCGAGAAGCACGACGAGTCGCTGCTCACGGTCGAGCGGATCTATGCTTCGACCGAGTTCGACCCCGAGAAGTTCTCGGCCCGCTGGCTCGAGGACGGATCGGCATACGTGACCCTCGAACCGGCCGGCGACAAGGGCGCGGGGCGCGACGTGGTGCGGCACGATCCGGAGACGGGCGAGCGCCAGGTGCTGGTTCCGGCCGCCCGGCTCGTTCCGCCCGGCGAATCGGCGCCGCTGGCCGTCGACGACTACGCCTTCTCGAAAGACCTCTCGCTGCTGCTGGTCTACACGAACTCGAAGCGCGTGTGGCGGCAGAATACGCGAGGCGACTATTGGGTGCTCGATCGGGCGAGCTGGGAGCTGCGCAAGCTCGGTGGCGACGCGGGACCCTCGACGCTGATGTTCGCCAAGCTCTCGCCCACGGCCCGGCACGCCGCCTACGTCCGCGAGAACAACATCTACGTCGAGGACCTCCGCGACCGGCGCATCGCCGCGATCACCGCGGCCGACTCCGACGAGATCATCCACGGCACGTTCGATTGGGTCTACGAAGAGGAGCTGCGTCTGCGCGACGGGTTTCGCTTCAGCCCCGACGGCAAGTCGATCGCCTACTGGCAGCTCGACACGCGCGGCGTGCCCGAGTATCCGCTCGTCAACGCGACCGATTCGCTCTACCCGAAGATCAAATGGATTAAGTACCCCAAGGTGGGCCAGCGCAACTCGGCCTGCCGCGTGGGCGTGGTCGGCGTCGAGGGCGGCGCGACCCGATGGCTCGACGTGCCCGGCGATCCGCGCGAGCACTACATCGCCCGCATGGACTGGGCGGCCGGATCACGGGAAATCGTCGTGCAGCAGCTCAACCGGCTGCAAAACGCCAACCGCGTGCTGCTCGCCGACGCCCAAACCGGCAAGGTGCGGACGCTCTTCACCGAACGCGACGACGCCTGGGTCGACGTCCACGACGAGCTCCAGTGGCTGGCCGGCGGAGAGCAGCTCACCTGGATCAGCGAGCGCGACGGGTGGCGGCACGTGTATCTTGCCGATCGGTCGGGTGAATCGGTCCGGCTCGTCACGCCGGGCGAGTACGACGCCGTCGAGCTGCTGCACGTCGACGAGCAGGGCGGATGGCTCTACTTCCTCGCCTCGCCCGACAACCCCACGCAGCGGTACCTGTACCGCGTCCGCCTCGACGGCACCCGGCGCGAGCGATTGACCCCCGACGACCAGCCGGGAACGCACGGCTACCAGATCGCGCCCGGCGGGCAATTCGCCCTCCATACTGCCTCGTCGATCGACTCGCCGCCCGTCGTCGACCTGATCCGGCTGCCGGGGCACGAGCGGGTGCGCGTGCTGGCCGCCGGCGACCCGTTGCGGGCGAAGTTCGACAAGCTCCGTAAAAGCCCCACGGAGTTCTTTCGCGTCGACGTCGGCGACGGCGTTCTGCTGGACGGCTGGTGCATCAAGCCGCCCGATTTCGATCCGCAGAAGAAGTATGCGCTGCTGATCTACGTCTACGGCGAACCCTGGGGCCAGACGGTCGTCGACCGCTGGGGCGGGAAGACCGACCTCTGGCATCGCATGCTCGCCCAGCGGGGCTACGTCGTCATGAGCTTCGACAATCGGGGCACCCGGGCGCCGCGCGGGCGCGCGTGGCGCAAGTGCGTCTATCGTCGCGTGGGCATTCTCGCCCCCGCCGACCAGGCCGCGGCGCTGCGCCAGGTGCTCGCCGAGCGCGAGTACCTCGACCCCGAGCGCGTCGGAATCTGGGGCTGGAGCGGCGGCGGGTCGATGACCCTCAACGCGATCTTCAAGTATCCCGATCTCTACAAGGTCGCCGTGGCCGTCGCTCCCGTGCCCAACCAACGCTACTACGACACGATCTATCAGGAGCGCTACATGGGCCTGCCCGACGACAACGTCGACGGATACCTCGAAGGCTCGCCCGTCCACTTCGCCGGGCAGCTCCAGGGCGAATTGCTGATCGTGCACGGCACGGGCGACGACAACTGCCACTACCAGGGCACCGAGGCGTTGATCAACGAGCTGGTGCGCCACAACAAGCCCTTCGAGATGATGGCCTATCCGAACCGCTCCCACTCGATCCGCGAGGGCGCCAACACGACGCGCCATCTCCGCGAGCTGCTCGCCCGATACCTCGAAAACCGCCTGCCGCCCACCTTGCCTTGACGGTCCCGCCATTCGCGGGCGAGAATAGGGGACCACCAAGGACGTGCCCTTCGTGTCCTTGTGGTTCATTCTTCTTGGAAACACCGATTTGAGGAGCACCTCATGCGATCGAGCATCCTTTCCATCACGGCGCTCGCCTTTCTTCTGATCGCCGTGGCGGGCGCGGCCGCGGGCGGCGAGACCATGACCCTCGCCACGCGAAGCCGCGTCGAGGAGCCGGCCGGGAGCGGGCAGTTCAAAGTCGTTTACCAGACCGTCGCGTGGGACGCCGGCAAGACGGCCGTCATCGTCTGCGACATGTGGGCGCGCCATTGGTGCGAGGGCGCGTGCCGCCGCGGCGCGGAGATGGCCCCGCGAATGAACGCCTTCGTCGCCGAGGCCCGGCGGCGCGGGGCCCTGATCATTCATTCGCCCAGCGGCGGCATGGACCTCTACGCCGACCACCCGGCTCGCCAACGCGCCCGCAGCGCCCCGAAGGCCGCCCATCTGCCCGACGGCGTGGACAAATGGTGCCACCAGATCGAGTCGGAGAAGCGGGGCGAGTGGCCCGTCGATCAATCGGACGGCGGCTGCGACGACGAGCCCCCGTGCGATCCGAAACGCCCCATGGATCGGCATCAGACCGCCGCCATCGAGATCGCCGACGGCGACGCCCTCAGCGACTCGGGCGTCGAGTGCTGGAACCTGCTCGAGGCGCGGGGCATCGACAACGTGATGCTCGTCGGCGTGCACACGAACATGTGCGTGCTGGGCCGGCCCTTCGGGCTGCGGAATATGGTCCGCTTCGGCAAGAACGTGCTCCTGGTGCGCGATCTGACCGACGCGATGTACAATCCCCGCGCCCACCCCTTCGTGTCGCACGTGCGCGGCACCGAGCTGGTCGTCGAGCACATCGAGAAGTTCGTCTGCCCCACGGCGACCTCGACCGGCCTGTTGGGCCGTCCGGCGCTGCGCTTCGCGGAAGACAAGCGGCCCCACGTCGCCTTCCTCGTCAGCGACGATCACTACGACGCCGACAAGACGCTGCCCGCCTTCGCCCAGATGCTGCGCGAGCACTACGGATGCCACGCCACGGTGCTGCACGGCGAGGGCACCTCGAACATACCGGCCACCGAAGACCTCGAAGGGGCCGACTGCCTCGTGCTCTACGTCCGCCGCCTGGCCCTGCCCAAGGAACAGCTCGATCGGGTGCGCAAGTACGTCGCCTCGGGCGGGGCCCTCGTGGGCCTGCGCACGGCCAGCCACGCCTTCGACGTGCGCGGCAAGGCCGGGCCGGGCGAGGCCGAATGGCCCGAATTCGACGCCCAGGTGCTCGGCGGCAGCTACCACGGCCACGGACCCAACCCACGCGGCACCGACGTGGCCATCGTGCCCGACCGGGCCGGCCACGCCTTGCTCGCGGGCGTCGAGCCGGCCGAATGGCACAGCACGGGCTCGCTCTACTACACGTCGCCCGTCGCGCCCGACGCGACCGTGCTAATGACCGGGGCGATCGACGACCGCGTCGAGCCCCTCACCTGGGTCCGCACCCGCGACGCCGCCCGCGTCGTCTACACCGGCTTGGGCCACCCCGACGATTTCGACGAGCCCCCCTTCCGCCGGCTCCTGGTCAACGCCATCTTCTGGGCGATGAACCGCGAATTGCCCGCGGTGTCGGAAGAGTAGCCGACACAGGAGGTTACGCCTCCGCGCGTTCTTGCCGCCTTTGCCGCCCGCTTTTCGAGCCGGTTCTCGATTACGTGATTGAAGGCCTAGGTGCCTTGCTCTCTCCTAGGTGACAATGCGTCCCACCCGTCCCTGAGAAGGAGGACTCGTCATGAGTGACCTGGAAGATGAAGCGACAAAGCAAGGCAATTTGCTGCGCGACAAAGGCGATTTCGATGGAGCGATAGCCGCATACACCGAGGCCATTCGTCTACATCCACACAACGCTCAGCCATATTCCAGCCGGGGCCAGGCTTACTTCCGAAAAGGCGAATGGGCCAAGGCCATCGCCCACTGTAACAAGGCCATACAGCTTGACCCGACGATGGCCGAGGCATATTGCACGCGGGCCAGCTCCCACGGCAGCAGCGGCGACCTCGACAATGCTATCGCTGATTGCACGGAGGCTATTCGCCTCGACCCGCACCGTGCCGAGGCCTACCATGTGCGAGGAATCGTTTATGGGCAGAAGGGTGATTCTGACCGAGCCCTTGCTGATTGTACAGAGGCCATTCGCCTCAACCCGAAGTTGTCAAAAGCACACTACAACCGAGGCAACGCTTACCTGACGAAGCGCGAGTTCGACAAGGCGATTGCTGACTTCACCGAGGCCATTCGACTCGGTCTACGACATGCCGAGGTCTATAGCGGGCGCGCCTGTGCTTACTCGAAGAAAGGTGAGTTTAACAAAGCCGTCGCTGACTACGATGACGCCATCCGACTTGATCCGACCCAAGCCACGATGTACTACAATCGTGGCTTGGACTGCGTCAAGAAGGCGGATTACGACAAAGCCATTGCTGACTTCACCGAGGCCATTCGACTCAACCCAAAGGATGCCGAGGCGTATTACAACCGTGGCTGTACCTACGGCGAGAAGGGTGATTACGAAAAGGCGATTGCCGACTTCACCGAGTCCATTCGGCTGGATCCACGACGCGCGGAATTCTATGGTGGGCGGGCCTATGCGTATTGCGAGAATGGTGAGTTCGCAAAGGCCATCGCAGACTACACTGGGGCACTTCGACTTAAGCCACAGTGTGCCAAGTCATATTGGTGGCGAGCCTATGTCTATCTCGAAACAGGCGAGTTCGACAAGGCGATTGCTGACTTCACCGAGTCCATTCGGCTCGATCCACGACATGCCGAATTCTATTCGGGGCGGGCCTATGCTTATTACAAGAATGGTGAGTTCGAAAAGGCCATCGCAGACTACAATGCGGCGATGCGGCTCAACCCGACGTATGCCGAGGCGTACTTTGGGCGAGGTTGTTCCTACGGGAAGAAGAGCGACCACGACAAAGCGATTGCTGACTTTACCGAGGCCATTCGACTCAACCCGGAGTATGCCGAGGCGTACTACAACCGTGGCCACATTTACGCCGAGAAGGCTGACCACGACAAAGCGATCACCGACTATACGGCGGCGATTCGCATCAATCCGAACGATGGGTGCACATTCTACGCTCGCGGCTATTCGTACAGCCACAAACACGAGAAGGCCAAAGCCGACGCCGATTTCTCCCAAGCGGAGACACTGGGATACAAACCGGGAAAGTATTCGGGGATACTCCGGCGGTTCTGTTTTTGGAGACAGAACAGGTGACGGGCACTAAATCTAGGCACAATGGGGGCGTTGCCTGATGGCCAATCACGTTCACTGGATTGCCGTGCCGAAGACCGACGACGGGCTGCGGCGGGCCATCGGCGAAGCGCATCGGCGCCATTCGCGGCGAGTGAACTTCCGTGAGGACTGGCGCGGGCATCTGTGGCAAGGCCGTTTCGCTTCGTCCGTGAGCGACGACCCTTATCGGCTGGCCGCAGCGCGATACATCGAACTGAACCCGGTTCGTGCAAAACTGGTTGTGGCGCCGAGCGACGATCGTTGGAGCAGCGCCCGAGCGCACATCGAGGGCAAGAAACGACGGGCTGGTGAAGGTTTCTTCCTTGCAGAAGATTGCGGGCAACTGGAGACGGCTCTTGACCAGTGCGCCGAGCGAAGAGGAGAGCGACATGTTTCGGCAGCACGAACGCACAGGCCGCATCCTTGGAGACGAAGATTTCCAGAGGAGATGGGAGAAGAAGCTTGGGCGCGAGTTGCGGCGGCAGAAACCGGGTGCCAAACGAGCCCCAAGCCGATAATCATGTATGGCGTCCCCGGGTCTTCGTGTTGGTCTTGTCCAGATGCGATGCCTATCATGTAGGGAGTGGCACAATGAACGAGGAACTGCACGAGGAAACGGCCCTGCTACCACAACATCCTGTACGATGGGTGGTGGCAGGATGGTTGTTGTTATCGATGCTGTTCTTGGCGTGCTGGCTCTGCGATGGCGGTCCACCGTCGTTTTTACTGTCAGGCTCAGCGTACTCGCTGTTTCTCATGGTACTGTCTGTGGGCTTGGCACTCTCAGGCAAGCGACTGTGGCGATTCACAATGCTCCTGATGGTCGGCGTAATCACTCCCATCCTTGTCTTCACCATTGTGCAGCTTTTCGTTCTCCAGGAGTTCTGGGACCTTGGAATCTTCATCTTCTGGAAGATGGGCTTGCTCGCGATTGGATTGGTCGTTGTTGTGTTGGCGGTCGTCTCATTGCATGGGTGGCTGGCTTTCTTCCGTGGGAACTCGACACGGGGGAGCATTCCTGAGACAGCACGGGGTAGTTCCGGGGACGCCATACATGACTAATGACAAACACCGGTGGTGTTGCGAGAGTTACGGTCATGGCTCGGCTGGCAAGGTTGGTGATTCCTGGTTTGCCGCATCACATTACCCGGCGCGGCAACCGCCGACAACAGACCTTCTTCAACGATGACGATGATTCGGCGTGTTTGACGCCGATGAGCCCGTGGTGCACAGAACTCGGCGTGCCGATATGGAGCTACTGCCTGGTGGCCAATCACGTTCACTTGATTGCCGTGCCGAAGACCGAAGACGGGCTGCGAAGATTGCAGGCAACGGGCGACGGCTCTTGACCATTGCGGCGAGCGAACGAGCGAAGAGGAGGTCGAGATGTTTTCGCCAGGACGAACGCACAGGCCGCGTCCTGGGAGACGAAGATTTCCAGAGGCGATTGGAGAAGAGGCTTGGGCGCGTGCTACGGCGGCAGAAACCGGGTGCCAAACGAGCCCCAAGCCGATAATCATGTATGGCGTCTCCGGAACGCGCGAGCTGTCTGTCCCGGGAACTGTCCTCGTTTCTTGGAGCTGCTATGTTCAAGAACAACCCGTTTAAGAATCCGGTGCGTTGGGCCCATACGGTCGTTGGTACCAGGTGTCGCTTTGCCATCGTGTGCGTTATGGGTAGTTGCACGGGCGCTATGTTGGCAATTGGCATAAGGCTCCTCGTACGTGTAGTGCAAACTCGAGCGGAGGCTGGTCTGCCAGTCATGCCGTTGGAGCATGGACTGTTCGCACTTCTTGTTGCAGGCATTCTGACAATTGTCGTGTGGTCAATCATGCTGCTGATTGCGCTTCGCGGACTTCTATTGGCTCTGGGAGAAGAAAGGGGGTAGGCGCATCTATTGGGTGGCGCGGGTAAGCTGCGCTGACTTCATCACGGCTACGGGCAGGTCCAAGGCATCGACGAGGTGACGTCCCGCTTGGCAATCAGCGACGACGCCACGAACACCTACGCCGCATACAGATACCTCGGCGCGGGCCGCATCGTCGTCGAGGATCACGAGGACATCGAGGTGAAGCGCGATTTCGCGGCCGACGACTTCGCCGCCCTCGACCGCTTCGGGCGCGTGCTCGATCAAGTGGGGACCGATTACGGGGCCGACCCCGACGTGATGCTCGATTACTACTGCTGCTGCACCTACGACCGCGCGGGCAACTGCACGAACCGCAGCACGGCCCGACCGCGTTGGTTGCGTAATGTCGGCAGCGCTTCGGCGTGTCGTCGGACAGCCTGACGGCCGCACTCCAGCGCGTTGGAGTTCACGCTTCCGCGTGCTTTCGGCCGACTTGGGGGCACGCCCCGAGGTAGGAAGGGCGTGATGGGATCGTGAAATCACGTCCTTCGCTGCGCTTACCGACGCGCCGCCCGCCCCGTTCCGCGAGAGCGCTTGACACGGCCCCTCGTGGCGGCAAGACTCAAACGCGAACAGTTTGCCATTTACGCGCGACGAGCGGCGCGATTCACCGGGAGCCTCAAGACCATGTTCAAAACCACGGCGGCCCTCCTGCTGTGCGTGCGCGCCCTCGGCGCGCCGGGCGCCGACGGCGACCCCGTCACCCTGAAGACGGCCCGCTCGACCCTGACTCTCGACCGGGCGCGCGCAGGCGCCGTCGTTTCGTTTGTCGACAACGCCACGGGCGCGGAGTTCATCTGCGGCGAGGCGGCGCACGATCTGTTCGTCATCGCCTGGAGCCGGCCGGGCGATACGTCGGGCCAGCTCGAGCGGCTGACCGCCCGCGATGCCGAGCGGGTCGAGTGGGACGTGCGCGACCGCGAGATCGGCGCGGTCTTCCACCGCGTCGGCGGCCGCGACGTCACGGTCGCCTGCACGGCCTCGACCCGCGCCGGGCGCGACGACGTTCGATGGCAACTGCGCGTGACCGGCACCGCGCCGATCGTGCTCGAACAGGTGAGTTTTCCGAACCTCGCCCTGCGCGTGCCCCTGACCGGCGACGGGCGCTCGGATGCCGTCGTCGCGGGGCTCACCAAGGGCGGGGTCTTCCACGAACCCGCGAAATGGGACGTCGGCCGGGGCTTGTCGGTCGCGCAGCCGGGTCCGCTGGCCGCCCAGTTCGGCTGTTACTATTCGCCCCGGGCGGGCCTGGTCGCGCACACGTGCGACGCGCGGGGCTTTCCCAAGGTGCTCGAGTGCCTGCGCACCCGAGAGGGCCTGAGGTGGACGTGGCAGCGCCGCTGCTACCATGCCCTCGGCGAGCCGTTCGACTTGGGCTACGAGATCAGCACGGCGACGTTCACCGCCCGAACGCCCGGCGAGCCGGCCGACTGGCGCGACGCGGCCGACGTCTACAAGCAGTGGGCGCTGGGGCAACCGTGGTGCGCGACGCCGTACGCCCGGCGCACGGACGTTCCCGACTGGATGAAGGCGGGGCCCGGCATGATTCGCTTCCACCGCGACTGGCTGGCCCGGCCCGAGCGCGTCGAAGGTTGGCTCGACGACTATTGGCAAGAGCATTTTGCCGGCGTCCCACTGATCGTCGCGCTTTGGGGCTGGGAGCGGGTCGGCAGTTGGGTCTCGCCGAAGTACTTTCCGCCGTACCCATCCGAAGCGGACTTCGTGCGCGTCGTCGACGCCGCCCGGCGCGCCGGGGGCCATGCGTTCCCCTGGCCCTCGGGCTACTACTGGAACGTCGAGTACCAGGAGAAACCCGACGGCACCTTCGCCTGGAACGACTGGGACGATTTCAACGCGACCGGGCTGGCGCACGCCCTGCGCCAGCGCGACGGCACGCCGCTGGTGCGCAAACTCTCGTGGCTGCAGGGCGGGCGCAACGCGGTCCTCTGCCGCGGAGACGCCTGGACGCGCCAATGGTTCAACCAAACGGCCGTCACCCTCATGCAGATGGGTTGCGACATGGTCCAGGTCGATCAGGTCGTCGGCGGCCTGGCCCCGGGCGGCGGCGAGTGCTTCAGCACCGAGCACGGCCATCCCCCGGGAATCGGCCTTTGGGACACCGAGGCCTTCGCCGACCAGTTGCGGTCGCTGGCCGCCGAGTGCCGGCGCGTCGAACCCGGCGCCGTCCTGTCGATCGAGGAGCCCCAGGAGCTTTTCAACCACCTCATCGGCATCCAGGACTATCGCGACGCCCAGTCGCGCCGCTGGCCGAGCCTGCCCGGCGTAACGCACGCCTCGATCTTCGGATACCTCTACCACGAGTTCCTGCCGGTGTTTCAGAGCAATCCCCGCGCCGGCGACCGGCACGGCCTGGCCTACTGCGCGGTCACCGGACAGATTCCCCATTGGGTGGCCCACTGGCCCGTGACCCCCTCGCCCGCCCTGGTCAACGGCGACTTCGAGCAGTGGACCGACGACGTGCCGGCCGGGTGGGATCGCGTCGAAGGCTGGCAGGGCAGGCAGTTCCTCGGCCGATCGTTTCGCGACGACGCGGTCAAGTCGCAAGGCACGGCAAGCCTGCGCCTCGAAAACCGCCTCGAATCGGAGATCGTTCAGGTGTCGCAGAACGTACCGGTCGGCCCGGGACGCCTGCAGACGGGCCGCGCCTATCGCCTGCGCGCCCGGGCCAAGGTCGAGCACCTGGCCCGGCCGAACGCGATCAATCTCGCCGCCCTGACGCCGGAGCTCGGTTCGAAAGGCTCGTGGCGCATCGCCCTGCCTTCGCCCGGCGACTGGACCGAGGGCAGCGTCGAGTTCACCATGCCGCCCGACGCGACGTTCCTGCGGATCATGATCCACGTGAACGGCCCGGGCCGGCTGTGGATCGACGCGTTGGCCCTCGACGAACGGGTCGACGGCCGCTGGCAACCGCTTATGCAGCCGGGGCTGCCGCCCGAGCACGACTTCGTCGTCGCGTGGGTCGAGCTGTTTCGCGGCGAGGGCCGGCCCTACCTGCTGCTCGGCGAGATGATCCACCCGCCGAGGCGGATCGATCCGGCTCCACCCCGCGAAGAGCGGCCGCCGTTCGAGCCGGTCATGCTCAACGCGTTCCGCGCGCCCGACGGTTCCGAGGCCGCCGTCGTGGCCAACGCGACCGACGAGCAACAGACCGTGCGATTCCACTGGCAACGACAAACCCACACGCTTCGGCTGGCGCCCTGGACCCTGCGCCTGGTCAAATAACCCGGCCGGAAACGTCGGGCCCACGGTTCACCCCGACCTGCATGGGACCAACGCACGCGAAGCCGCGAAGCCGCGAACGCTCTCCCAATTCGTCCCCAGGTGCATGCAACCACCCCTCCGCGCCTTCGCGCGATCTCACTCGGTTCACCCCTATGTGCAGGGGACAATCTCATCGTCGTGATCGGACTTTCTCCAATAGAGATAGCCCGGCTGCACCGTGAGCGACTCGGCCTCGATGCCGACCCCACCAAGGCGGCACGGCAACGCGTCCCACCAAGATGCCCGAAAACGCAGCGGGCGAGACGCCCGCACCACAACCGTCGGTCGACCGGTCGATTCGGCGTGTGCGCCCCAACTCTTCGGGGCGGTTCAGGTGGGGGGGCCGGGCTCGGGACGGCGGGCGCGGGGTGGCCATTTCGGCGTTTGACTTCACGGGGCAGATCGGGCAAGATGAGTGGACGGAGGTATAGTTGTCGCGCGTGCCATGAGAGAATCGCGAAAGCGCGAAATCGCGAAGGCGGATGAAGTCGCTTGGTGTTTCGAGACCATGACGGGGACCGTTGTCCTTGCGCCTTTTTCGCGTTTTCGCTCTTTCGCGTTTTCGCGATCCGTTCACCGTGGCGCGAGCGACGGTTCCCGTGCCGAGGGCGCAGGCGGCGACAACGGCGGATCTGTTCCCCAACGAATCCACCCCTTTGGCCCGGCAGGGCGAGCAAATGGAGACGGTGGCATGAACGGTTGGGGGGTCGCGACGCGCGTGCCATGAGAGAATCGCGAAAGCGCGAAATCGCGAAGGCGGATGAAGTCGCCTGGCCGTTCGAGACGATGACGGCGACCGTTGTCCTTGCGCCTTTTTCGCGTTTTCGCTCTTTCGCGTTTTCGCGATCCGTTCACCGTGGCGCGAGCGACGGTTCCCGTGCCGAGGGCGCAGGCGGCGACAACGGCGGATCTGTTCCCCAA
>Ga0334898_1003707_pt1 | contig 12071 bp, 8 predicted proteins | sample GraSluR3_MG_10_FD_207228 | JGI IMG/M metagenome (GOLD analysis project Ga0334898, IMG submission 207228) | Sludge microbial communities from methane-producing bioreactor in Wageningen University, Netherlands - Granular Sludge_3_08-R3 | ecosystem: Engineered > Bioreactor > Anaerobic > Unclassified... | reverse complement strand
TTCCACGGAAACCGGTTTCGGCAGGTGTGGTTTGGTTGGCGCGGTGAAAAGCGCTGCGGTTTAACAATCCTCCAACACTATATACCGGAATAATGGCCACAACGGTATTTTCCAGCAGGGCTGCCATACCGTTTTTGTTGCGCAAAATATCGTCGGCAAACTGCAAACTGGCATCGATTCCGGCCGGTTCGCCCGCATGAATGCCATTGTTGATAATCAATACCGCTTTTCCCTGCGTTTTTATTTTTTCCGGGTCGAATTCGGGTTCGTTGTTTATCACAAACAAATGCAACGGTTTGCCGCTGTCGGTGAGGCCTTTTTCAAGCAAAACCGCATTTTCGTAATGCGAATCCAGCTTTTGGTACATTTCAATTACCTCATCGCAGGTGGGCGAGTAATTTTCCTCGTAGCGGAGGTTCAGCAGCGGCTGGGATTGTGCAAACACAACTATTCCTGTCAGCAAAAAACAGATAAGAGCGGTGAATTTTCGCATGGTCAATTGAATTTTTCAGCAAAGAAAACAATTATTTCAACGATTTCCTGAGCAGGTTCAGATTGGAATAATGAAAATCGTTCTTTTCATCGTACAAATCTTCACGCTCCATTTCCTTCCATAGAGAAAAATCGATTTCCGGGAAAAACACATCGGCTTCAAACGGCCGATGAACCAGGGTCAGGTAAAGCTTTCCCGCCAGCGGGTAAAACTGCCGGTAAATCATTCCGCCGCCAATGACAAAGGATTCCTGCTCGTCTTTCACCTTTTCAATAGCTTCTTCAATGGAAAAAACCACTTCGCAACCGGGAAAATTATCGTCGGGCTTGTCGGTAATAACAATATGCCGGCGTTTGGGCAGCGGCCATTTGGGCAGCGACAGTAATGTGTTCCGGCCCATAATCAGGCTGTGCCCGGTGGTTATTTGCTTAAACCGTTTCAGGTCGGTGGGCAAATGAAACAGCAAGTCGTTGTTTTTGCCAATAGCGAAATTCTCGGCAATGGCCACAATGATGGAAATGTTTTTAAAGTACATTTTTTTGATTAAATAAAATTTCGATTGTTTTTGAATGCTTCATATTTTTTAATCTGAGATAATGAAATGGATGGAGGGTATTTCTCAATTATCTCTCTAATAATTTCTTGACTAATTAATAACCTTTTTTTCAAAGCCTCCCGAGCCGCTTCATTTACGATAAAACTTAAATCACTTGATACATAATTTTCAGTTTTATGTGCTAATTCCTGGAAATTAATATTATCCGAACAGGGCCTTTCTTTCAAATGAAGAATAAACATTTCAAGTCTGGCCTTAAAGTCAGGTGGAGGTAAATAAATGACTTTATCAATTCTTCCAGTACGAAGAATTGCAGGATCGATTTTTTCAGGTCGATTCGTTGCAGCAATAATAAAAATTCCATCTTTATTACATTCTGTCATTTGAGCTAAAAATTCGTTTACTTCACTAGCATAACTATGACTCAAATTTCCTTCTCTATTCGGAAGAATAGCATCTAATTCATCAATAAATATTATTGTTGGAGCATTTTCCCTGGCTTCATTAAAAATGTTACCAATCTTTTCTTGTGTACCATGAACATAAATACTTGCCAGGTCAGAGGGTTTTATTTCGATAAAATTATATCCTATTTCTTCTGAAAACTTTCTTGCAACAAAAGTTTTACCGCAGCCAGGAGGACCGTAAAGCAACATTCCGTTAGGAATTGAAACGCGATATTTCTCATAGATACTTTTATCTTTTAAAGGTAGAATTACATCATTTAATAGAGTATCCTTCAATTCATTCATTCCGGCAATACCATCAAATCCATTTCCTTGATTTTTTATTCCTGTTTTTTGTATTGGTGGTTTCTCTGAACTACTTTTCTTATTTTTTATGTTTTGCTCTTTTAATGCTGTTAAAAATTCATAAGCATTTTGATATCTATTTTCAAGATTTAATTCAATTGCTTTTAAAATAATAGATTGTAACTCCTTTGTACAAGATGGATTGATTTTCTGGGGGGCAATTGGATGACGTTTTCTTGATGTTAAAATTCTTGTTGAAAAAATTTCCGTATTTAATTCTTTTTCATTTTCAAAATCGTATTCCCAGGGGTGTTTGCCGGTAACCATCTGATAAAGAATTAAACCAGCAGAAAAAACATCGCTTGCTGGCAAATAAACGTTCCAAAAACATTCAGGCGCAAAGTATAAAATTCTACCCGCCGAACCGGATATAGAATTTCCTTTTTCAATGATATTTGCCAATCCAAAATCAGAGAGCATTGCCTTTATTTTATTATTATCATATGACAATAACACATTGTCCATATTTATGTCTCTATGAATAATTGTTGGTGAATGTTGATGTAAAAAATTAAGACCTGTTAGCAAATCATGTTGTATCGAAATAGCTTCAAAAATATCTAACTGACCAAGTCGATTCAGCCGTTGAGCAATTGTTTCTCCTGAAACAAAGTCCATTGAAAAAAAATAAAAAGTTTGTCCGTTTTTTTCAAATTCATTTGCTTCAAATAATCTAACGATATTTGGGTGTGTCAGTTTGGAAAGTAAGTTTGCTTCATTTATAATAGTTTCCAGTTCGGTTTCTTCTTCATATTTTTTTTTGAGAACTTTTAAAACCTGCAGACCTAAATATTTGTGTTTGACACGATAAACTTCCCCAAATGCACCTTCGCCTATAAAAAATTGAACAGTATAAGTATTGTTGATTACTTCACCTTTTTGAAGTAATGAATGACTATTTTTTTTCATCTCAATAAGGTTGTTTCATCATTTTCTATAACCGCTTGTTTTTCTTGTTCAGGTAACAAACCATACAATTCACGAACTATTTGTTCAATTTTTAATTTGGAGGGATTAACTGAGATCATTTCGTTTGCTTCATCAATTAATGTTCTGGCCTTTCCTGAATTAAGCCATTTATAATTATCAAAATTAGAATCAAACATTTTTATGTAATTAATCCAGAACCCAATATCATCCTTAATGAGATTGAAGTTAAACGACCGTAGCTCATTGATTAATTCTTTTCCTAATTTTACATTTTCTTGTTTTTTAACTAGCTCTATATTATTTGAATATTGTTTAAGGCTATTTTCAGATTCATTGTTTCCGTATCGTTTACTGTTTTGTTTGGCCCGATTAAAAATCCAATCCAGTTCTTCTTCAGTTTTTGGCCATTCATTAATATCAATTATTACATCCATTTTTTTCAAAACATTTCTAAGCCTTTCCTGAACCTCAGTTTTTGTATTGTAATCTCCTTTTCCATTTTTAAGTAATACATCTAAACTTTCCAGTTCATCCCTTAATTTTTTTATCTCTTCTTTATCGACAATTTTTTCTTCATTTTCAATCTTATCGAGGACGGTCTTTGCTATTTCGATCTCTGAAAATAAGTCATCGGCATTGAATTCCTTTTGTCTTTGCTCAGGTACTTTTAACTCTATATAATCGTCAAAATAAGGAAAGTATGCAGAAAACTTGATTCGTCTTGAAGAGTCTATCTCTATCGTAATTTCAACATCGCTGCCCGCTGGTAAAAATTGTGGAATATCTTCGCCATTAATGGTAATTATTCCTATTAATTCATTAAGCATTTTTCTTGAACCATCTTCTTCATGGCCAATTTCATAAATTTCAATTTTTAAAAAATCATTGGGATTTCCGGGCCTGATATCTTTTTGTGTTTTAAAAACTCCTTTACCTTTTGTAGGCAAAGGGGTGTTTTTTTCCAATCCCCGTAATGTATAAACTCCAATTTTCCCCGTTGAAATATCAAATAAGTCTATTCCGATATTATGGGGCAAGGTTGCTTCTGCAATTTTTATTCCTTGCAGAATTGTGAATTCATTAGGTTCGCATGGGATGAAATTACCTTTACTATCAAAAAGGTTTATATAAAATGTATTTGCTTTTTGATTAATCAATGGAAGTGAAATAATCTGAGAATTTTCATCGAACTCATTTTTCCCGGAAGACCAGGCTTTGTCCGAACGTAATATTTCAAAACTAAAATTTCCTAGCAGGTCTTCTGAGTTGTTTTTCTTGATTTTAATACCAACAATAACTTCGTCTTCTACTGTAGTTTCAGGGTATTTTATGGTTAATTCAACCTTTTCAGTATTAGAAACAATAGAATCCCCGGGAATATTTTTTGTTGATGCATATAATGCTGCACCTTTGGCCACTACAGTCATAGGGTCTATTGATAAACTAAGATTTGAAGATAATTGGTCTTTAATCATTTTCCTTAGTGTGTTTGATAAAGTAGGTCCTCCAACCAAAACTAAAGAATTTAATTCATTCAGGTTAATATTATTTCTTTCCAGCAATTCTTTACAAATATCAATAGCACGCTGAAATACAGGCTTTACAACATCTTCAAAGTCCGAAAGAGATAATGTATAGTTTAGAATTAACTCATTTCCAGAATCATCATAACCAAAATCATCCAGATAAACTACCACAGTATCTTTCAACGAAAGTTCAATTTTTATTTCTTCGGCAGTTCGTTTTAATGAATCTCTTAATATATTTCTTCTTTTTTCATCAAAAAGAATATTATCGATATTAAAGTTTTTCATCAACTTGGGAATAAACAAATGATCGACGATAGCATAATCAATGTTTTTCCCGCCTAAATGGTTATCACCTTCCGTATCAAGCACTTTCATAATGCCTTCATCGACTTTCATCAATGCAGAATCAAATGTTCCGCCACCAAAATCAAAAACGAGCCAATAACCTTGCTTTATTTTTGTATCCAAGCCATAAGCTATTGAAGCAGCAATTGGTTCCTGTAACAGTTCACAATATTCCAATCCTGACAATTCTGCAGCTTTTTGTGTTGCATCCAATTGATTTTGCCTAAATTTTGCGGGAACAGTTATTACTGCCGCAATTATCTTTTCAGTTGTAACATATGATTTCAGTTTTTTTAATACTTCAGCAGAAAGTTCCTCCGAAGTAAACTCACGATTAATATTAGTACACTTATATTTTTTATCTGTGCCCATCGTTCGTTTAAACTCAAAAAATGTATTTAACTCCTGAGGCTCCTGTTCATTTTGTATTTTAAGAAGTATTTTTCTAATGTCGTTTGTAATTTGATTGTAAGCTTTTATGCCTATAAACATACTCCCTGCTTTATTAAAGTGTACTACTGAAGGGGTGGTATCCATTTGAGTATCATTACTTTTTAAAATCTTAACCTCACCATTTACTACGTGGGCAATTGCAGAATTAGTAGTTCCTAAGTCTATGCCGTAATTTATCTTTTGATTTTTCATAATTATTTTTCTTTAGTGCCTTCACTTACTTCAACTTCTGCCATTTGAATTAACTGACCTTTGTAATTAATTTGTGGTTTTATAACTTTTGTAATTTTTTTTTCCTTTTTTGTTAGAAGCGAAGATTTTATGAAATGAACTCGAAGCGAATAGCCTTCATCATAATTTTCCCCTAAAAAATTTATAATTTCAAATCCGTGTATTTGAAGTTCCTCTTCAATTTTTTCTAATGATTTCATTATTTGAAATTTTCCTTCAAAGTTTATTTTTGAAAGTCTGTTTCTTATTCTTATTATTTCATTGCAAAAATTTAAGACAGAAGACACAGGAAGAATATTTTGACCAAATAAATCCATATCAAGTAATTTCATTTTCTATTCTTATTTTTTGTTGAATTTTTTTTAACTCGAACACAGAGTACCTGTTTTTTATTTTTGACAAGATAAATTCTTCTTCATCTTTATCTCTTAAAATAATACTCCCAATGTCATTTGCCGAGAAGGTTAGAATATTTTCTTTTCGTTTATGTAATTCACTATTTGCTTCATTCCTTTTCTCCTTATCATCATATTCCTCTTTAATTAAATTGTACTTTAATTTGTTCATTTTATGAGGAATATAACGCCATTCCCTTTCATCATAGAACTTTTTCTGTCGGGATTTAAACCTCTTATTTTTGCTATCATATTCAAATCCTTCATAAGACTTATATTGAATTAGCAAAACGGATATTGCAATTTTTAATTTTTCGAACTTCTTCGGCGATAAGCAGGATTTATAAGTTTCAAGAAAATCAATAAAATAATTTAACGATTCAGCTGTTAAAGTTTTTTCATTACAATAGATAACAGGCGTCAAATAGTTCTTTTTAGCCCATTCTTTTTTCATACCAATTCCATAATTTCCAAATTTTTTCTTGTGCTTTAATATTTCTTCTTCATTTGAAATATCACAAAAGCATACCATTGGGAAAGCCATCTCAAATTTATTTTCATTTTTGTCTTTTATTGGTAAATAATCCAATCGTTCAAAACAATAAAACGGCTTAAATCCGCTCAATAAAATATTTATCAGGTTCTTTCTTTTCTTAGTAAAATGAAATAAATATTCTTCATTCATTGCATTTTCAATTAACTTATTAAAAAAAATCTTCGCTGCTAATTCTTCTACTTTGCATATTCCCGTCAGGTACATTATATAAAGTTATTTCGCCTGTGCTATAAATGTTACCATCATCTTCAAGAGTAATCCAGTCATTTCGCTTATCAGAGGTACTGAAATAAAAATCCCTTTCAAAAGTACCGGTAATTTGCCCGTTATTTATTGTCTTATGCGGATTCCAATCATTTCCGTAGAAGGTTTTAATTTTATACGTGCCTGTGGGGATATTTTCCATAGTATAACTAGTACCTGCCCGAATATAAGAGTTTCGAATTGTTTTTCCGGAATAGATATTTTCCAAACAAACAATTGCATCAGCTTTATTGCTGTTTTTAAATTTCAACCAACAATCAGAATTAAAATCATAGGCTTGCTCACCAAAATATTTACTGTATGGCGCAGAACCATTTGTTAACTGAAAACCTTTCCATTTGCTTTCTATTGGTTGTTTGATTGCTGGATTTTTTTGTTCTTTATCAATACTATAATCTAATATTAGAAGAATACCTATAAAAACAACAAATACAAAAATGCCACCTCTAACCTGTTTTAAAACTTGATTGTTTTTCCAAGAATTTAGAGTAACCAATCGCCCTATTTTTTTTAGTATATTCTTATTCTTAAAAAAAATTCTTGAATCATTTTTTTTGTTTTTACCATTTAAGGGAGAAAATTTTTCTGTGCTTGGTGCGTAATGGTTTTGTGATCTGGTTTTTTGACATTCCGTTTTGTGATTTGGTTTCTCATTTTCAAAACTTTGCCTTTTCGTTTTTAAAATATCAAAATGCCTATCAAAACGTTCTTTAATAATTGGTGTCATCGGAAGATTCTTCATTAATTCAAATAGTTTAAGTTCTTTGTCAATAAGAATTATGAATTCAATTTCCTCATGAACGTCTTCACTTTTTAGCTTTTTTTCTTCATGTGATAAAATATCAGAAAGGGATGTTAAAATTGTAGTTATTATTTGGTCAATAATTTTTTTATATTCTAAATTGTTTTTCTCATTATTCTTCTGAAAAATTAATTTAGAATTACATTTTTGAAAAAAATCATTTACAGAATCGATTGTTTTGAAGCTTTTATTAAAATTATTTACCAGTTTATTTATTTCGGCATAAATATTTTTTAGTTCGTTTTGGGAGGTTAATATTTTTTGACTGTACTTTTTATTAATAAATATTTTATAATAATTATCCCAATCGAGTTTTTTAAAATCAATTTCAGTAATATTTATAGAGGGATTTGATTTTGATAATACTCTTAAATTATAATTTATTCTTTTCCTAATATCCGAACTTTTTGCAAATTTTGCTGATAAATGAATTATTCTAATAGTATCACTTAATATTTTATTATTTTTTTCTTGACTGTTATAATGGTCTATCCCACAGTCTAATAATTCACTCGCTATTTTATTATTTATAAACTTGTATTCAAAAGAATTATAACTAGCTGCAGGTGGTATAATGTTGTCATACCAATTAAAAAATTCTATAGCATGATTATTTAGTTTATCTGCAAGATCTTGTGAATTTTGGGGTATTTCTTTTCTTTTATTAATTGTTTGTGCAATAAAAAATTCAATTTGTCTTATCTCCAATCCTAATATTTTGGATTCTATTTTTTCTCGTGCTGCACTTGATAGAAAACTAAAAGACTGTATAAATCCGAAAGAATGGAAAGGATTTTTTTCTTTTAAAAAAATATTTTTATAGTCTTCATATAAACTTTCTGTAAGTATATTTTCCAAAAACAAAAAATTTACTCGGTACTGTATAAAATTTATTTTTTTTGAATAAGTATTAATATAATCCTGGGTTACTAGATTCCCTAATAATTTGAAAGCATCCTGAAAAGAGGTTACATTTTGATATTTTTCTTGTTTAACTCTTAGTAGTTTTATAATCATCAAATTTTTAATGTGTGAAAAATTGTATGGATTCACTTCTATTTCACTTGATAAATCTTTAATTTGATTAAGTTCCTGAATTATAAGAGAATTAATCTCAAGTTGTTGGGCTCCCCATATTCCTAGAAATATGTTATCAATACTAGAGTCAAGTTCTATACTAAAAATCAAGTTGTTATTTAAATTGACTTCAATTCTTTTATTGATTTTTTTTAAAAATAATGTATTGTTATCATTAATTATAGATTTTTCAAATGCATTTTTTGAAACATTAATAACGTCGTTCCATGGTGATTTTTGTTTATCAAAAAAATAGTGTCCAGAATTTTCTATGTGTAAATAGTTCTTTAATAGCGGGTCTGTTGATTCTAAAACAAACCCAATGCCTTTGGACATTGACCGATTATTATCTATCCATTTAAATTTACAGGTTATTTGAAAATTGTAATAATTTCGAACAATTGTTTTCGTTTCATCAATAATGATTGGACTTTCAGCCTTCCCATTATGGTTTAATATATATTTTTCACCTAATTTTATATTATTATTTAAAAAATGTGAATGCCTTGAAATTTCAATTGAATAATTTTCCTTATTAAGGTTGTTAATGAATCCATTCTTCGTAATATCAACTAAAACTTTTGTTGGACTTAGTATTTTGGGACTGTGTTTGAAAATTTCTTCTTTTAAGATAATGATTGATTCTTTAAATTCATGATGCCCCCAAAGTCGTATTGAATTTAAATCAATATTGTTGTTAATTTCGAAAGATAGAAGGGCATAAAAGAGTTTATAATCTGGATTCTCAATTTTTTTTATTGATTTTTCAATGTTATTTGAAGTTCTGTCAATAATCCCTAAAAACTCAAAATCAGTTTCATAGGTTACTTTTTCTCCCATTTCAGCATAAATAAGTAATTCAGAAACCCGTTTAGCAATTTCTTTGTCCGTAGCAGTAGGAGGTAATCCTAAAACCCGGAATGGATTATTTAAAATAGCTTCCAATTTCCTATTGATTCAAATTATATTTTGCCAAATATTGGGATTAGTAATAAAATTTGCTACAATATTTTCACATATATTCCCGCCAAATTCACCTAATTTTTCTTTTATCCTTTTTTTAGAATTGCTTTTTTCGCCAGAATTATTGATGATTTCATCCAATTCTTTTAATTGTTTTCCGGAAAATTCATCTTTTATTATCTCAGTGATATAATTAATTTGTTTTTGTTGTTGCAGTTGTTCCTGTGTTTGTTTTTGAGAAATATTAAACACTGGTCCATTTTCAATCCTTTTAGCAGGTAAGCCAATTTTATCAATTTGTTTAATAAGTGAATGTAGAAGATTTTTTAAAGCCAGTTTTTGATTTTCCAGAGTTTTCCCCATATGACCAACATCGTTTTTCATTTTGACTAACATGTCAATGTTTCCTCTTATCTTTACCAAATCGCCTAAATACCATTTACTTTCAGGTAAATATTCATTTATAATAGAATGAATAGAATTTGTTTCAGCTTTCAATTCTTCTCTTGTTTTTGAATTAATTGAATTGTTTAATTCAATTAAAAATTCTTTGATGTTTTTTAGGTTTTCCATGAATCAATTTCTTTAATACTATATAATTCAATCAACTAAAAAATATAAGTCATCCACTTCGTTTTCTATTTCATTTAACTTTCTCCAAATTTCAAAATCATATAAAATGCTGCTTATGATTTGAGGTTGTAAATCAGTTGAAGATGATATTTTGTTTATTGTTTCTGCAATAGTTTCTTTGGGCAAAAGGATATAATCAAACACAGTAGTATCCTTTTTTTCATCATAAAAAGTTAATTCAAAATATTCTAGTGGACTGTGTATTCTTAAATAATCCAATATAACCTCTTTTGTTAAAGAATCCCTTGTATCATATTTGATTGAAAGAATTCCCGTGATTTTTAAATAATCTTTCCAAATAATTTTCTCAACTCTTGGAGAAATAGTATCGTCTTTGTTAATTTCTGTGTTGCTTCTAATACAGCTGTTTATAAGAGTAACAGCAATAACGAACAGACTTATTTTTTGTGTAGCATTCATGAATTGATTAGCTATAAAGGTTTTTTCAAAAATTTTTACAAGTTATTAAAATTTCAATAAATAAATCGTCAGGTTTTACAATTTTGTCGACATCTTCGACAAAATCTAAAAAAATTCATCTGTCAATTGGAATAGTTTTATAAAAATTGGGTGCTGATCTTGTATTGCGCAGATAATCAGCACTATAAAAATAAGCTCCTTTTTGTTTATTTTTGTGTAAATCAAAATAATAATAACAAACAAGAAAGGAGCTTAAAATGCAGTTAGAACAAGTTTTAACCACTTCAATTGACGAATTTAAACAAAATATGATGGATTTTTGTAAAAATGAGGATTTAAAATCCCTGACTCCTGATACCGTGTGCCATTTTGTTTCGGTTTTAAAGGGCCATTTGCAGAAATTAGGAACCACCACCATCCAGTCATTTTTTGAGTCACACGATACGGAACAACCTTATATTGAACACAACGGGAATCGGTATTTGAACAAGTACAAAGGCAAAAAAGAAATAATAACTGTGCTTGGCAAAGTAAATGTTAACAGGAATGTTTATCAGCATGCAAGAGGTGGGAAAAGCCTTGCCCCACTTGATACAAAGCTTGGGATTGACAGGGAATACATTATGCCTGATGTAAAAGAAATTGTACTATTTTCATGTGCACACAATACTCCTGAGGAAACCGCTCAGATAATCAAAAAATGCAGCCTTTTTGAACTTCATCCGACTACTATAAAACGAACAGTTGAAAGCGCCGGTGCTTTTATTGAGGAACATAAGGAAAACATAAAAGACAGTGTTAACCAGGCAGTTTCAAAGCAGGAGAAAACCGGCGATGTGGCAGTATGCAGCCTGGACGGAGTAAACGTATTGTTAAACGAGGCAGGCAAAAAGAAAGGTCGCCCCATGGAAAGGCCGGTAAAAGACTCTCCGGCAACTGCATCGGCATATAAAAATGCGATGTGTGGCAGTGTTAGTTACTACAAAACAGTTGAAATAAACGGTAAGCCATCAACTGAAAGGGAATCGAGCAGGTATATTGCAAGGATGCCGGAAGAACGTTATGGCACATTTAAGGCTGAATTTGAAGAACAAGTCAGGGGTATCGGGCGACAAAGCACCCTGCCCAAAGTAAAAATACTGATTACCGATGCCCATAAATCAATAATGGGGTATCTCGAAAACAACCCTTTATTTGATGATTTTGAACGGCTTATTGACTTTTTTCATGCGGCAGAACATTTATCGTTGCTCTCCGAAGCCATCTTTGGCAAAAGTTGTAAAAAAGCCCGCGAGTGGTATCTGAAATATGCATCAAAGCTAAAATACTCCAAAGATGGGGTTACGCAACTGATACGCTCGGCAGATTATTACACCAACAAAAAGAAACTTTCAAAAGAACGCCTGCAAGAAGTCCAAAAACAGCTTAATTACTTCAAGAGAAACGGTAAATATATGGATTATTACAGGTTCATTGAAAACGGATGGCCCATAGGCAGCGGGGTAATTGAAGCAGCATGCAAATCGGTTGTGAAACAGCGTATGTGCAGAAGTGGACAGAGGTGGTCAAGAAAAGGTGGCCAGTCCATTTTATCACTTAGGGCCTACGTCAA
>Ga0334898_1003706_pt1 | contig 12076 bp, 7 predicted proteins | sample GraSluR3_MG_10_FD_207228 | JGI IMG/M metagenome (GOLD analysis project Ga0334898, IMG submission 207228) | Sludge microbial communities from methane-producing bioreactor in Wageningen University, Netherlands - Granular Sludge_3_08-R3 | ecosystem: Engineered > Bioreactor > Anaerobic > Unclassified... | reverse complement strand
GAATTGCGCTCAAAAAAGCGGAAAAATGAAATTATTGAACTATGGCCCGAGTCCGATATCCAACCGGAAAACACGGCAGAAGATTCAGTAATTATTTCTGAAGAAAAAAGGAGCATGGAAGAGAAGATAAAACAGGCCATAAATAAACTCACAGACCATCAGCGTGAACTTATCCATTTAAAATATTCCGAAGGATTTCAAAACAGTGAAATCGCCGAGATGCTCAATATCGATGTGGCATCGGTACGGACACTGCTGTACCGGTCGCTGAAGAAGGTGCGGAAGTTGTTGGCACTATGATTTAACTGAAAACAGGCCATTGAGAAACTATTTTTGGGAATTATTTATTAACCCGGGCCCTGGTGATATCGAATAAACTTATGAAAAACGATACTTCTGCCGAAAAAAGCCAAAGTTATGGCTGAACAGGGAGAGAAAGTTTCACCTCATCTATCAGTTCAGCAGCCATTTCCATACCGGGACAACTTCAATCTTTTTGCCACTTATCTCCAATATCCGTTCGGTGTCTCGTGTGATGATGAACAAATGACGACATTCCAATACTTCTGTAATTTTCCAGTTAAGAAGTATTCCCATCCAGCAGAAAGAGGTTCATGTTCAAAACAAAAAATACGTATTTCCATTTTATATATAAAACAATAACTCTATAAATAATAATTTGGTCTGGAAAACTAAACCAATTCAAACACAATAGCATTGGATTATTAAATATTAATGGCTACATTTGCCTTGTAAAACTAAAAGGATGGAAAGATATATTTATTCCAATTTGACAGACTGGGTGAAAATGAAAAGGCGTAAACCCCTGTTATTGCGTGGTGCCAGGCAGGTTGGCAAAACCTGGCTGGTTGAAAAGCTTGCCGACGAAAATTTTGAATCCTTTCTGAAAGTTGACTTCGAGGAGAAACAGGAATTAATAGCCTTATTTGAGGGAGACTTAAATCCCCAAAGAATATGTTCTGAACTGGAATTGAGAACCGGCATCGATATCAAACCCGGTAAAACAATCCTTTTTTTTGATGAAATTCAAGCTTGCCCGCGGGCTATTATGGCCCTTCGCTATTTTTATGAAAAAATGCCTGACATACATGTAATTGCTGCGGGTTCACTTTTAGAATTTGCTTTTAGTGAAATATCATTCCCGGTTGGGCGCATTCAGTCGATGGAAGTTCATCCGATGAATTTTTCGGAATTTTTACTGGCATTAAATTATACCAAAGCCGCGGAAATCTGCAATAACCCAATTACCGGGGTTTCGGATTCCACACATGAGTTTCTGTTGGAACAACTCCGGATTTACTGGTTGGTTGGCGGAATGCCCGAGTGTATAAAAGTGTATATCGAAACCAAATCACTGAAACAAGCTGCCGAAGTGCAGGATGAAATTTCTGAAACCTACCGTTTGGATTTCAATAAATATAAACCAAAAACCGATATCAATTGTCTGAATGCCGTTTTCTCGACCATTGCAGCCAGTGTTGGCAAACAAATAAAATATACCGGGTTGGCCGTTGATTTTACTATTCCTACCATTAAAAAAGCGTATGAAAGTTTATTACAGGCACGAATTGCAAAAAAAGTTAAAGCATTGATTAACATCGGGATACCACTGGAAGTTTATGCTTCCGACAAAAAATTCAAAAACCTTTTTCTCGATATTGGTTTGATGAACCGCGTGATGGGAATGGATTACAATGAAGCTTTAAACCATAAAAATTTACTGGCAATTTACAGAGGGCAGCTTGCCGAACAATTCGTTGGGCAGGAATTTGCAACTCAAACCAATAATCAGCTTTATTACTGGGCTCGGGATGCAAAAAACAGTAATGCGGAAGTCGATTATTTAATGATGATTGACGGAACAGTTTATCCGGTAGAAGTCAAAGACGGGCCATCCGGAAAACTCCGCAGCCTCCATATTTATCGTAATACTTACCAGCCTTCGTGGTCAGTAGTTTTTCATGCCGGAAAGGCAGGAGTGCTTAACAACGAGAAGATTATATTCCTTCCGTTGTATTTTGCCGGCGCTTTTGCACAATTTGGAATTAACGATAAAATGGAACGGTTTAACGGTTAAAGTGTAATGATTGAACAAATTGCCACAGATTCACAGAGTTAATCCTTTGAATCATTCATAATCTGTGAATCCCTGCCCGACTGCGTCATTCAGGCGGGTGTGGCAAAATTCAATTCAAGTTTTGAAATGAACATCATGCTAATGAAAACCTTTCGGTAGCTGATAAAAAAGTGGAATTGCTGCCGGGTTGATTTATTTGCGATTAACCTGTAACATCACTGAAAAATATTGTCCCTGTAGAGTATATAAAAGGATGTTGAAGATATTTTTGGACTATCAATCCAGAAATATCCAAAAAACTAAATTCCGATAAAAAAGAAATTCACAGAGAATTATCCGGACTACCGCTTTCAGGGAGTTTCTTATACCTTAAATGACGAATGCCAGTGGGTTTTGAAATTGTAAAATATCTTTTCCCTTTTTAAAAATTTCGCGAAGGATAAGTGTCTATAATTTCACCATCCTCGCTGACTACCGTAAGCTGCTGATGCTTTCCTTCGATAGTGAGCAGAATAAAATGCCGCTGAGATTTTGCTTTTTTCAAATACCAGGTTTCATCCACATTGTGAACATCCCGGGTATTCACTCCCCATGCGCCATCACCAAAAAAAACGATTCCTTCTTCATTTACTTGGTTTTCCTTTATCGGAAAGGTTCTTTTGTAAGCATGATCATGGTTTTCAAAAGCCACTTTTACATTGTGTTTTTCAAACAAAGGGAGCCATAAATTTCTGACCGCTTCCGATCGCGCTCCGTTATAGTCCCTGACGGAAGGGTAAGCAGGGATATGGTAAACCGGAACGATGTGAAGGAAATGGTTGCGTTTTTGCAGTTCGGTGGCGAGCCATCCTGTCTGCTCTCCTTCCATCGGATTGGCATGTCCGGTGTCCAAAATAAACAGGCTGAGGTAATTTCCGAAATCGAGGACGCTATACCCGGGGTGGCCGGGAAATGCAAACAAACTGTAAAAATAAGGCGCATACTTCTCCCTGTCCTCATTATTCCCGCTGAATTTTTCGGGCGAATAATACCCACCGGCTACTTCGTGGTTTCCAAGGCCCACAACTACCGGAATTATCCGGCTATCTTCAGTAATCAATGTATTCATACATCCGTCGAGCCAGTCATACACTTTTTGCACCGCTTCGGGCGAGCCGTTTTCGTAAGCCATGTCGCCACCCATTACCACAAAGTGAGGATCATACTTTACGACCTGTTTGTTGGTTCGTTCCAGCATTTCTTTTTTATGCATCGTATCGCCGCCTATGGCAATCCGGATCGGACCGTTTATTGTGGTGGCAGGCATGGTATTAAAAAAGTAAACTTTTCCACCCTCATCAAATTTGATTTCATAAGAAGTAGCCGGTTCCAGGTTATCCAAAGCAACCCGGTGAATCCTCCTGTCGGAATAAGGGAAGGGATGCGTTTTGCTTTTTTCGTTACGCCATTCGGTTTTGCCTTTTTCCCTGAAAAACAACTGCTGCGGCTCTGTTTCCATGGTATGCCAGTCGATACTTATTGTTGTGGTAGGGTCTTCTGTCCATGTCAGTAAAACGGCCAGCGGATTATTTTGAGCCTGTACCTGACCAGCAAGGAACAGAAAAACAAGCAGTGCTGAAATAAAACTCTTTCTCATTTTTAATATGTTTTAATCTTAAAGACGTTTGAGGAGTGGAAAAGTTTATTTTAGATCGCCTTCCGCAATATCCTCCCACGAATAATAATGAAATGTTTTATCGTCAGACATGGCGACAAATAAACCTTTGGGAAATCCCGGCAAAGAAGTGCTTGTTACTTCGTTTCCATCGCTGCTTTGTGTGGCTGCTCCGATGATTTTCAACGGAGGGTGTTTGTGTGGATTTCCGGGAGTCCCTTCCCGCGGAAAAACCCAGAACCGGTTGGCCTGCTGATCGGACACAAGAATATATCCGGTTGAGTCTGTTTTTTTATAAATGGAAATCCCCTCGTGGTCGTTTTCAAATCCTTCGGTGGCAAACAATGCCAGTTCACGGTCTGCTTCCGGGTGATCGGGATCGGCATGGTATTTTCTGACGCCAACAGTTTCGTCGGAATAATAGACATAACCCAATTCCTCATCCACGGCAATGGCCTCGATTTCTTTTTCTCCGCTGTATTTTCCGAACTGCCGTATTTCGGTCATGCGTATATTGTTTTGCGTATCCGATTCGAGAAGATACTGCCCCAAATAACCTTCTTCCGGCCCGGATTTTCCGCCGACAAAAACAAAAAACGAGTCGTCGTTCGGTCTTTTATACATTGCAATGCCCATGGGCGCCCTATCGGTATCGGCGCCGAAAACAACCAAATCGCCCTTGTCGATGGGCTCCAGTTCCGGGAGTTTAAATACCCTGACGCGTTGCTCCAGCCTTTCGGTAACCACCGCAATATCAATCTTATCGCCATTAAACGGGAATCCGTACGTCACATCCACATTGTTCGGCCTTGCCAGATTCCTGTAAACTTTTACGATTTTTCCTTTCAAATCGAAAGCATACAACGCCCCATCCTTGTGTTTGTCTGTGCCGATTACGAGGCTTTTTGAAGGATCATTCGGGTGTATCCAGATTGCAGGGTCGTCGGTATCCTGTTGTACCCGGTCGGTAATGACACGCGGTTCGATGGTTGTTTCGGGGATCTCTACATTTGTATTTTGTCCGCAACCAAATATAGAGGTCATTGAAAAAACAACGAAATTAAATAGAATTAGTTTTTTCATTTTTTCAGTTCTCATTTTTATTAAAATACGTTGACAAATCCGCCTCGTAAACGCTCCCTTCTTTGTCGGATGCCAGCACTATCCAAGGTGCTTTTTGGGGGAAGGGCGCTTTGGGGCCGGTTATATCGTTGATGAAATTGGTGTTGGCCCAACGGGCGGTGTCGGGCGTAATGACGGTAGTCACCTGTTTCAATATTTCAGGATTTGCGGTATCGATCATTCCAAACTCAATTTTTCCCAAATAACGATTTGTATGATTGTAAACAGTGTGCCCGCTTAAAATCAACGCGGGATTTCCTTCTACTGAAAAAATTGCCGGGCGGCTCGGGTGTTTCACGGAATCCAGTTTACAGTACGGATAATTTACCCAATTTCCGAGGGGGGAACGAACCCTCAGAACAAACTGAGGCCGGGCAACCGAATCGACGCTGTTTTTTGTGGTAAGCCACAGCGTGCCGTCGGCGGATAATGCGGTGTTCAGGTGATCGTCCGCAGTCTTATTTCCTGCTTCAATGATTTCAGTCTCTTCCCAAGCTTCCGGGGGCTGTTCGTTTCTGTGAATCCGTACTTTAACGGCTTCCTGTAACTGATCCGACCACACTACTGCAACTCCTTCGGGAATTGCGGCAACAGCACAAATATCATCCTTGCCAATCTCTTCGGCCAGAATAAACGGTCCTTCCCAGTTTTCCCCCGTTTCCCCGGCAGTCCAAATGCATATATTTTCACTGGCATCGGCGGCTACCCACCAGCGACCGGTTTTGTCGCGGGCAATGGTAGCCGTTTCAATTTTATCTGTTTTCTGAGGGGGATGTAACGCATATAAAACCCGTGCCTTCCACCACACAGTTGAATCATTTTTTTGTTTTTGGAGGCTAAAGACCACCAGCGAATCTACGTTAACACCCACGGCAGTAACTTTATCCTTTTCAGCCCAAACATCTGCGCGTCCGGGTATTCCTTCGAGCGATTTTGTGATTTCTGTGTGTTCTTTCCATCCGGTTTCAGTCCGTTGCCACAATGACGGCCCGGAAGTTTTTGGTAAAATGGCCCACCAGCAATTATCCATATACCATAGCTTTGATTGTGGTTTATCTGCGGTAGGAAAGGGGAAATCGACCTTAAAATCGGGAGAAGACAACTGGTTGTTTCCTGTGTAGTTCTTTTCTTCACAAGAAGACAATAAAAGGAAATTAGCAGCTAAAAATAGTTGTATAAGTCTCATTTAATCAAAATAAGAAAGCTATAATTAACAAATTTTTTTCAGAGTAACCTTCAAGAAATAAAACGGGAAGTTATTAAAACCAGGAAATAATCTGCCTGATTCACAGTTATTCCCTGGTTTAATCTTTCCTCTGAATCACCATCCCGGATTTTGTTCCAAATTCGGATTTAATGTAAGTTCATCTTGTGGAATATTATCCAGATAGTCACGATTTTCCCTAAAAAGATATCCATTCGGCAACTGACCGGCAAAATAGTCGATGAGCCCGTTTTCATTTAAAGCGGGTGAAAGATTCGGAAATTCCGATTCGTCGAAAGGATACCCCAAAGGCCTTTCACCCTGAAATAACGCATGCGCCGCCCACCTGCGGTAATCATCAATCCGATGGCCTTCCAGCGCCAGTTCAACCCTCCTTTCCCTTCTTATTTCATACAATTCATCGGCTATTTGATAACCGTAATCAACCCGGTTAGGATCGGTATTTTGTGAATGCACTTCAAAGTCGGGCATTCCAACCCTGCTTCGCATAAGATTTAATACATCATATTCTACCACACCTTCCAGTTCAAATTTAGCTTCGGCATAATTCAACAACACCTCGGCATACCGGAAAAGTATGTACCCTGTTTCACTATCACGCGCACCTCCCGATCCAAAAAGACCAGCTTGAGGAGAATCCGGATTTGAAAATTTTTTAACCTGAAAACCGCTGGGACATAATTCTTCTCCTCCCCGATCAATATAAGGTTTGTCAAAAACATTGCCGGTATTCGCAGCCCTGAGATCACCGGGCATCCAAACTGTGGCTTGTAACCGGGGATCACAGTTTTGGGCAATTTCCGTTAAAAAGTCATTTCCTTTCATTTCCCCGGAAAGTCCCAAATAATCAAAAGGCTGCCCTTCTTTCCCCAAATAAGAAGTAACCAACGACCAGGTAACAGCCATTCCGCCGGTACGTGCTGTTGTAAAAGCCTGGACATTGTTTCCCAAACCCTCCGAAGCATTGGCAACTCGATACATCAGCACTTCATTTACCGACGACATATTTTCCATTCCGAATAAAAAATAATAATCTTCGTTGGGATTCCCCGTGCTGTAAACTCCTTTTGTGTAGGAACCATCGATTAATTCTTCTGCCGCATCGATGCAAGCCTGTAAATATTTGTTGGGTTGGGCTCCGGTGGTTCCGAACGGCGTACCGGCATGGTATTTTTGCCAGGTTCCTTCATAGAGAGCTACGCGGGTTTTAAATGCAAGTGCAGCCTCTTTGTTAATACGCGTATTGCCTGCATCCGATCTGGCGTCCAGATATTCGATAGCTTTATCCAGATGAACCAGGATGGAATCTGCCACCACAGTCCTCGGATCCTTTGGTTTCATTAATAATTCCGAGTTGGGTTCAAGTGTATTGGTGTACCACGGAATATCCCCATATCTTTTCAAAAGCCCAAAATAAAACCACGCTTTAAAAAAATGTGCTTCTCCCAAAAAATGTTTATAGGTTTCAAAACCACCTTCCACTTTACTATAGTTGTCGAAAAAAAAGTTGATGCTTCGAATATTACTCCATTCACTCCTCCAGTTGCCGGTTCTAATTGTTCGGGCACCACTCATAACAGGATCTGCTCCCGAGACAGTTAGATTATCCGACCCGTTATCTTCTCTGGCCATCACATACCCACTATGGTTTGGAAATTCAGGATAAAACTGTAAAACATATCTTTCCAGATCACTTGAAGTATACCAGTAACTTTCATTTCCGATAGCATCCAGCGGCGGACGGTCCAAAAAATCTTCACACGATACAAGCCCTACCAAGCCAACAATTAACAAGAATAAATATTTATGCTTAAACATGATTTTATAATTTAAAGTGTTACAATTAATCCAAGTGAAACAAGCCGGTCGGCCCCGTAGGTTTTTCCCGTTCCCCAACTGCCACCAATAGCCACCGGATCAATTCCTTTGACCGGTAATTTATGAAAAGTAACCAGGTTCTCTGCTGAAACATATACTCTTAACCTGCTTAAATGTAACTGATTCAATAATTTATCGGAAAAGTTATATCCTAATTGTACATTTTGTAACCGGGCATAAGCACCGCTTTGGAGATAGCGTGTGGAAGGAAATCTGTTTTTGTTATTTTCACGGGTATGCAGGTAAGGTCTTGGCCAGTAAGCATCAAGATTAATATTGGCCTCTCCTTCATAAAGACCGCTGTACTTATCTCCTTCCTTATCGCGATAATAATCGAGGTGTTCGGGAAATACTGATGAACGGTTCCACACGGTAAAACCCCAAAACATATTTTCGTCTATGTTGCTACTAAAAGCTAAATCTCTTTTAAGTGTGCCTTTCCATAGCATGGAAAAATCGAATCCCTTGAAATTAAACCCGGCAGAAAAGCCAAACTGGTAATGAGGAGTACTGTTTCCTATGATTGAAAGATCTCCATGATCATCGAGTGTATTTGATCCGTTATCGACATATCCGTCGCTGTTAATGTCTTCGTATTTAACATCACCGGATAGCCACGGACCATCATCCCACAACCGGGTTAAATCCACCGATGCTAAATAAGCATCCACTTCTTCCTGCGAACGATATAAGTCGTAAGCCGTATAACCCCATATTTCACCTTGTTCCCGACCTTCATACCACGTGGACAGGGTACCTGTTGGGTTTAAATACTTTGTTACTACTGATTTGCTGTCATAAAGATTCAGGTTTGCAAAATATGAAAAATCCCTGTTCACATTGTGATTCCATCTCATCACTAATTCCCAGCCTCTGGTTCTCAGAGTTGAATTATTTGCCTGAGGTAACGATGCTCCCAGCACCCCGGGTTGTGCTTCCGATGGCCCGATCATATCGGTGGTAACCCGCTCAAACCAGTCGAAGTCTGCCTGTAACCTGTTTCCTAAGAAAGCTGTATTTATCCCCAAGTTTTTAGTGGTGGCTGTTTCCCATGTCAAATGGGGACTTACAAGGCTTGGCGTACCAGTGTAACCAATAGGTCGGGTTTGCCCATAAGAAAAAATCCAGTTCAACGGGCTAGTCTGTAAGGGAATCAAATTTAAGTCCTGGTAAGGTGATACATTTTGATTCCCAAGACTTCCCCACGATCCCCGCAGCTTAAACAGATTTATCATATCCTCCATTGGAGACCAGAAATTTTCTTTGCTGATGATCCAACCGACAGAAAAAGAAGGGAAAGTTCCCCACCGGTTTCCTTTTTGAAACCTTGATGTACCATCTCTTCGGATATTGGCCTCGAACAAGTATTTTTCATCATAATTGTATGTTAACCGGCTAAAATACCCCTGGGTTGCCCAATGAGAAAGATCTTCAATTACAACAGGCTCCCCAAGAGCCGTTTGCAAAGACAGTACTTCCTCCACAATTAAATCATTTTTCCTTGCATCCAGTTCCCTGTATATATTTTGCTCCAACTGCGCTCCTGCCAGAATCCCGAAATTATGCCTGTCTTTAATATTGAAGTTATAGGTGGAATAAACATTTGTAGTCCAGTAGTTATTGCTGTGGTGGCGTTGCCGGATGTTGCTCGGATCTGTGGTGCCTAAAGCTCTCAAACTTTTGTCCACCAATTGTTCATAAATCGTCAACCCTACATCGGAACGAAAATAGTCTTCAGCGCGATAGGCGAAATCGGCATTTACCTCCCAACCTTTTGCCGGATTAAGAGCGGTTGAGAAAGAGTGCCAGTTTTCTGTTACCTCGGTAGTATTGGTACCTGCATCTTCAAGTACCGGAATGCTCATCAGGGACTGAATGCTGTAGTTTCCGTAGCCGTTATACTTGGGAGTCATGGGCATGGTGCGCGCAATCTGGTGAAAAATCAAATCGTAGGTACCCTGTCTGTCCATGTTCGGATAAACCCTTGTACTTTTCATAAACCGGGGTTGGTAGGTAAAATCCCACCAGTCGGTTATCGCAGTTTTTAATTTACCCATAACATTAATCCGGTTATAATTGTCCGTCCCATAATTGAGAACGCCTTCCTGCCCTAAAAAACCTGCAGAAAAATAATAGGTTGTGCTTTTTGAACCTCCTTCCACCGTAAGATTCTGCTTATGATTTAATGCGCTGCCGTAGAATTCATCGAACCAATCATAATTGGCATTTGCATCCCCATAGGAAATCCAGTTCCTGCTATTTGCAGGTATTGTTTCAAAATGCGTTGCATCGGGTACTGTAAATTGCCGTATATAATCAATATTTCCTTCCTGAAAAGCGATAATCCGGTCAACAGTTCCATTGGTGTAGATTGTCCCTACCCTACCATTTTCACCTGCCTCGTTTAACACCCTTGCGTGAGTGTAAGAATCCAGCATCCTGGGTAACTGAGCCGGAGTAGCATGAGTAATACTACCTGAATAGGTGATGCTTATCTTTTTATCTGTCTGTCCCGACTTTGTTGTAATCAAAACAACTCCGTATGGCGCTCTGGCACCGAAAATGGCAGAGGCTGCAGCGTCTTTTAGTACAGATATGGATTCAATATCTTCCGGATTTAAACGATTCATATCACCCGGAATTCCATCGATTAATATATAAGGTTCACCACCGTTCAATGATCCAATTCCCCGAATATCGATATTCATTTCTGCACCGGGTTGGAATCCAAAATTATCCACTGAAAACGTCATACCTGAAGACTGCCCCTGCAATAACTGGGATACTGTAGAAGCCTGTCGGTTTTCCAAAAATACATTGGTAATAACATCGATGGCACCTGTTACATTTAGTTTCTTTTGGGTACCATATCCCACAGCTACCACTTCTTCAATTCCAAATGTTTCTTCTTCCATTACTATTGAAAAAGTTGTTCTATCCTCAACAGCCACTTCCTCCGTCCTCATCCCCACAAACGAAAACTGCAAACTTTCGGCATCTATGGGGATACGAAGCGAAAACTCCCCGTTAGCGTCTGTTACCGTGCCGGCAGTGGTACCTTTCACTACAACCGAAACGCCCGGCAGCGGCTGGCCCCCGGTATCCGTTACCGTACCGGAAATAGTCCGTACCTGCGGCTGACCCGTATCCACGGGCCTTTTGTTAATGGCCAACGTCTCTCTCGGAGCAAGTACCACTACTTTATCTCTCACCTCATACGTCATACCTGTAGATTTCAGGCATTGATCGAGAATTTGCTCCACCGTCGATTCCTGAAATTCGCAACTGATATTCCCTAACCTTTCAACGTCGTCCACGTTATAAACAAAGGTGAACTCACTCTGTTGTTTTATTCGCGAAAACAGTTCCGTAAAACCGGCATTCTCCAGTTTCAGGCTCAGGCGGGTATTCTGCGAGTAGGTACTTGCGGAAACCTGCATCAGGGTTAGAAAAATGAGTGCAAACAGCAATCGCATAATCATTAAAAGTTTACGAAACCTCCTTCGGAAAGGAGTTGTTTCTCCAGTTCGTAATTTTTCCATAAATTTACAGCGTTTAAATTTAACAATAACATTTCTGCTCAAACAGAAATGGGTTTATTTTTACAAGCTAAGCGGAAAATATGTAGGGTATTTTCCGCTTTTATTTTCCTTTCAGTACCGTTACCTTGTTGTTCTCTATTTTAAACTTCACTTTTTTTGTCAGTTCCAATATCCCAAATACCCGGTTAAATTCGGTGTACCTGGCCATATCTACCGAAAACCGCAAATCTTTCAGATGCTCGTTTGCGTAGTCGATTTCCACATCGTACCATCTCGCGAGGTTTGAAAGAATCTCCTCCAGCGAATTATTTTCAAAATAAATCCTGCCGTTTTTCCAGGCTGTATATTGCTCTACATTCACTTCGCCCACTTGAGTTCCCAGCTCCGAAACAACAGCCTGCTGACCCGGTTTCAGGTGAAAAATTTCATCCGACTGCCTTTGGGTAACAACCACTTCCCCATTCACCAAAGTAGCCGCCATACTGTTTTCATCGTTATAAGCCCTTACATTAAATGATGTACCCGTAACATGGATATCCATTTCGCCGGTATGTACA
>Ga0334898_1003705_pt1 | contig 12077 bp, 5 predicted proteins | sample GraSluR3_MG_10_FD_207228 | JGI IMG/M metagenome (GOLD analysis project Ga0334898, IMG submission 207228) | Sludge microbial communities from methane-producing bioreactor in Wageningen University, Netherlands - Granular Sludge_3_08-R3 | ecosystem: Engineered > Bioreactor > Anaerobic > Unclassified... | reverse complement strand
GAAACAATAAATGGAAAGAAAAAATAAAATTTGTGTTGGATTGTTTGGTATTGGTCTGGATACATATTGGCCACAATTTGAGGGATTACTCGACAACCTGAAAGGATACCAGGAACAAATCAAAAACAAAATAACAGGTTTTGGAATAGAAGTGGTTGATGCCGGAATGGTTGATAACACTGAAAAAGCACGCGCAGCCGCCGACTTCCTGAAATCAAACGATGTTGAAATTGTTTTTCTGTATGTTTCAACTTATGCTTTATCGTCAACCGTGTTGCCCATAGCACAAAAGGTAAAAGTACCCATAGTGGTTTTAAATCTTCAACCCGTGCCGCAATTGGACTACAAAGCTTTCAATCAATTAAACGACCGGGGAAAAATGACTGGGGTGTGGCTGGAACATTGCCAGGCTTGCTCGGTTCCCGAAATTGCCAGCGTGTTTAACCGCGCCGGAATTCAGTACGATTTTGTAACCGGGTATATGCAGGACGAAGAAGCATGGAGTGAAATAGAAGCCTGGGCAGATGCTGCTAAAGTGGCCGCAGCCATGCGCAACAACCGGCTCGGTATGCTGGGTCATTATTACGGTGGCATGCTCGACGTTTACACCGACCTCACCAAACAAAGCGCAACATTTGGGACTCACATTGAAATGCTGGAAATGTGTGAATTGAAGAAATTCCGTGACGCGGTTACCGAAAATGAAATTCAATCGAAAATTCAGGAATTCAATTCAACTTTTGAGGTTTCATCAGAGTGTGAAAAAAGTGAGATTGAAAGGGCTGCAAGAACTTCTGTTGCTCTCGACAAACTGGTAAAAAACCACAACCTGGGTTCGATGGCTTACTATTACGAAGGCGAATCAGAAAATGAATATGAAAACATTGTCACTTCAATAATTGCCGGAAATACGTTGCTTACAGGAAAAAACATTCCGGTTGCGGGCGAGTGTGAGGTAAAAAATGCACAGGCTATGAAAATTATGGCAGAATTTGGCGCAGGCGGTTCGTTTTCTGAATTCTACCTGATGGATTTCAAAGACGATGTGGTTTATCTTGGGCACGATGGCCCGGCCCATTTTGCCATCGCCGAGGGCAGGGTAAAACTGGTTCCGCTACCGATTTATCATGGTAAACCGGGGAAAGGACTTTCTATTCAAATGACCGTGAAACATGGCCTGGTTACTTTACTTTCGGTGGTTGAGGGTAAAGATGGTGTTTTTCTATTGGTTGCCGAAGGTGAATCAGTACCAGGTCCGGTGCTTGAAATAGGCAATACAAACAGCCGCTATAAATTTCCGATTGGCGCTAAAAAATTTATCAATCAATGGTCGAAACAGGGACCGGCACATCATTGTGCCATTGGCCTTGGCCACATTGCCGATAAAATTGAAAAACTGGGGCAAATATTGAATATTGAAGTTATGAAAATAGGTTAACCGGCATTTTTCGAAATCGCCACAAAAAGGGATAAAAATTTTTCATTACTATATTTTTAAAGAGGGGGCATGGCTATGTATTTAAAAAAAATGTTTTTATTGATTTTTCTTGTTTCCGGCTGGTTTGCAATAAGTGTCCAAACAATGGCACAATCCAATCCAAATTATCAGGAATTAAAGGATGCATTTGAAACTCCCGATCATGCGACGTGGGGTGAAGTCCCGCTTTGGTGGTGGGAAGCAGATTCTTTAAACAAAGAAAGAATAACGTGGCAACTTGAAAAACTTTCGGCAAAAGGGGTAAAAACGGTTTGCCCGATACAACGTTCCCCTGCTAGGTCTTTTCCTGAATCGTTCAGCAAAGAATGGTGGGAAACGGTTGCATACGTAAACAAGGAATGTGAAAGACTCGGAATGCAACTTTGGCTTTATGACCAGGTTGGTTACGGGCAATATGGCTGGCTGGAAAAAGCAGCAGCCCAGGTTGGCAATACAGGTACAGCCCGCGTGGAATTTTATTCAGTAACAGCCAAATCCGATGAAGAAATTCTCATTGAGTTAGCCAAAGGAAAACTTTTAGATGCACGTGCTTTCCCGGTGGTAAGAGATACGGCTCAAGATGTTAAAAGTATCGATATTAAAGAATATGTCCGGGATAACAATCTCACATGGAATCCTCCTTCAGAGGGAGAATGGAAAGTTGCTATTTCAGTGGCAGTGCCTTACCTCACTTTTTATCTGAATGATGCCTCGGCAGATATTTTTCTTCAGCAATTATATCAAAAAATTGAAGATGTTGTTGGACAGGAAGCCATGGGTAAAAGTCTTGCAGGGGTTTTCCAGGATGAACATCCTCCAACTCCGCGTGACATTTATACACATGAGTTGGCCGATACTTTTCAAACAATGTTTGGATACGATATAGCTCGGGCGATACCAGCCCTCCATTTTGATGTGGGAGATAAGACACCAAAATACAGAATAGATTATTTTGATGCTTACCTCGCAGTGGTAGAAAAAACGTATTGGAAAAAAGTTTATGACTGGACTGCCGATAAAAATATTCTGACAAGTCATGATAACTGGGGGAGAAAAAATATTTATGGCCATAGTCAGGGTTATATCGATTACTTTCGTACACAACGATGGTTTTCCGCGCCGGGATTCGATGATGCAGGACAGTACTCCGTGACAAACCGCAACTATTACGACACTAAAATAGCTGCCTCCATTGCCCGGTTGTATAACCGCCCAAGAGTTTGGAATGAAGGGTTTCACTCTTCCGGATGGGGCAGGTCAACGGATCAAACTTTAAGCTGGTTATCCGCTTCGTATGCTTTTGGCGCTAATTTGTATGACGAACATGGGCTTTATTATTCACTTAATGCCAGCACATGGGAACATGCAGCTCCTGATCCTCACTGGAATCAGCCTTATTGGGAATATTACCAGGAAATATCTGATTGGGTAGCCAGGGCAAGTTATCTTATTTCACAAGGAAATTCAGTTGCTGATGCAGCCGTTCATTACCCGGTTGTTAGCTTGCTGGCTGACACAGAAAGGAATGAAATTGATTACAATGAATACATGAGGCTTTCCCGCATCATTTACGACGAGGGAATAGATAATGACATTATAGATGACCAGTCAATTATTGAAGGAACTGTTGAGGAAAACCGAATAAAAATCCGTGGCAATGAATACCAGGCTCTTGTTTTCGGTCCACTGACGACCATCCGTCTGTCTGTGCTGGAGAAAGCTGTGGAGCTTGTTCAAAAAGGAGGTGTGGTCATCTTTTACGGTCAGCTACCCACAGCTTCGGTGGAAAATGGCAGGCAAGACCCCCGGGTAGCGAGCTTGTTGCAAAAAATACTTGGAACCCTGGTTGACAGAAATTTACAGGAAATACAAAAAAACTTCTTCAATAGTAAAGGGTTGGCAGCTTTCCTTCCTAATACACCTGAATTAATACCTTCTTTTATTTCAGCACATATCGACCGGGATTTTATTGGAAGCGGAGGAAAGGTGTTTATTTCGCACCGCAAAATTGGTGATTTCAATCTGTATCTTATTCAAAATGCCGAAAATAACCCTATCACGTTAAAAGCGCGATTCAGGGCAGATGGTTTGCCTGAACTTTGGGATCCTTTTACAGGCGAGATAAAAGAACTTGAATATTTCGAAAGAAAAAATGGATATACACATACCGAACTATTGCTGGAGGGAAATGTTGCTCATTTTGTAATGCTTAATCCCCAAAAACAACTCCTGAAAAAAGATGAAAGAACAGGTAAAAGATGGTATGAAAAAGAGATATCCGAATTCTGGGACTTTTCTGTTATTCCCACTCGTGATAACCGCTGGGGTGATTTTGAATGGCCCCCATCTAATGAAAAGCTGGGGCCTGAGGTGCGACTTTTTAAATACAAAGAAGAGGAAGCAGAAGATGGAATAGAAAAAGGCTGGCACCTCTCCGCATTGAATGACCTTGACTGGGAAGAAATCACTTTCGACCAGGGGCCTTTCTGGCTGGCACTTGAGGATATACCGGTTACTGCAGAGATAATTCCTGGAATTTTGGAAGAACAGGAAAACATAGCAGCAGGAGACTTTTTTTTGCTGAATAGAACATCCTATAAGTGGAGAGAAATTTCATTTTCCCAAAAAACTGGATTAGGCACACCTGCGCCGTGGGGCGGTCACTCAGGTTACCCCGATGGTCATTACAACAAAAACTTCATTCAACTCAAAGAAGGAAGGAAACTCCTGTTCACACGTATCTATTCTCCCATGGAGCAACGGGCTGGGCTGGCTGTGAAGTTGAGAAATCAACTACCCCGGTTATGGGTAAACGGAAAGGAAGAACAATTTGTAGGAGCCATCGGAAATCTCCCTTTAAAAAAGGGATACAACGATGTACTTCTTGATGTGCCGGATGGAAAAAACGGAATGCTTTATGTACAAAAAGAGGCTCCTGCAATAGCTGATTTGGTAGAAGGGGGAATTGATCCCGGCAGGCCCGATTTAAGTGATGCAACCTGGCTCTGGGCAGGAAACAGCGAAGGAGCTTACTTTCGGAAAACCTTTAATTTGGATAAATTGCCCGAAACTGCACAGATGATGGTTACGGGTGTTTCCGGATTCAGACTTTTTATTAACGGTCAAAAAGTGGAAGAAGATATCGGTCCATGGGCTACATGGGAATACCCCAAAAGTGTCAACATAAAACCTTTTCTGAAAAAAGGAGAAAATTTAGTTGCACTCTGGGGTCAATTTTTAAAAGGAATGAATGTTTCTTATGGTAATGAATATCAGGGATTTATTTTAGCTGGTAAATTAATCTTTGATGATGGGGAAGCATTAAAAATAGAAACAGATTCTTCATGGAAAGGGCATACAGAAGAGATAGAAAACTGGCAGCAGGCTGAATTTGATGATTCCGGCTGGCAGCAAGCTGACATGAAAGGGAAAGCTGGAGATGATCCCTGGGGTACTGATTTTTTGAAAAATGCAGGATCATCAACAACTCCTTATCGCCCATTGTCAGTAAATCTGAACACGCCTTATCTTCAAGTTTTTGATGAAATGCCTGACATTCTTTACGATGTAAAATCCGAATCTGATAATCACTTTGGATGGTATCGGTTTGAGACTCCTCCCGGATTGACGGAAATTACACTTCCAAGTAATGAAGCCAGGGTTTGGGTGAATGGAATTGAAATACCAGTAAATAATGGATTGGTGAAATTAAAAAATCCTCCGGTTAGGGTTTCCACTATTGCTGTCCGCCTGAAAATGGAACCTGGCTGGTATGCAGGCGCTGCTTTTGAAAAACCCTTAAAACTTAAACTCGGCGGCGGAAAAATAAAAGAAGGTTTGTGGCAGGATTTTGCACTGCCTACCTACTCGGGCATTGGAGTTTATAAACAATCCATCCATTTTAGTGAAGATGAGGTCAATCGGGAAATAGTACTGGATTTGGGTGAAGTTTATGTTGCATGTGAAGTATTCGTAAACGGGAAATCTGCAGGAAAAAGAGTCGCTAAACCATTTAAATTCAATATTTCAGATGCGGTGAAACCTGGAGAAAATGAAATTGAAATCAGGGTGGCCAATACCCTGGCTCCTCACTACTCTTTCCCAGCTAGAGCACTAAATTTGGGACCTGTTGAATCAGGTTTAGTAGGTCCAGTTATGCTTAAAGTATTTTCTAAATAAAAAAGCATAATCTTTTAAAAAATTCAGGTTATTCACATACATTAATAAAACGAGAAGATATTACTTTGTTTAGTATTCATATTTACTGGATAAAAATAATTATAAATATCTTATTTTAAACAAATCTTATTCTAATAGTCTGATAAAAAGGATTTTGGTTACTATAAGAGTTAAAAAAATAATAAATTTCAATATGTTACAGATGAAAACATTTAAATTTTTTCTGATAAAATTAATCTTATTATTTAGCTGCAATACAAGGAATAGCCCCGAAGTATTCGACCTGCGTTGCGAAAGCCTCCAAAATCCAATGGGAATTGACAAAACAACGCCTCGTTTTAGCTGGAAAATCAGCAGTGAAAAAAACGGAACCGAACAAAAAGCCTTTCAGATTCTGGTTGCCGCTGAACGTTCGGATTTAACAGAAAACAAAGCTGATTTGTGGAATTCAGGAAAAGTGGAATCCTCTGCGTCTGTTTTTGTGCCGTATCAGGGGCAAAAACTGAATCCCGGCCATTCAGCCTGGTGGAAAGTCCGTGTTTGGGACGAAGCAGGGAATGTCTCCGGCTGGAGCGAACCGGCCCGGTTTAGCATTGGATTGCTCAGTGAAAACGACTGGCAGGCATCTTATATCGTTTTTAACACCGAAAACGGTTACCGCGAGTGCCCGCAGCTTTATTCTGCATTTGAAGTGGACGAAACAGATTCCAGGTATTTTCTGCATGTGAATTCACTGGGATACCACGAAGTTTTCATAAACGGGAAGAAAGCGGGCAACGGTGTGCTTGCGCCGGCAGTATCACAATTTGACAAGCGGTCGCTTATTAATACCTACGATGTTTCTGATCTGCTGCAAAAAGGGAAAAACGAAATTATCCTCTGGCAGGGTAGTGGCTGGTACACCGAAGGCCTGCCCGGAGTGGTCAACAACGGTCCTGTTGTGCGGGCGCAACTGGAAAAAGTTGAAATTAACCAACGGGAAATCATTTTGGCAACGGATAAAAACTGGCAGGGAAGAAAAAGCAGCTATACCCGGCACGGTAACTGGCGGTCCGACCGGTTTGGCGGTGAGATTGTGGACGGAACACTGGCTGGAAATGATTTGCAAATCGAAAATCCGGAAAATCCCTGGCAATCGGTTTCTTTGGTTAATGTTCCTGTTCACGAAGCAAGCCCGCAGATGACCGAACAAAATGCCATAACCGATACAATTGTTCCGGTTTCAATCAAAGAGATTGCACCCGACACTTTTCTGGTGGATTTGGGAAAAAACCTCACCGGATGGGTGGAATTTCATTTTCCTAACCTGCAAAAAGCACAGGAAATTAAACTGGATTATTGCGATCATTTAATCGATGGCGAGCGGTTTAACGACAGGAACCAGTGGGATAAATACATTGCTTCCGGAAATTCACCCGAAAAATTCATCAATAAATTCAATTACCACGGGTTCAGATACATTCGCATTACCGGGATGAAGGAAAAACCGGCCGCTGGATCCATCAAAGCTTATTTGATTCATACCGGTTTTGAGCCGGCAGCAACATTTGAATGTTCCGACCCTGATTTGAATGCCATTCACGACATGCTTTTTTATACGCTTCAATGTCTGAGCATCGGCGGTGTTTTTGTGGATTGTCCGCAAATTGAACGTCTGGGATACGGTGGCGATGGAAACGCATCTACCCTAACGGCACAAACCATGTATAATCTGGCGCCGGTTTACAACAACTGGTTACAAGCGTGGGCCGATGTCATTCGCGAAGACGGCGGAATGCCGCACACTGCCCCGAATCCGTATCGTGCAGGCGGAGGTCCTTACTGGTGCGGGTTTATCATTACTGCTTCCTGGAATACTTACCTGAATTACGGAGATACGCTGGTGCTGGAAAAATATTACCCGGTGATGCAAAAATGGCTCGGGTATGTGGAAAAATATACAGTTGACGGCTTGCTGAAACAATGGCCTAACACGGATTACCGTAATTGGTACCTCGGCGACTGGGCTACACCGGAGGGAATCGACCAGACGGATGAAAGGTCAGTTGACCTCGTGAATAATTCCTTTATTGCCGTTTGTTTCGACAACATGGAACGCATTGCCAGCGTGCTTGGAAAGCCTGAAGATGCCCGTGTGTATGCATCGAAAAAACAACAGTTGCGGAAAAAGATTCATGAAACATTTTTTGATGAAGCAACCAATACGTATGCCACCGGAACGCAGATTGACCTGGCTTTTCCGATGATTGCCGGCGTGGTTCCGGAGGACAAGTTGGATGCTGTTGAAAATTCGTTGTACCATGAAACCAAAGTGGACTGGGACGGACATCTGGCAACCGGACTGGTGGGATTGCCGGTTTTAACGGAATGGGCTGTGGAAAACAATGCAGCTGATTTTATGTATTCCATGCTGAAAAAACGGGATTACCCCGGGTTCCTCTACATGATTGACAACGGTGCTACCGCCACCTGGGAACATTGGAACGGCGCCCGGAGTCATATTCATAATTGTTACAACAGTATCGGTTCCTGGTTTTACCAGGCAATTGGCGGAATCCGTCCGGTTGAAGATATTCCGGCTTATCAGAAAGTTCGAATTCAGCCGCAAATTCCCGATGGCGTAACCTGGGCTAATACATCGCAGGAAACACCTTTTGGGAAATTGGTAATAAACTGGAAACTGACCGGCGAAATGCTGGAACTGAATGTTGAAATTCCGGTGGGCGTGGAGGCGGAAGTAGTAATTCCTTCTTTAACAAAAACATATACATTGAATGACAAAGAATACCAATTGACCGGGAGCGAAGAAAAAGCAGTTGGATTGAAAAGCGGGAAATATAGAGTGAGTTATAAGTGAAGCAGTTGGTTTTAGAGAAGTTACATTTTTCAAGTTTTATAAAAATTGTGTATGTTCTGGCAGGGTTTTTTTATGTTAAAATCAAACAAGAAAAACAACTTCCGTCGGGTGATTGTCGCTCAGCTGTTTTATTCCTCAACGATTATTTATTTCTATCGCGTAATTCTGGGATTTTCGCTGACTGTGGCTGTATGGTCTCTGGCTTGTTTGTCTCACGCTGCTACCAAAAATAGGTTGGGTTTTGCCATAGCTCAGTTGGGAATCAAAATTGAACAACTTTTTAAAGTTGATCCAAACAGACTCAGTTCAATTGCATCGGCCTACTTGCGTTATGTACCCGAAAACAAACAACTGAATCCGCCGTGGCAATGTATCCTCTCTACCAACCCCGTCTTGTTAGATGAACCACTGGGCCCTACCTTCGCCCCAAGCAAAAAAACCAGAAGTATAGTAAGGAGGAGATATATCTGGCCATAAAGTTGTGGCAGGAAAGCGGATTATCCCAGAGTAAGTTTTGTGCCCATGAAAAACTATCGGTAAAAACATTCAGCTACTGGCTCAGAAAGTATAAAAAGGGAAAAGGGTATTCAATTCATTCACCCGGCAATTACCAATTTACCTTTCCGGCATGAAGTTTTTTCCTTTTTGTGCAATATATTTGTTGTTTCTTTCTATCTATTCATTGAAAAAAAGTTTAAAATGCACAAAATTTTATTTGCAATCATTGGAATATTTTTCCTGTTTTCCTGTACCTCTGAACCGGAAATAGAAGATGAATTCAACGCCGTACAGTACGTCAATCCGCAGATTGGCTCGGTGCACGGACGGTGGTTTTTTTATACGCCGGCAGCACTTCCGTTTGGAATGGCAAAACTGGCGCCACACACAAATGCCTGGGAGAGCATGGGAAGCTGGCTGCCCGGCGGCTACGACGACAGGCACACGTCCATCGAAGGGTTCGGGCATTTTCATGAATTCCAGATTGGAGGCGTGGTGGTAATGCCAACGGTTGGCAAACTCAAAACAATTCCCGGTACGCTTGAAAACCCTGACGAAGGTTACCGCTCGCGTTTCGATAAAAAGGACGAACACGCCGAGCCGGGTTACTATTCGGTTTTTCTGAAAGATTACAACATAAAAGCCGAACTCACAGCTACAGAGCGGGTGGGATTTCACCGCTATACTTTCCCGGAATCAAAAGAATCGCGGCTGATTTTCGACATCGGCCACAAACAGGGCGAGAGCAGCGATGTGATGGAGGCATTTGCGCAACTGGTAAACAACAACGAAATTGAAGGTTTTGTGGAAACTTATCCCGAGTACGCCAAATTCTGCGACCCTGGAAACTACGTAAAAAAATATTTTGTGGCCCGGCTCAGCAAAAAACCCGGCGAGGTTGGAACTTTTGTGGATTCTGATGTTCAGGAAAATATTTCCTCAACCAAAGGAGTGCGAAACGGTATTTTTGTCACATTCGAAACAGAAGAAAACGAGGTGGTGGAAATGCAGGTGGGCCTCTCCTACTCCAGCATCGAAAATGCACGTCTGAATCTCGTCACCGAAGCTACCGGCAAATCGTTCGACGAGGTTCACCTTGCTGCTACCCGGCGATGGAACGAAATGCTGGGGCGAATCCGCGTGGAAGACAGCAATGAAGAAAACAAAACGAAATTTTATACCGGATTGTACCACGCACTTTTGGGTCGTGGCATTGCCAGCGATGTAAATGGGCAGTACAAATTAAACGGTGCAGGAACAGGACAAATTCCGCCGGATGAAAACGGGAAACCACGGTACAACCACATCAACACCGACGGAATGTGGGGAGGATTCTGGAATCTCAGCCAGTTGTGGGCGATGGCCTATCCTGAGATTTTCAGCCAGTATTTGCAGTCGAACATCGATTTTTACAAGGAAACCGGCTGGCTGCACGACGGCGAAGCGGCCGGCGTTTACACTAATGGTGTGCAAACCAACTTTCAGGGGCTGCTCATTGCTTCGGCTTACAATTGCGGTTTCCGGGATTTCGACTGGGAAACCGGGTATGAAGCCGCAGTGAAAAACGAACTGGAATACCGGGGCCGCAATTTGGGCAACGGCAAATACGACCTGCACTATTTTGTAAAAAACGGATATGTGCCGTATCAGGATACGATCATCTCCAACGGCTGGGTGTTTAATTTCGGGGCGTCGCACACGCTGGAATATGCTTTCAGCTCGTATGCCGTTGCGCAGATGGCAAAAAGCAGAGGCAACGAAAAAGATTACCGCAAGTTGATGGAACAGGCCGGTTACTGGAAAAACCTGTTTGATAACGAAACCAGATTTATCCGGCCAAAACTTCCGGATGGCCAGTTCATCAGGGATTTCGACCCCCTGAAAGCGTGGGACGGATTTCAGGAAGGAAATGCCTACCAGTTTACCTGGTTTGTGCCGCACGACATTGCCGGACTGATGGAAAATACCGGGAAAGACCTGTTTAACGAGCGACTGGAAAATACGTTTGAGGAGAGCCGTAAATCGTTGTTTGGCGGAGGAGAGGAAATCGATAGTTTTTCCGGCGTTGAAATGCTTTACAATCAGGGTAACCAGCCCTGTTTGCACCAGTCGTGGCTGTTTAACTACTCCGGCAAACCGTGGCTCACCCAAAAATGGACCCGCACCATTTGCAACGAGTTTTACGGCACCGAACCATTGCACGGATATGGTTTCGGACAGGATGAAGACCAGGGACAACTGGGCGCATGGTTTGTAATGGCAGCGCTTGGTTTGTTCGATGTGCAGGGACATGCCAATGCTGAACCTTCCTTTCAGTTTGGCAGTCCGCTGTTTGAAAAAGTAACGATTCAACTTTCTGAGGAGCCGGATCACCAGCTTATTATCGAAACAAAAAACAATGGCCCGGAAAATTTTTATGTGCAAAGCCTGAAATTCAATGGAAAAACCATCGAAAACTCATGGTTGGAAAGGGAAACGCTGATGCAGGATGGCACACTTGTTTTTGAAATGGATTCGGTACCGAATGAAAACCGTGGAGTAAAAACTCCCCCGCCATCCATGAGTGATGAATTGAGATAATTTTGATTGACATGAAGAAGCTGTTTTTTTCTGCCATCGCAACCGTAATTCTGGCCTGCACACCGCAACCTTCACAAAATGAAGAGCTGAAAAATCAGATTAAAACCAACGAATATTTTGCGTTTGTAAAGGAAAAAGCGCTGGAAGTAGTAAAAACCGGGTTTAATGCCGGCGACGGGTACGGCGAAGTGTGGATTCGCGATTACAATACGTTCATCGTACTTTCGGCTGAGGTTTTCCCGGAAGAAACACTAAAAGAAAACCTTCGTGTATTTTTTCGGTTGCAGCGCGAGGACGGCAATATCATCGACGGGTTTATTCCCAAAGAAAAAGCAAAACAATCAGAGGGTGGATACGAATATATTTTTACCGATTTGGAGCCCAAATATGCCGGACACAAAAACACGGTAGAAACCGACCATGAAACCTCTTTAGTGCAAGCGGTTTACAAGTATGTGACAAAAACCGGTGACACCGGCTTTTTAA
>Ga0334898_1003704_pt1 | contig 12077 bp, 10 predicted proteins | sample GraSluR3_MG_10_FD_207228 | JGI IMG/M metagenome (GOLD analysis project Ga0334898, IMG submission 207228) | Sludge microbial communities from methane-producing bioreactor in Wageningen University, Netherlands - Granular Sludge_3_08-R3 | ecosystem: Engineered > Bioreactor > Anaerobic >... | reverse complement strand
CGGCTTTGTGGACTGGGTGAGCCGCCAGACCGACATCAAACGCGAAAACTTTACAGCAGGTTTTTCAGGCGAAATTTTTCACAAAAATCTGTTCCTGCAAAATTACCTGCTCCTGTTTCACGATGCCGGACCGGGAATTCCCGTTCCCGGCGACCATATCAAAGATTATCTCGGTTTCGCTGTACAGGCAGGATTGCGTACTTCAGAAACTTCTCCGGTTAACGGTTTTATAAAAGCCGGTGTGCTGGAATCATCTTTCCGCGAACGCAGTGTGACCGATGGATTTGTTAATGCTGTGAGTTTATTTGCCGAAGCGCAGGGACGCTACAAAAACTACGGCATAAAATCGGTTTTGCACGCCGGCGAAGGCCACCGGTTTAAAGACGGCGACTTGTTCTACCGGCAAAAAAACTACTGGCGCACCGATGTTATCTGGCATTTCATCAACCATGAAAAAGTAAAAGGCCGGTTTAACCTTTCGTTTCATGTTATTAACTGGGACGATTTGGACCAATCGCAACAGCTATCGATTATCTATTTGTTTGGGACGTAAAATTTCAGGAAACAATCGCCCCGAACAAATCATAATCTTCGGAGCTGGTAATTTTTACGTGGTAGAATTCTCCTTTTTTCAATTCTGAAGGGGATGAAATGAGCACTTCGCCATCCACTTCCGGCGAATCGTATTCAGTGCGCCCGACAAAGTAATCATCCTCCTTTCGGTCGATGATAACCCTGAAAGTTTGCCCGATTTTCTGTTGATTCAGTTCTGCCGAAATCTGTTGCTGAATTTCCATAATTTCATCTGCGCGGGCCTGTTTCTCTTCTTCCGGAACATTGTCCTGAAATTTTTTGGCTGCGTAGGTATTTTCTTCGTGTGAATAGGTAAAAACGCCCAGCCGTTCGAATTTGGTATCGATAATAAATTGTTTCAACTCTTCAAAATCTTCTTGTGTTTCACCCGGAAAACCTACCAACATGGTTGTGCGCAGGATTACCCCCGGAACTTCTTCTTTGATCGTTTTAATTAATGCTTCTGTTTCTTCGCGGGTAACATGGCGAAGCATATTTTTCAAAACCGGATTGGCAATGTGTTGCAAAGGCATATCGAGGTATTTGCACACCTTCGGATTGTCGCGCATCACCGGCAAAATCTCGTACGGAAATTTGGTGGGATACAAATAATGCAACCGAATCCATTCAATTCCTTCGATTTCAGAAATCTGGTTTATCAAATCGGGCAACCGGTTTTTCCCGTAAATATCGATTCCGTAGTACGACAATTCCTGCGCAATCAGCAAAATTTCCTTCACCCCTTTTTTGGCCAGGTAGCGGGCTTCCTTTACCAAACTTTCGATGGTGCGCGATTTGTGCCGGCCGGTCATCATAGGAATGGCGCAAAATGCACAGGAACGGTTGCAGCCTTCGGCGATTTTCAAATAGGCATAATGCGAAGGCGTTGTAATTTTCCGCTCGTAAATGTATTCCGGGTAATAATTCACCTGGAGTTCATCAACCATGGCTTTCAAATCGAATTTGCCAAAGTAACGGTCCACTTCCGGGATTTCCTTTTCCAAATCTTTTTGATAACGCTCCGAAAGGCAGCCCATTACATACAATTTCCCAACGTCGCCCCGTTTTTTGGCATCCACGTAATCGAGAATCATATCGATGGATTCCTGTTTGGCATCGTGAATAAAACCACAGGTATTCACAAAAACCGCATCGAAACCTGTTTCGCTGGAATCGTGCATCACCTCAAAATCCCCTCTTTGCAACTGGTTCAGCAAAACTTCCGAATCCACCAGATTTTTCGAACACCCCATAGTCACCACATTCACGCGCTTCTTTCCCATAACTTTTCAAATTTCCGGCAAAGTAAAGATAAATTTGTCTGAAATAGAAATGAATGGATAACTATCCAGACAATTTTAATAAATTTTCATCTCAAAAATATTTATTGAAAAAGATTGTTCTTTTATTGTTTTTCAATAAATTTTTATTGATATTTGAAGCATAAAATTTTAAAGAATATGAAAATGAAACCAAAAACAAAAAATGAAACAGTTCTAACAGTCTTAAAAATATTCGCACTTCTTGCATTACTATATTATGGTATTCTCAGTGTTTTGTATTTGGTTTTATATGTAAGCAGTTTGTTTAGTGCTCAACTATTTAGCAATATTTATAATGGACTGGGATTACCCGAACTAAAAGAACAAAACTTTCTAAAATATACATTAACGGTTCTATTGTTAGTTGCGTTGTCAGTACTCAAAGCAAATGTCTGGTACCGGGCTGTCCTAATCATTCAGAATATAAAAATAGAAAATCCTTTTTCGATAAAAATAACTCGGCGTCTGGAAAAAATGAGTTATAATTTGCTATATATCTGGATTTTAGGTTTCGTAGCAAGTACATTTTCTTATTGGTTAACAACTCAAAGTGAAATGGCTGGAAGCTTGAAAGAACAATTGAGTAGTAAAGAATTTCTTTTTATGGCCGGGCTCTTGTTTATAGTTTCGCAAATTTTCAGGCACGGTGTGGAAATTCAATCTGAAAACGATTTAACTGTATAGCTATGCCAATAATTGTAAACCTCGATGTAATGATGGCCAAACGGAAAATGTCGTTAAATGAGCTTTCAGAAAAAGTAAATATTACACTGGCCAATCTTTCCATTCTTAAAACCGGAAAAGCCAAAGCCATACGATTCAGCACACTCGAAGCCATTTGCGAAGCGCTGGAATGTCAGCCGGGCGATATTCTTGAATATCTGAAGGAATAAAATTCGATTGAACCTGATAAAAAATATTTTTGAGGTCGTGTCGTTTGTTTGAATTAAGACAAGACTTTGTTACTTTAGCCGGCCAAAATATTGCGTTATGATTAAAGTTTTTTCTTCTGTATTTTGTCTGTTTTATATTGTTTTTGCAACTGCTCAGGCGCCTGCAAATTTCAATATAAATGCACAAAAACCCAAAGTAGTTATCGGATTGGTTGTGGAAAATATGCGGCCCGATTACATTCAACGCTACTGGAATAAATTTCAATCTGACGGGTTTAAAAAATTGTATGCGGGTGGGGCGGTTTGTTCCAATGTAAATTTAACACAACATTACCACAGTTACGCCAGCGGAACAGCCACACTTTTTACCGGCGTCAATCCATCCATTCACGGAATTACAGGAAAAACCTGGTACGACAGGTTGCGTTACAGAGAAACCGAATGTACAGAAGATGAATATTATTTTACAGTTGGCTCCGATTCCAAAAACGGAAATGCTTCGCCAAAAAAACTGCTTTCCAATACCCTAACTGATAACCTCAAAATTTTCTCGCAGGGAAAATCGTTGGTTTACAGTGCCGCCATGAACCGCGAATCGGCCATTTTTTCTGCGGGACATGCAGCCGACGGCGCATTCTGGTTCGACACGGAAAATGGAAGAATGATTTCCAGTTCGTTCTATATCAGCACATTTCCAGACTGGGTTCGCGATTTTAATTCGGAAAATTACGGCGAGCGATTTAGCTACCAAAACTGGGTGACCCTGCTGCCCGAAAAAGAATATACCGAAAGTCTGCCCGACAATTACCTGTTTGAAAAAGGATATTTCGGCACCTGGAACACTTTTCCGCACACCATTGGCCGTTATACCCGGAAAGCCGAACAAATGACGCCGGTAAAAACAACGCCTTATGCGAATGAAATTATTAAAGAGTTTGCCATCCGGCTTTTTGAAAACGAACCCATTGGCGAAGATGAACACACCGACTTTGTTACATTGGTATTTTCTTCAATGGATTATGAAAACGGTTCATTCGGCCCTGCCTCTCTGGAAATGCAGGACAGCTACCTTTACCTCGACAAATACCTGGCTGAAGTAATAAACCACGCCGAAAAAAAATTTGGAAGACAAAACGTACTTTTTTTTCTGACAGCCAACACGTCGGCATCGTATCCTGTTGATTACCTGAGAGAAGAATTTCATTTACCTGTAGATCATTTTTCACCCGAAAGTTCACTTGCCCTCCTTTCTTCTTACCTGAATATTACTTACGGAGAAGGGAACTGGATTGAATTTTACTCCGATCTTCAGGTTTATTTAAACCACGATTTAATCAAAAAAAATAAAATCAGTCTGAATGAAATACGGGAAGAAGCATCGAATTTTATCAACCAGTTTGAAGGCGTTCAGTTGTCGATGACAGCACACCAGCTTGAACAGGGAAGTTCAACAAACGGACTTCTGGCAACGTTATATAAATCGTATGCAAAAGACCGCTCGGGAGATTTTCTGTATCTTTTGAAAGAGGGCTGGCAACCGTTCTATAAATTTAAAAAAGTAAATTTTACCGACCAGTCTCATATTCCCCTGGTTTTTTACGGTGCGGGAATTCAACCACAAAATATTACAGAAAAATACAATGCTGTAGATTTGGTGCCTACACTCAGCGATTTAATTCAAATTCCACGGCCAGACAAAAGTCTTGGTGTAACCATTACACAGGTATTAAACAAAAAATAGGGTTTCAAAAAAAATCAAAATAAGAACTGTTCTTATACATTGAGAACCAATCATCTGTTTAATCCGTAATTTGGAATTATCGCCGTTTTCGAACTGAAGACGATTTTTCCGGTTCGGAAACCGAATCTTTTTTCAGCTTATTCCCGGCAACTACACTGTTTTCTGAAAAATTCTGCGGTTTTAATTCGACCGAAATAATGGTGTCTGACACCATAGTAAACGTGGAATTATAACTTTCATTACCTGCACTGGTAATTTTCAGATTCTGTTCGCCCTTTTGTAAAAGCAGCTTATAGTAGCCATCACTGTTTGTGATGGTTCCAATACCCGACGAAGTTTCATAAATAGCCGCATTTTCAATAGGTTCGCCCGAAATAAAATTTTTCACATAACCCGTAAGAGATAAAAGTTGTGCCTCGACGGCCTGGGGAAATATAAAAATTACCCCCAAAATAAATAACCTGAACATTGTTTTCATTGCTTTTCTGAATTGTTTAATAATAATTAATGGCCTTTCTGTAACATGACGTTTTCAGGACTAAAATAGTTGCGTCAACAGTTCATTTTTTTTAACAAAAAATGCACCACAAAGTGTATTATTTATTTGATAAAAATCATCTAATTCTTCTTATTTAAAATTAATCTATTTAAAACATCCAAAATCATGTTGAAAAACAGGCATGTTACGCAACATTGTCCTCGTTTTTTTTCAATCATCTGCTTATTTTTATACCCGGTTTAGCTGAATAAAAATTTAACAGCTGAATTGACCTTACAAGGTGTATAAATTTACTAAAAAACGATTTTATAACTTAAATTTTACCTATGGATCCCATTCAATCTTTAATTAAAGATCTTGCAGATCAATACGGCAGAAAACGGGAAAGTCTTCTGCCTGTTATGCAAAGGGTAGTTCAAAAAGAAAAGTACCTTTCGGAGTACTCGATGATTGAAATTGCCCGGGAAATGGATATTCCCGCAGCCGAAGTTTTTGGAACGGCCACTTTTTATTCGTTTCTGGAAACCAAACCGGCAGGAAAATACATTATCCGTGTATGCAAAACAATTACCTGTGCCATGAAAGGAAAAAACCAGTTGTTGTTTGCCATTCAGGACATGTTGAAAATTAAAATTGGCGAAACCACACCTGACAAAAAGTTTACACTGCTGGAAACCAACTGTTTGGGATGGTGTCACAAGGCGCCGGCTATGTTAATTAACGACGATGTTTATACCGAAGTGACACCGGAAAGGATAAGAGAAATATTAACCGGTTATATGAAAGAAAACAATTAAAACAGGGAACAATGGCATACTCCTATCAATTAAAAAGGGTAGATTTTATTTTCAGAAATGAAAATGACTGGGAAAAAGTACTTTCCGCTACCATAAAAAAGAAACCCGACGAAATTATCAACGAACTCATCAGTTCGGAACTGAAAGGACGTGGTGGAGCAGGTTTTCCGACCGGCTTAAAATGGAAACTGACTGCCGAATCGAAAACAAAGGAAAAATACGTGATTTGCAATGCCGACGAAGGCGAACCGGGAACATTTAAAGATCGTGAAATTCTTTCGAAAGTTCCTTACAAAGTGCTCACTGCAATGGCTGTTTGCGGTTATGTAACCGGTGCTAAAGAAGGTTTTATTTACCTGCGGGGCGAATACAAATTTCTGGAGGAAGAGCTCAATAAAGCGATTGATGAATTTCAGTACTATTGTCAGGAAATAAACCTCGACTTTAAAATAAAAATATTTATGGGAAGCGGCGCTTACATTTGCGGCGAAGAAACCGCTTTAATGGAATCGATGGAGGGCCGCCGCGGAGAACCACGCAACAAACCTCCGTTTCCGACCCAGGCCGGGTACCGTGGCAAACCCACCGTAATTAACAACGTGGAAACCCTGGTGCATACCTGGACCATTTTTAAATACGGCGCCAAAAAGTTTTATGATCTGGGTGTTCAGTATTCCCGTGGAACCAAGTTGTTCTCTGTGTCGGGCGATACGCCAAAACCAGGCATTTACGAACTGGAGCTCGGAATGAGCCTTCAGGATTTTGTTTATGAATTTGGCGACGGCGATACAAAAGCTGTGCAGGTTGGCGGAGCATCAGGATTTTTGGTTCCCCGGAAAAAGTTTAAAGATACGGCCATCGGTTACGAAGGAAAACTTGTTGGTATTTCGCTCCCCACAGGAGGCTCCATGATGCTGTTCAACAGTTCCCGATCGATGTTCAATGTGCTCGACAATTACCTGGAATTTTTCAGGGAAGAATCTTGCGGACAATGCACACCGTGCAGAGTTGGCTGCCAGCAACTGTTGCTTGGAATTAAGGCCGTAAAAAGAGGAGAAAAACCGGCATCGTACCTCGACAAGCTTTTAAAACTCACCGAAACGATGCAACTCACAGCAAAATGCGGGCTGGGACAATCGGTAGCTAATTCTTTCTCTTCCATCGTGGAAAACTTCCGTGAAGAAATGATTTACTAAAACCTTAATTTGAAGCAATGAACAAAAAAGTTAATATTACCATAAACGGTTTTCCGGTTGAAATGCAAAAAGGGAAAACCATACTGGAAGCAGCTGAAGAACAAGGCATTAAAATTCCAACTCTTTGTTACCACAAAGACCTTTGCGTGGCTGGAAACTGCCGTGTGTGCGTTGTTGAAGTGGTAGGCCAGAAAAGACTTTCTGCCGCCTGTGCCACACCATGCGAAGATGGTATGGAAATTCTCACCAACAGCTTAAAAGTAAGAAACTCGAGAAAACACATTATCGAGTTATTGCTGGCAGAACACAATGCCGACTGCACCAAGTGTTACCGAAACGGAAACTGCGAACTGCAGGAACTGGCTTCGGAATATAAAATAATGACCCAGGATTTTATCGAACTGGCACCGCTGAAAAACTACACCATCGATATGTATTCGCCGTCGATAATGAAAGACGACAGCAAGTGCATCAGGTGCCAGCGGTGTGTCAGAACCTGTGCCGAACTGCAGGGGGTAAATGCACTCACCGTGGCCTACAAAGGCGATCGTATGAAAATTGCCACTTTTTTCGAAAAAGCCATGAACGATGTAGTTTGCACCAACTGTGGTCAATGTATAAATCACTGCCCTACCGGAGCATTGGTTGAAAGAAATTACATTGAAGAAGTTTGGAATGCCATTTCCGAACCAACCAAACATGTGGTGGTTCAAACGGCGCCCGCAGTACGCGTTGGCCTGGGTGAAGAAATGGGTATGAAGCCCGGCGAAAGAGTAACCGGTAAAATGGTGGCGGCTTTAAAAAGACTGGGGTTCGATTCAGTACTCGATACCGACTTTACCGCCGACCTTACCATTGTGGAAGAAGGTACCGAACTGCTGACACGGCTGAAAAAAGTTCTGGTAGATAAAGATAAAAAAACCAAACTGCCGATGGCCACATCATGCTCGCCGGGATGGATAAAATACATAGAACATTTGTACCCGGAATACCTCGACAACCTCTCAACCTGCAAGTCGCCGCAACAAATGTTCGGTGCATTGGCCAAAACCTACTATGCCAAAGCGCGAAACATTGAACCGGAAAATATTGTTTCCGTATCCATTATGCCGTGTACTGCAAAAAAATATGAAGCACACCGGCCCGAAATGCACGACAGCGGCTACCGCGATGTCGATTATGTTTTAACAACACGCGAATTGGCCATTATGATTAAACAGGCCGGTCTCGATTTCGAAAAACTTCCGCCTGCGAAGTTCGACAGGTTAATGGGGGATTCAACCGGTGCAGGAGTCATATTCGGCGCCACCGGTGGCGTCATGGAAGCCGCATTGCGCACTGCTTACGAACTGGTAACCGGCCGCGATGTACCTTTCGAAAACCTGAATATTACTCCGGTACGTGGAATGGAAGGCGTAAGAAAAGCTACCATAAAAATTGAAAAACCACTGAAAGAATGGGCATTCCTCGATGGCGTTGAACTTAAATGTGCCGTTGCACACGGTCTGGTGAACGCTAAAAAAATAATGGAAGCGGTGAAATCGGGTGAAGCCGATTTCCATTTTGTGGAAATTATGGCTTGCCCGGGCGGGTGCCTGGGCGGTGGTGGCCAGCCCATTCCAACAAACCCGGAAATCAGACAAAAACGTGCCGACGCGATTTATGCCGAAGACACCGATCTGCCTATCCGGAAATCGCATGAAAATCCTGAAATTCAAAAGCTTTACAAAGATTTTCTAAAAGAACCGTTGGGTGAATTGTCGCATCATTTACTGCATACAAAATACACTAAACGCGAGCGCTTTTGAATGTTAATTTCAATAACTTTAAAAATCCGGTAACTGAAGTTGCCGGATTTTTTTTATTATCGGACAACTTTCCCAAATCGGGAAAATAATGTCGGGATTCTGATTTTAGTAAAACACTATCAATCAACGTTTAACCTCATTCGGATTAATTCTTGAATTACCTGATACATCGTACATTTGATAAAATCTATTGGGGAAGATAAATCTTAAAAATAACAATTTCAGTTTTTAATTTCTGTTTTAAGATGGGTATAAAAAGGATTTCGAAATTTCGGAATCCTTTTTTCAATTTCACAAAAAAGCACATTATTATTATCTTCGGGCAATTTAATTTTTGAGAGAAATGAAAAAAATTGCAAGTATCCTTTTGCTGTTAATCCCCACTGCTCTATTTTCGCAACAGATGAATATTGTATCTTTCAACATCAGATTCAACACGCCAAACGATGGAGTGAATGCATGGCCCAACCGTATTGAAATGGTCGGTGGACTTCTGCAGTTCCACGAAGCCGATATTTTTGGCTTACAGGAAGCGCTGCACGGCCAAATCCTCGACGTTCAAAATCAACTTCCCGGATATGAATGGTTTGGAGCAGGACGCGACGACGGCGAAAAAGGAGGAGAATATTCCCCGGTTTTCTACAACAGATCGAAATTTATTCTTTACGACCACGGTACGTTCTGGCTTTCGGAAACGCCTGATGTTCCAAGTAAAGGATGGGATGCAGCACTCAACCGTATTGTGACCTGGGGGCGTTTTCAGTCGAAAGTAACCGGCAAACAATTCCTGGTTTTTAACACCCATTTCGACCATGTGGGAAAGGAAGCCCGAAAAAATTCGGCAATCCTCATCCAGGAAAAAATCAGGGAAATGACGCGGAATAAAAATCTCCCGGTAATTTTAACCGGCGATTTCAACCTCACTCCCGAAACAGAACCAATTGTTTTGCTGAAAAAATACATGAAAGACAGTTTCGAAGTTACCGAAGAACCTCCCTACGGGCCGGTTGGAACATACAACGGGTTTAAAATCGACGCCGATTTGAGCAGCAACCGCATCGATTACATTTTTGTCCGTGGTGGTATCGATGTGTTGAAATATGCAGCACTTTCAGATTTTAAAGATCACAGGTTTCCGTCGGACCACCTGCCGGTATTTGCCAGAGTTCAGTTAAAATGACAATTGGTTTAATGTTAATTTCACATTGAAAAGTTAAGGCTGTTTCATCTTTTCATCCTCAGATAAAATCCTGATATTTGTCACTCTTGCGTAGTCAGGATAAATCATAAAAACATTAACATATGTTTAAAATTCAAACGTTAAATAAAATCGATACCGAAGGGTTAAGCCTTTTCCCTTTAGACAATTATGAAATTGCCAGCGAAATACCGCATCCCGATGCCATTGTTTTGCGCAGTTTTAATATGCACGAAACGGAGTTGCCAGCTACGTTAAAAGCAGTGGCACGCGCCGGCGCTGGCGTAAACAATATTCCCACAGAAAAATGTACCGAAAAGGGAATTGTGGTTTTTAATACTCCCGGCGCTAATGCCAATGGAGTAAAAGAACTGGTTATTGCCGGATTGCTGCTGGCATCGAGAGACATCACCCAGGGCGTGGAATGGGCGAAAACACTTGCAGGCAAAGGCGATGAAGTTCCCGCGCTCATCGAACAGGGGAAAAAGAATTTTGCCGGTCAAGAAATCAATGGGAAAACTCTGGCGGTTGTTGGGTTAGGCGCCATCGGAGTTTTGGTGGCCAATGCGGCGCACGCTTTGGGAATGAAAGTTATAGGATACGACCCGTACATGTCGGTAAAACAAGCGTTGCAGCTCAGTAATCAGGTAAAATTTGTTAAAGGAATTCAGTCGTTGCTGAGCCAGGCCGATTATGTCACCCTGAATATTCCGCTCACCCCCGAAACAAAAAACTACATCAACAAAGAAAAATTCGGGATGATGAAAGACAACGTCCGGATTCTGAATTTCGCCCGTGGTGGCCTGGTCGATCTGGATGCGCTGGAAGAAGCCATTGAAAAAGGTAAAGTAGCACGTTATGTAACCGACTTTCCGAACAAAAAAACCCTGACCATAAAAAACGTAATTGCCATTCCGCACCTCGGAGCATCCACCAAAGAATCGGAAACCAATTGCGCAGTTATGGCAGTCAACCAGGTGAAAGATTTTCTTGAAAACGGGAACATTAAAAATTCGGTTAATTTTCCTGAAGCTCAAATGGAGCGCAACGGTGGAGCGAGAATTCTGATTGCCAACCAGAATATACCCAACATGGTGAGCCAGATTTCCAGCTTGCTGGCCTCGGAAGGTCTGAACATCGACAACATGCTGAACAAAAAACGTGAAAACATCGCCTATAATATCATCGACGTAGCCAGACCATTGATTAACCCCGAACTAAAAACAAAACTTGAAGCCATTAAAGGAGTGTTTATGGTGCGTATTATTCAGGCGTAAAATACGATACAGAAAAAGGGGAAGCCGCCGGTTTCCTCTTTTTTTGCTATTTTTGGCTTTCACAACACATTTCGTAAACTATTAATTCAAAAAACAATTATAATGAGCAAACGAATTGAAACCAAAGCCGCTGACAATATTCGCATTTTGTCGGCAGCCATGGTAGAAAAAGCCAAATCGGGCCACCCCGGAGGCGCCATGGGAGGAGCCGATTTTATTCACATTCTTTATTCCGAATTTTTAAACTACGACCCGTCGGACATGACCTGGGCCAACCGCGACCGGTTTTTCCTCGACCCGGGCCACATGTCGCCCATGCTTTATTCTGTGCTGGCGCTGGCCGGTTATTACAGCATGGAAGATTTAAAAAATTTCCGGCAGTGGGGCAGCGTAACACCGGGACATCCTGAACTGGATGTGGAACGTGGAGTTGAAAACACTTCAGGACCGTTGGGCCAGGGACATACCATGGCCGTTGGCGCTGCTATTGCGGCAAAATTTCTGGCAGCCCGCTTTGGCGATTGGGTTGCTCATAAAATTTACACGTTCATTTCCGATGGCGGAATCCAGGAGGAAGTTTCGCAGGGGGCTGGCCGCATTGCCGGTTACCTCGAACTCGGAAACCTTATCATGTTTTACGACTCCAACGATATTCAGCTTTCCACAAAAACCGATGTGGTTACCGCAGAAGACACCGCCAAAAAATATGAAGCCTGGGGCTGGAATGTCATCACCATAAAGGGAAATGACCACGACCAGATAAGAAGTGCACT
>Ga0334898_1003691_pt1 | contig 12112 bp, 17 predicted proteins | sample GraSluR3_MG_10_FD_207228 | JGI IMG/M metagenome (GOLD analysis project Ga0334898, IMG submission 207228) | Sludge microbial communities from methane-producing bioreactor in Wageningen University, Netherlands - Granular Sludge_3_08-R3 | ecosystem: Engineered > Bioreactor > Anaerobic >... | reverse complement strand
CGGATGGGCAGGATTGTACCTGCAGTGCTTCGTTGGCAGCGCCGGAGCTGGTGACGAAATTTTCCCTAACGCAGGCCCTGCCTGCTTTGGCTACAGATCTTCCGTCCAACCAGCAGCGCCGGTGTTGGCAACAGGGGGGCAGTGCCGCTGGCGCATCGCCACCGTTGGCAAGAGCGATCCTCGCAGACGCGCCCCCTGTCCAGTGTGCCAACGGTCCGAAAACACAACGTTTCCCCGCGAATGCCATAGGGCGCCAGCCGGTCTTACGTCGTTTCTTTGCCTACTTTCTATTGGACGAGCAAAGAAAGTAGGCCGGCTGCCGGCCGGGACCGGCGAACTGGATTTTCCGGTTTTGGTTTGGATTGTTTCCAAGGTCAAAGGCAAGACCGCGGGTCGCGTCCCGCTGACGCCTTACTTTTTGTCCAAACGGCCACAAAAAGTAAGCAAAAAAGGCCTTTCTCCTGCGGAGGGCATGGCATTCGCGAGGGGCGCCGGGTTTTATCGCCAGGTCCACAACTTACATGGCAGCGTCTTCGATCCACCGAGAGGCAACGGCCCCAGCTGAACAAGTTCGGATGGGCAGGATTGTACCTGCAGTGCTTCGTTGGCAGCGCCGGAGCTGGTGACGAAATTTTCCCTAACGCAGGCCCTGCCTGCTTTGGCTACAGATCTTCCGTCCAACCAGCAGCGCCGGTGTTGTCAACAGGGGGGCAGTGCCGCCGGCGCACCGCCACCGTCGGCAAGAGCGATCCTCGCAGACGCGCTCCCTGTTCAATGCGCTAAAGGTCCGAAATCACACCTTTTCCACGCGAATGCCATAGGGCGCCAGCCGGTCTTACGCCCTTTCTTTGGTTACTTTCTTTGGGCGAGCAAAGAAAGTCACCCGGCTGCCGGCCGGGACCGGCGAACTTGGTTTTCCCTATTCTCTCTTCCGTCTCTCTCACATTAACTCGGGCGGAATAGAGGGGACGCCCTTTATCTTTTCACATTTGCCCAACCGCGTGGACTTCGCGGGGACGGGCAAGGGACTTGCGACAGTCCGCCAAGTGGTGCCATTGACAGACCTATAAACAGGTGCTATTAGTGGACTACATGGAGGTGTGAATATGAGCGTTAAATTTTCCGAAGATATTGTCCCCCTGTCCGAAATGAAGATAAATCCGGGGAAAATTGTTAAACGCACCAATGAGTCCCATCGTCCGGTCTTGTTGACCAGTCGCGGTCGTGGTGTTGCGGTCATGCAATCTCTCGACGATTTTGAGAGTGCTGAAGAGGAAAAAGCATTCATGCGTGGAGTGGTTGAAGGGTTTAATGATTTGGACAATAAGCGTGAGATCAGCCTTGAAGCTGCAAAAGCACGTTTGGGCCTAAAGTAGACATGCCCGATAAAATTATCATCACAATCACTGAGTCCGCAGTCCGTGACCTGGAGGCTATTCGAGAATATTATCAGGAACAGGAGGTCCCGGAGGTTGGCGAGCGATTTATTAAAGAGATCATCTCTTCGGTTGAAAAACTGGTTATTCATCCTGATCGTGGACGAGTTGTTCCCGAGTTTGACAATCCTCACGTGAGAGAATTGATCCATTCTCCATTCCGAATTGTTTACCGTCGATACAAGGAAAAGATAAGTGTTGTTCGAGTGTGGCGGAGTGAACGGTTAATGCGGTTGCCATGAATAGTAAGTGCTTTTTTGGGACGAGCAAAGAAAGTAGGCCAGCTGCCGGCCGGGACCGGCGAACTTGGTTTCTGGTTTTGGATTTTATAGTTACCAAGGTCAAAGACAAGACCGCGGGTCGCGTCCCGCTGACGCCTTACTTTTTATCCAAACGGCCATAAAAAGTAAGCAAAAAGGGCCTTTCTCCTGCGGAGGGCATGGCATTCGCGGGAGGCGGCGGCTTTTTTCGCCAGGACTACAGCTTACATGGCAGCGTCTTCGATCCACCGAGGGGCAAGGGCCCCAGCTGAACAAGTTCAGATGGGCAGGATTGTTCCGGCGGTGCTTCGTCGGAAACGCTGGCGGTGAAAACGAAATTTTCCCTACCACAGGCCCTGGCCTGCTTGTGATTTTGTCTTCCATCCACCCAGCAGCGCCGGTGTTGGCAACAGGGGGGCAGGAAGGATGGCGCACCGCCGCCGTCGGCAAGAGCGATCCTCGCAGACGCGCCACCCGTTCAATACTCTAAAGGTCTGAAATCACACCGTTTCCACGCGAATGCCATAGGGCGTTAGCCGGTCTTACGTCGTTTCTTTGCCTACTTTCTATTGGACGAGCAAAGAAAGTAGGCCGGCTGCCGGCCGGGACCGGCGAACCTGGTTCTGGGTTAGAATTTGATAGTATCCAAGGTCAAAGACAAGATATGCGGCCATAATTTGCGCATGCAAAGCGTATAGGAGGAATCGTGGGCAATACAGCGCGCAAACAACCGGCCAATTTAAGTATTCGAAGTGATCTTTTGCGGCAGGCTAAAGAACGGAAAATTAATGATGGCCCAAATTGATATTTACCGAAGAGCGGATGAGGGGATTGCTTTCCTGCTGGATCTTCAGGATGACATGCTGGAAGTGCTGTCTACCCGGGTTGTGGCGCCCATGGTCCCTGAGGGGGCCGTAGGACCTGCCATGAGGGACCTTAATCCTATCCTGACACAGGGGGGGCTTCCAACCAAGGACCGCCGGCCCGAAGCCGGCGGTCCCAGCCTCCTCATGCCTTCACCAATTTCACATCCACCGGCACCGGCTTGGCAATGCTGTTGAAAACCGGCGAATATTTCTGCGCCATCCGCACCAGTTCCTCCTTCTGCTCATCCGACAGATCCGCATCGATTTTGAAGAACACCCGGATGTTCTTGTAGCCCACCGGAACCTGTTCCGACAGGCCCAAAAAGCCCTGCAGGTCCAGATCCCCCTCGTACCTGGATTCGACCTTCCTGATGGCTATCCCCCGTGCCGCCGCATGGGCCACCAGGCTGGTGGTCAGGCACCCGGAGAGAGCCACCAGCAGGTACTCCACCGGGTTGGGACCCAGGTTCCGGCCGCATAGGACCGGCGGTTCGTCGATCTCAAATTCGATGGCCGGCCGCGAATCGTCCTCTTGCAGAGCGCCGAAGAAATCCTTCACCCTGGCCCGGTTGTGAGTGCCGTCGACCCAGGTGTTGCGGGCCCGGAATTGAAACTCGGCGATTTTTGGATTTTCCTTGATCAGTTCGATGGTTTTTACGAGTTGATCGACATTGATACCGTTGACCATCTTGTCCGGTGCCATGGCGTAGCTCCTTTCCATCTGGTTTGGAGACCGGTTCAAGCCGAACCGGCCCAACGCTCAGGGATGACCGGTCGTTGCGGTGGATCTGATCGCAAGGCCCTGTCTGCCAAGTATAGCATCCGGGCGGCAGGGCGCCCCTTTAATATCTCACCACCACCCGGCACGGGGCTCCGCTGGTGCCCGTCAGGCGCAGGGGCAGAACGAAAATTTCCCCGCCCGGTTCCACCTCCCGGGCCGGCTTGGGGTCCAAATCCTCAACCAGATATTTCCCCGCCCGCGCCAACATGCGATGGAATTCCATGGGTTCCGACTCAAAAACCTCGATTTCCCCGGCCAGCACCCAGACGGTCGGGGGCAGGGCGATGAGTCGCTCCAGGGCTGGTCCGGTCAGGACCGCCGGGCCGTTTTGGGGGGTCCGGAGAAAAAGTATCGTTTGGTCCCGGTAGACCCTGAGCGGGCGCTCCAAATCCCCTGGTGATGCCTTGGCGGGCAGGTCGAGAAGCATATAGCGACCCATCATCCGATCCACCGGCAACGCCTCCAGGGTGGCGCCTCCATCCAGAAAATGGGCCGGAGCGTCAATGTGGGTACCGGTCTGGGTGCCGAGAGTCAGGCGCGCAACCCGAAAGCCCTGTTGGGTAATACCCGCCCAGTCGTGACATTCAAAGGGCGGATCGACGTAATCCGCCGAGGTATATATGTCCAGGTTGTTGTCCAAAGGTTTGGTGAGATCAAGATGACGGCGGTATTGAGGCATTGAAACTCCCTGGGCGGTCAGTTGGGGCATGAATGAGGACCTGGTAAGAAAATCGATGCGCAGCGACAAGAAAAGCCGCCAACCATCGCCGAAGCTTTCCCATTGCCCGCAACCCGTCAAATCTGCTAAATTCTATCATGTTCCCACTGCACCAGGCATGGCCCGCAGGCGATTCTCCGGGATAACTCGTGGTTGGTTCCGGTTGAATTCGACGCCGGGCGCTTTTCGAGCGACACGACCGCCCTGCATAATCGGGCAGAACTTTATCGACAGGAGGCAAGGATAATGCTTTTTCGCAACAAATGTGCGGCCTGTGACTACTGGACCATCTTTGAGCTCAAAATCGATGGCGAACGCGCCGACCAGACCTGCACCCACTGCCAGGCAACCGCTAAAATCGAGTGGAACAGCGAAGCCGAAATCCTGATTCGGGATGGCGAACGCGACATCCAGGCCCTGGAACGGCATTTCCCCGTTTTGGGACAACTCAAAGAGCGCGGCGACCATATCCGTTTCTAGAACGCCAACCCTGGAGAAATCTTTCATGACCAGAATCATCAAGGAAATCGAACCGTTTTTGCATCGCCAGAAATGTCCCGGGTGCGGATACTACACCGTTTACGAAGTTTTTCCCCAAGGCGACAAGGCCATCGATACCTGCACTCACTGCGGACATCAGATGCAGATTCTCTGGCATCACGAAATCAAGGCCGTGTTCCGCAATTCAGAGAAATTCTTCCGCAACATGGAAGAAATCTATCCGGAACTGGCACAGTTGAAAAACCGCGGCGACCATATCAAGTTGGATGATTAATGCAAGTCGATGCAGGAGAGGAAACGATGAAAGTCATTTTGCGAATTGCCGATGCGGCCGTGGCCGAAAAATTCGGCCTGGAGTCGGTTGTTGAAATTAACTGCACCGAGGAGTATTGCGCGTCCTCTTTCGGCTACCCGGTCTTCCTGATCGGCGAGGAAAATATATTCACCGGCGAACTTTTTCGCCAACTTCGCGACACCGGTGGCGCGACCCTGGAAACCGATAATCCGACCAAGGTCTGCCTGGGGTTGGGTTTGGCCCGTAACGAACCCGGCTTGGTGGTTGTTGAAGCGTAACGGCGTCCTACGGAGGAGTTTGGAGATTGCAGCGATCGGTGTATAATTAAAGACGACGGCCTCCCGCCCACTGTGCCGGGAGGGTCGCCGTCTGTCTGCCGCAAACACGTATCCGCCATTTGTTGCGGTTCGCCGCAGCAGGCAGAAAGGGGAACGGGCCATGATGATTGCAGTACGCTATCGGGATGGCAGTTACGATCGGGTCAAGGCGAGCAGTCTCGATCACCTCCTTGCAACCAATCAGGTTGAGCTGTTCTGGCGCTCCTCCGGGCCTGTACTGGTCGGTCGTGACCCGATCCGCAAACAGAGAGTCGTTGAGCCCTACTGGGGCAAAGACCGACGTGCAGCGGAGAGGTTGGCCGTATAAATGAAAGCCCCGTTTTGCGGGGCTTTTTTTATGTGCCTGGTATGGCTGAAAACCAAGAAGCCCGCGGCAACGGCCAACGGGCTCCTTAAGCTAAATCCAAAAGGGCTATCAATAATTTTCATATGACAAAGTATTGAACTATAAAAAAATTTTTTATATTTATATTCCTAAGTGTGGTTGTTCAAAAATCCCTATTTCACGAGAACAGGCACTTTTGCCATGAGACCAAAATTGCTGCCCCCGGAGATACCTCTAGGCTCAACTTTTTTACATGATGGTAAAGCATATATTGATTTCTGATAATAATGCTCTGATGCTGATTCGTGCACCTTGGATGTTTGATTTAAAACCTCAAGATCAAAAAAATCAACAAAAGCATCCCATCTTGCTTTTCCAGTTAGATCTGGTCTGTTAAAATTTCCAATTGATGATGACATTCTAGGCGGTACATCATCATATTTTTTATTTTCAGAAGAGGGGAAGGTGTCGGTGACATGAACAATTTCCATACTTACTGCTCCGAGAACATCGAGGCATCCGCTGGGATTATTGCTTCCTTTACAATCAACAACAAGCACAGTGATAACCCATGAACTATCCCTTTGTGGATTGTTTTTTTTGGGTACGAATCCAGTACATTCAGCCATATCACTAAATCCGACATCAGATTGTCCACCACCGGTGCTAACACCTTGCCCCAAAACAATTGGATTAGGGTTTTTAACATGACAATCAGGAGCTTGCATTGAGTTCAAAAGATATTGCAACCCACCTTGTTGGTTTCCGGTGTTAAAATTTATGCTGCATCCAGATGAATAGTTAGTCCATGCTCCCGTATTAAAATTTGATTGGCCACTTGACTGACCGCTGTGAATAAGGCGACCAAGTCCGCAGTTTAAAGTTTCAGAATCCCATTTGATTGACTCAGCACAAATAGCAAGTGGAAAATCAACATCAAAAACATCGAGAGTCCCCGAGTAACCAAGGTAAGAAACGGCACTGGAGGTGACCTGGATACTGTTTTTTCCCCATATTTTCGAAAAGAATGATGGTGACTGACCTACTGCCGTCATTCTCACAGAATTTATATGTTCTTCCATTTCATCCAGTTGGGTTTCCGTGAAGTTCGCAATTTCTATCGGGTCCGGAGGGTCAGAACCGGTGTAAGGATAAAAATCACGTTGCAGACTTCCCATTCCAAAGGACCAGTGCCCAATATCCGTCTCATAAGTTGCATCGCTTACGTTCTTTCTAGCGATGTTGAGAGCGTTATCTTTAGCAATACTAGGCGCAATAGATGCACCTTCGTTTTGATATAACACCCGAGCTCCGGCTAGAGCTCCTGCATCGACCGCTTTTTGTAGTCTTGTTCGATAAACATATGCAAAACCGAGATCTACAGCAAGTGCTGCAAATCCTAAAAAAACAACTATCAAAAAAGCAACAAGAACAATGGTAATCCCTTTTTGATTTTTTATAAAACTTTTAAAACAAAAACCATTTTTTCCAACTATTGTGGTTTTCATAATTCGCCTTTCTTAAAAAATTTCATAAAATTTCGTGTAACATTATGTTTAGTTCACAACAGCTATTGATTCACATTTCATTTTTGATTGAGAGGATAGATTGATATTACCAAAAGGAAGAACGAAGAATGAATGAGTGTATTGAATGGTTACGGTAACCTCATCAGTGGTAGACTCACCTTTACAAGGCTCACTTGATATAACTATTGGGCCTGGCGTGCCGAAGGTGATGATATGGTTACCCAAGTAATCACCTGCAATTTCTTCAATTTTTTCTTTTGTCAATCGATAAGACTTACCATCTAACTCCGGTCCCCAAACAACACCAGCGCGGGCACCTTCTCGAGCTGAATTGGTAATGATTGCTTTGTTATAGAAAATGAGGGAAAACTCTATGATTCCAAAAACAATTAAAATCAATAATGGCAATATAACAGCAAATTCGACTATTGTTGCACCATCTTTATTTTTTCTTAAATAAATCATAAAATTTTTAGTATTCATTTGAAAATACCTTTTATAGAAATTGCATTGTTGCTTTGCCATTTAGGTTAAAAAATCTATTTGATTTGTTGATACCTAAAAAATCAAAAAGTCCCGGTATGAAAAAACCATAATTGTAACTTGCCGTAACAGTCAAGTCGGAACCGGTGGCGCCGCCATATCCAACAATCGATACATTGATTGCATTATCATTCTGAAATCCAATCAGCTTATTTCCGCAATAATCTTTAACAATGTTTGCAATTTCCTCTTCAGTTTCATTCCGTACAGGAATAACGGCTACCCTTGCTCCTTCTCGAGCTCCATTGGTAAGAACTTGCATATTGTATAGCATTAGGCTAAATTCAATTATGCCAGCCAATAAAATCAGCAAAAATGGTAAAATCACTGCCAACTCAACGGCCGCAACACCTTTTTGGTTTTTATTTGACATTGGTCATTTCCTCTTCTTAAAAAATTCTCTTTTGATACTATCCTAAAATTGTTTTTTGTCAAGGATGGTTTTTTTCCATAAACACAACCTTTTGGTGCACCTGGATTGGCTTGAATTCTGATAAGGCATTTAGAAGACGATCTTCTGTGTTTGGTAGAAGGACCTTTCATCGTAGGAGTTACAGGGGTGGGGTGAATATGGGTGTGTTCTCACGCGAATTTTTTTAAAGTTGGTGAGGTTTCTTGTCTGGTTGCTAGTCTTATCAGTTCATAGTCGGCGCTTATATTTTGCGTGGAATAAAAAATGAAAAACTTAATATTCTATCCGGTTGTAAAAAATTGAATGTAAGATAGTATGGAAGCACTAATTTTTATAAAAACTAGCTTAAAACTAAAAACATTTTGAAAAATTTTAGAACCAAATTTTTTTCATCCAAGATCACTAGTGTCCGGAATAATCAGCCATGATGGCTCGTAACCTGTCGTAAAAAAACGAGAATCCTGAAAAAATGAACGGCATCGACTTGAAATTGATTTGGCGAAGCAGCCATTCTCTCCATGGAGTTATCCCGTGGAGGTGTGTCTATGCATTCGGGGCCGCTGGTCTTCTCACAAGTCATGAGTTTTTTGCCGCCCAAGGTTTTTCAGCGCTGCGTCGATCGCTATCGCGGCGACTTCAGCGTCAAGCGGTTTTCCTGCCTCGACCAGTTTCGGACCATGGCCTTTGCCCAACTGACGTACCGCGAGAGCCTGCGCGATATCGAAGCCTGCCTGCGGGCCCAGAGCAGCAAACTTTATCACATGGGCATCCGTGGCAAGGTCAGTCGCAGCACTCTGGCCGATGCCAACGAGACTCGGGATTGGCGTATCTATGCGGACCTGGCTCACAGTCTTATTCCGCAGGCACGCAAACTCTACCTGGGGGAAGACTTCGGTGTCGAACTCGACCAGACCGTCTACGCTCTGGATGCCACGACTATCGATCTGTGCTTGTCCCTGTTCCCTTGGGCCGAATTCCGGAAAACCAAGAGTGCCATCAAGCTGCACACCCTCCTGGACCTTCGCGGCAACATCCCGACTTTTATTCATATTTCCGAAGGCAAGGTTCACGAGGTCAACATTCTCGACGAAATCCCGCCGGAAGCCGGCGCCATCTATGTGATGGACCGAGGTTATCTCGACTTCTTCCGGCTTCAACGTCTGACTCAGGCGCTGGCTTTTTTCGTTATCCGTGCCAAGAGCAATCTGGCCTGTCGTCGGCTCTATTCAGCCCCCGTGGACCGCGACAGTGGCCTGCTCTGCGACCAGACCATTATCCTCACCGGACCGAATTCGAAACTCTACTACCCGGGAAAGCTTCGCCGGATCAAGGTTCGCGATCTTGCAACCGGCAAGACCATCGTTTTGCTCAGCAACAACTTCAATCTGCCGTCAGAGACGATCGCCCAGCTTTACCGCTGCCGTTGGCAAATCGAACTGTTCTTCAAATGGATCAAACAAAATCTAAGGATCAAAGCGTTTTACGGGACCAGCGAGAATGCAGTGAAGACCCAGATCTGGACCGCAGTCACCGTCTACCTGCTGGTTGCCATCATGAAGAAGCGACTCCAGATCGAGGCCAGTCTCTACACAATTCTACAGGTTCTCAGTGTTGCCTCGTTCGAAAGGATCCCGCTAAATCAGCTACTTACAAAGACCGGTTACGAAAGCGAACTGCATCAAGATGCTAACCAATTGAATTTATTTGGAAATCATTCCGGACACTAGTGAACCCAGATATGGAAACAGTAAAGAACACTGGACCGATTCCAAAAGGACAATACCAAATTGGCCCTTCTCATTACCGTCAAGGGAAAGGTCCAAAAACCATGGCATTAACGCCTATAGGTCATACAGCCCATAACCGATCCGCCTTTTTAATCCATGGAGACAGTAGAAATCAACCAGGTAATGCATCAGAAGGATGCATAATATTGCCTCCTCACGTAAGAACAAAAATAGCAACCAGTGGAGATAATTTTTTAGAGGTTACACCATGAAACCCACAATTTTATCGACATTGTTTTATATAACAATAAGTCTTTTATTATCCGGTTGTACAAAACACCCACATTGCTCCGATACTGATGCTTGGCCAACTGGAATGGCCTATACCCATTTAAAGAATGCGCACATCATTGAACCTGAAAATTTGGATTGGGAAAGGACAATAACGACCAGAATAGCATCTCAAAAAATCGGCAATGATCTTTACATACAGGTACACATGATTAAATTTTTCACAAAAGATGGAGAATCATTTACAACAATTGCCGTAAATGAAGCATCCAACATAGAGTGTTCAATGTCCAATATTGATTTATACATTATTTCAAAAATACTTGGTTCATATTCAAATAAATAACGGACTAATTGAGAAAAAATTAGATTTATAAATTTTTACCATGCCTATTTATTATATATATTGATAAAGCGCATTTCAACCTGCCGTTGGTCGGCAAGTTGGATAAGGAGACGAAGGGATGATGCCAGGAAATCAATTGCATCTCGATTACGCATGAAACCGTGAAGAGATCATCCGATAGACGGTCATTTTTGCCGACAATTAGGATGGAAGGTGCCCATGACCATTGAAGACCAAAAGAAATGCGCTGAGATTTTTCACATGATAACCGGGGAGGAAACGAACCCGGAAGATTGGAATGATAGCGCTGGTGCTCTATTGTCCGAAATGGTTGCAAAACATAGGGAATGCAGCGGTGCAATGGATTTTGTACCGCGGCCAGCTGGCTTCAAACCTGACCTTGGTTACCTTGTCAAGCAAGCATATGGCGCATTCAAGCACCATTGCAGCAACGACAAAAGATCCGCATATTCTGTATGCCTTGTTGCGACGGGACCGATTAAACGACAAATTGAAATCGCACTCGCTACCGGAGAATAAGATGATTCGGCACCTTTTTTTTAATATTCTCATATCCGCATCATTATCTGCATGTGTTCAAAGAAATGATTTTAAGGCCTACAGGTACAATCCATTCCAATACCCGTATCCCGAATACTATATCGAGGCAGATACAATAACTGTTGAAGCTGTCACTTTTGTAGATTTTCAGGACATGGGCAGAATCGAGTTCTTTAATAAAACAGCTTATATACCAATGAACCTACTCGACCCGACTCCCATATCGGCCAATGATGACAAGGTTATATTTAAAAAGGACAATAACATTTTAATCATAGAGAGAAGCAAAGAAACCTCAATCGGATGCCTTGATGAATTAACAAGGATGTCTAACAGGGACTTTTGTGCTTCTTTTTCATCATCACAAGAGTTTTTCGATATTCTATTTACTAAAACACCAAACAATTTTTGTCACTCAGATGATAAAAGAATTGGCTATCAGTGGATATTGCACAAAAAAGGTATTTATTTTGAAAATGTTGAATATGCAAGAAGATACATTGGGAATAATTTAATTGCATACGAAAACAATTACATTCAAGGAAAAATGACCAAGGATCTAATCCTATTTTTTGATGGAAACAATAATTATTTTTACGCTATTTCCACCAATATCGATGACAATTATTTTTTTAAGAATTTTCTACAATCAATACTATGAGGCGTTGGCAAATCCTCTTCGTCATGCCCGAGTGCTGCTATCGGGCATCCTTGATTTCAAAATATTACAGGCTGGGTTCCCGACCAAAAGCACTTCTGGAATGACTTTTTGAGAGACCACCATAATGCAGGGGGAAAATTTTTTTTGCTTTAATTTCTAATGATATTTAACATTTTAAAAATTAATAGTCAGAAAATTGCCACCAGACAGGTTTTAACCACCAACAAAAGGAGGAACAACACCATGGCAATGCCGGCACATCTCACCCTCACCGGAGAAAAACAAGGCAAGATCGACGGTTCCTGCGAAATGCAGGGACGGGAAAAGACCATCCTGGTCTATGGCATGACCCACGACGTCACCATCCCCCGCAGCCCGACAGACGGACTGGCCACGGGCAAACGAGTACATGGCGCTCTGACCATCACCAAGGAGTTCGATCAGAGCTCACCCAAACTCTACCAGGCCCTGTGCACCGGGGAACATCTGAAAAACGTCACCATCAAGTGGTACCGCATCACC
>Ga0334898_1003688_pt1 | contig 12125 bp, 8 predicted proteins | sample GraSluR3_MG_10_FD_207228 | JGI IMG/M metagenome (GOLD analysis project Ga0334898, IMG submission 207228) | Sludge microbial communities from methane-producing bioreactor in Wageningen University, Netherlands - Granular Sludge_3_08-R3 | ecosystem: Engineered > Bioreactor > Anaerobic > Unclassified... | reverse complement strand
GAGACCGCTCCCAATACGATCGGCCAGGTGTTCTTCAGGGATTTTCCAAAGCACCCGAAGCCGATGATCGTGAAGATTCCCCCCAGTACCGGACCATTGAATGGAGCTCCGGTTACCCATACGTATGACCACGAGGCAAGGCCGAGCAGACCCATGTTCAAAAGTGTCCCCCCAGCGTTGCTCTGGTCGAAGAAGTCGGTAGGCAGTCTTCCCGAGAGTCTCTGGATCTTGGAGAATTCGGAGAAGGTTTTGCGTATCTGTTCAAATCCCTCTGACACAACTCCTGATGCGATAAGAAAGAGAGAGATAACTGGTATGAGGAGCATAAGCACTGGGTGATAGGTAGTGCTCCAGACAATGGTCAGAGATGCCATGCTATCTGTTGCCAGAAGGAGGCTAGAGGCGAATAGACCGATGAAACCACAGGTGAAACCGACGTTGTAGAGATTGTATCCCTGATGAAGTTGCAGCATGGAGCCGGCGACTGCTGGGAGGAACACTCCCACGAGGAGACCTGCTGTGAGTCCCAAAGGAACGGAGAGCGGAAGCGAAAGTCCCATGTCGAACATGAGATAGGTGACCAACGGGCCGAGAGCTGTGCCGAACAACGCGATCAGGCTGTAGGAACCGAGACTTTTGTGGGCTACTCTGGCGGCAATCCAGACTCCTGCGATAATAGGGAGACAGTTCAACGGTGTCTTGCCAAAGAATCCGAATCCAGCGAGTGTGAAGATTGCCGCGATGGTCGGGCCGGAGAGACTGACCTCCACGAAGTAGACCAATACGAGGCCGATAGCTCCTACCAAGGCGGAGTTCAGAAGCGCTGCGCCGACTCCGACTGTGGTGAAGTCGTTTATGAGTCTTCCTGCGTGTGTCTGTAGTGTGAGAAACCCTTGCATGGTTTCCGATGGCCCATCGACCACGATTCCAGTCAATGCCATGGTGCAGAGTATTGTCGTCATGACGGCATACAGATGTTTTTCAGTTCGTTCCACGGTACGGTGTATCTCCCTCGGAAAATGGTAGCGTACATGGTAGAGGGTATTCGGCAGGGATTCAAGATTTTTCGTATCAAGTGGAAATCGAGGTGATCTGACAAGGTTGGAGTGGAGAATCTTGGTGACTTAATCACATGCTTCTATGCAGCTATGCGGTTTGAAGAGATGTATGTAATATGTTACATTAAAAAGAAATGAGTGTTTTCGTACTTGTGAAGCTCCCCTATGCTTCCTGATGAGTGTCCCGCCGGTCGCCTTGACCCGAAACAGGGTTCCCCTTATATATTCGAACGTACACGAAACAGGAGAATATAATGAAAGAACTGGTAATTATTGGTGGAGTTGCAGCCGGAGCGACTGCAGCGGCTCGGGCACGACGGCTTGACAACAAAGTGAAAATCACCCTTTTGGAGGCAGGAGCGGATGTATCATTTGCAAACTGCGGACTACCGTACTATTTGGGTAGAGATATCGACTATCGATCGTCTTTGATCTTGTCCAGTCCGGAGACATTCCACGACCAGTACCGAGTTACGGTTCATACCAATACAGAAGCGATGGAGATAGACCGGAAGAAGAAGCGGGTCAAAGCACGCAACACACAGACGGGAAAGGTGCGGGAGTTCCCCTACGATGCGCTCATTCTCGCACAGGGAGGAAAGCCAGTGGTTCCTCCGCTTCCTGGAGTCGATAAGAATCATGTGTTTCAGTTGTGGACACTGGAGGATATGGATAAGATCGACATCTATATCAATGAGAGGAATCCGAAGAAGGCTGTGGTCGTTGGAGGAGGGTTCATCGGTCTCGAGATGGTCGAAGCTCTGACCAAGAGAGGCATGGATGTTACACTCGTTGAGATGGCTAAGCAGGTGATGCCTAATCTCGAGGGAGAGTTTGCCGGTTTCATCACGAAGGAGTTACAGGATTACGGTGTGACGCTCAAGTTGGGCAAGTCGTTGAAAGCGATAGAGCAGTCGCATGTGCTTCTGGATGATGGGTCGAAGGTCGAAGCCGACTTCGTTCTGCTCTCGGTCGGGGTCCGCCCTACGCTGCAGATCGCAAAGGATGCCGGACTTGAGCTTGGATCTTCGGGTGGACTACAGGTCGACGCGAACATGCGCACCAGCGATCCTGCGATCTTCGCTGCCGGGGATATGGTCGAGATACGACATCAGGTACTCGGAAAGAGTGTCCGCATGCCGTTAGCTGGTCCAGCGAATAGACAGGGGAGGATCGTGGGTGAGAATGCACTCGGTGGCTCTCGCCGATACAAGGGGGTGTCAGGTACCTCCATCGTGAAAGTGTTCGGTGCAGTGGCAGGTTCGACCGGAATGAGTCTCAAGGCAGCAAAGGAGGCCGGTTTCGATGCCGATGCGGTGGTCGTTCATAAGAACAGTCACACCGCCTATTACCCTGGATCGAAGCGGGTGAGTCTGATGGTCATCTGGGATCGTAAGACCATGAAGGTTCTCGGAGCCCAGAGCGCTGGTCGAATCGGTGTGGACAAGCGGTTGGATGTCATGGCGACAGCCATTGCCGGTGATCTGACGATAGAGGATCTCGAGGAGCTCGATCTCGCGTATGCCCCTCCATTCAACTCCCCCAACGGACCGGTGAATATGGTGGCGTTCACGGCTGTGAACCAGCAGAATGGGTTCAGTGACTCTGTATTGGCTCAGCATGTGGAGAAGTTCATCTTGGAGAACGAACCAGTCGTCATCGATCTACGTGATCCGATCAGTTTTGCAAAGGCAAACTTGCCTGGTACCAACAATCTGAGTCAGAATGTGCTCAGAGACAATCTGAAGCATATCCCGCAAGGGCATGCGATTCTCTTGATCAGTGACGATGGACAGAAGGGCCATGTGGTACTGAGAATGCTCAGAGGCTCGGGCTTTGATGAAGTGTACAATCTCAGTGGTGGGTACATCAGTCTCGAGCGGTATGCCAGAGCGATAGGATATGAGTACCTGAAAGTGGGTCTTTTCCCGGTAGAACGGAAGTCGATCGAAGATCTCGAGCAGGGGAAGGCAGATAGCGACGCATCTGATCAGGCAGAACCGGAAGCTGGTTCTCTTGCAGGTGATGGTCCCGTTATCCTTGATGTCAGAACCCCCATGGAGTTCGCTATGGGAGCGTACCCGGGAGCGATCAACGTGGGACTCGACGGTCTCTCCCAATGGGCTCAGGAGTTTGATGAAAAGGGGCGGAAGATCATTGTCTACTGTGCCTCTGGTGCCCGCTCCAGCTATGGGATGCGTATCCTACGGCAGCTCGGATTTACCGATGTGGAGAATGGTGGCGGACTGCACGACATGATGTCTCGACCGTAGTACCTCCGTTTCTTTCTGGCGATGGCCTGCCTGCCTATGCTATAGTGTTGGTACGAAGTGGAGGGAGGTCTGTCATTGCTGAAACGCATCCTCATCGTCCATACCGGTGGGACATTCGGTATGCTCGAGAAGTCGGGTTTGTGGGAACCGAGTTCACAGAATGATCTGGCGGCAGCGGTTCCCGAACTGTCTCAATTGGCGACGGTGCATACGGTGGTTCCCTTCGTTCAGGATAGTGCCGAGTTGACTGTCGATCACATCAATCAACTTGCCTCCGTGATTGCAGGGAGTCGTGATCGTTACGATGGATTCATCGTCATTCATGGAACCGACACCATGGCATACTCCGCATCGGCGTTATCGTTCATGCTTCTCGGTCTGGGCAAGCCGGTGGTGTTCACCGGTTCCCAACGTCCTTTCATGCAGATTCGTACCGATGCACGGAGCAATCTCATCAATTCGGTCGAGATCGCCATGAGCGGGTTAACGGAGATTGCCATCTTCTTCGGAAACAAGTTGCTTCGAGGCAATCGCACCACCAAGGTCTCCACGTGGAAGTTCGAGGCATTCGATAGCCCCAATTTCCCCATGCTCGGGGAGGCTGGGATGAATATCACTTTCAATTTGTACGATGTGAAGAACCCGGCTCTGGAGGCTCTCTCTTTTCAACCGTTCTGCCACCTGAGTCCTTTGGTGAGTGTGGTCCATCTGTATCCCGGCCTGCATCGGGAGTTTCTCGATTGTCTCCTGGCAGATGCATCCAAGGCCATCGTGCTCGTTGCCTACGGAGCAGGGAACATGAGCATAGAGAACGGTTCCGGGTTGCTTCCGTTCATCACCAGTGCGATACACCAAGGGAAACTCGTGGCAGTGACCACCCAGTGTCAGCATGGAAGGGTTGCTCTGCATGTCTATGAGAGTGCACGGAAAATTCGCGATCTCGGAGTTCTGAGTTGCATGGATATGACCTTGGAGACGGCGATCATGAAGCTCGACTATCTGCTCAGCAAATACCCGGATGAACCGGAGACGGTTCGAAGACTGTTCGAGACCAATATCGCCGGGGAGCTCACCGATGAGCGCTCTTCGTGAGATTCTCCCTCTGCTTCTGGAAGCTCTGGTGGATCAGAGACCGCTCGTTTGCTGACCGGTCATGAAGGATCCGATTCCCCCTTTCCCTTTTCGCTTGATCTCATACATCGCCGAGTCGGCATTTCTCACCAGCGTCTCGCCATCTCTGCCGGAGTCGGGATAGGATGCGATGCCGATGCAAGAGTCGATGGTATACGCGACCGTATCCAACAGAATAACTTCCCGTAGCCGCTGGTGCATTCTTTCTGCCATCTCCTGTGCAGTGCTCATATCATCGATTGCATGAACGATCACGGCGAATTCGTCTCCACCGAGTCGTGCCACGAAGTCTGTCTCCCGGATAGCGTGGAGCAGCCGCGTTCCCACCACTTTGAGAATCTCATCTCCGATCTGATGTCCGGCAGTGTCGTTGATATCCTTGAAGCCATCCAGGTCGATATAGAACAGGACGAATATATTGCCACTGCTTTCACAGGCAGAGACGGTTCTTCCCAGCTGTTCGAAGAAGCATCTTCTGTTGGGAAGTCCTGTCAGCATATCGTAGTTGGCATACTGCTCCAGTTGCAATCGTACCGCATGCAGGCGCCCCGTCTCTCTCTGGATCTTCAGGTTCTCCACCTCCAATTCGTGCATGGCCGCGAACTTCTTCAAGAAGTAGAAGACAGTACCATAGGTAGCTGCGGAGAGTAGGACCAGAAGCAGCTGAGGCCATCTGAAGGTGATCAGGGTAGTGTGAATATCGTTCGTCACAAGGAAGAAATACGATAGATTGAGGAAGATGACGACGACCAGGATGGAGAATACCGGCCAGTTGTCGACCATCGATCGATACAATGGAAGCAGGAACCGTCTGAAGAGGAGTATCACTCCCAGGTAGAGACCGAATCGGAAGAGGGTGTGGACATACTGGGGCAGGGGAAAGAATCTGCTGAGATGGAAGCTGAGGATGATGATCATCATGGCAATGTTGAAGGTGGTGAGAAAGGTGAAGCACCACCGCATGAAGCTGATTTTCATCAGGGGTTTCATGGCAAGGGTGATGACGATGAAGAGGACAACGGTGAAGCGGGACAATGAGGTGAGGTCTCCATGGAGATAGAACCATAGGCTGGTGAGGATGTTGGCAACGAAAACGACTACGGCGACAGCGACGGTGCTGTTTCGGCTGAGTTTGGTCTGCGCCAATGTGAATAGGAGAATCACATACATGAGGCAGGAGACGCTGCCGCGTAAGATATTGATGATGAGGCTATCCATCAAGAGAGCTCCTTTGACTCAGATGGATCAAGCACACTTCACGTATCATGGGAAAGGTGGGTTGTGTCGCAATCCATTCGATCCGAACCAACTTGTCTTCCTTTCCAAAGTCACGGTATGCCAGTACACCTGCAACGAATGAATTGTACCGATTGTATCGAGTGACTGCAAGGAAAAAGCGATGGAACACGGATCAGAAATCGGGGGAAATATTCCTTGCAAAGCCGGAAAATGTGCGGTACCATGTCGGTGAATGCACGCGCGTGCATAAAAGCATGTGCAGGACAAAGGAGACGTAGTATGATAACAGGAACAGAAGCCGGAAAACGACAACGAGTACTCACGTATGGGATGGTTGGCGGTGGTCCAGGAGCTTTTATCGGAGACGTCCATCGGAAAGCCATTAATCTCGACGGACTTGCCAGGATTACTGCTGGGTGTTTCTCGCGCGATAGGGAAAAGACGATCGAGACGGGCCTATCTTTGGGAATCGAGGACGATCGCCTATATGCAGATTATGAGGAGATGGCAGAGAAGGAGTCTGGTCGTGATGACGGTATTGACTTCGTCGTGGTCGTCACACCAAACGCAGCCCACTATGGTGCGGTGAAGGCATTCCTCTCGAAAGGTATCGCCGTGGTGTGTGACAAGCCACTGACATTCTCCACAGAAGAAGCCGAAGAGCTGGCCGAACTCGCAAAGAAAAATGATGTGCTGTTCGCGGTGACCTACACCTACACTGGGTATCCTGCAGTGAAGCATGCCAGGGAGCTGATAGCCAGAGGAGATATTGGAGACATCCGGTTCGTGAATGCCGAATATCCACAGGAGTGGCTGGCAACCCCGACCGAATCTGAGGGGAACAAGCAGGCTGTGTGGCGATCCGACCCCAAACTGTCGGGACGATCGAACTGTACTGGAGATATCGGAAGTCATATTGAGAACCTTGTTTCGTACATCACCGGACTTCGCATCGAATCGCTCAGTGCCAGACTCGATAGGATCGTAGAGGGGCGCAGGCTCGATGACAACAGTACCATCATGGTCAACTACGCAGGTGGTGCTAAGGGGCTCTATTGGGCAAGTCAGATCGCTATCGGTTTCGACAATGCATTGAAGGTCCGCATTTTCGGTTCCGAGGGTACCATTCAATGGTCTCAGGAGGATCCGAACTACCTCATTGTTAACTATCTGGACAAGCCGGCGATGCGACTTTCTCGGGGAAGGGATGACTTTGCAGACCATGCTCAGAGCTATTCACGTTTACCTGCTGGACATCCGGAGGGGTATTTCGAGGCGTTCGCAAATATCTACAAGACCTTCATTTCAGCTCTTGCGAAGAAGAAGGCGGGGGAGACCCTCACTGCAGCAGATGTCGACTTCCCCGATGGGGAGATGGGTGTGGATGGCGTAAAATTCATCAACGCCTGTGTCGAAAGTTCAGAACGTGACGCCCAATGGGTGACACTGTAAATAGAGAGGAGAGATAATCATGGGAAGACCAGTAACGATATTCACCGGACAGTGGGCAGACTTGCCCTTCGAAACGATCTGTGAGAAAGCAAAAGGCTTTGGCTATGATGGACTTGAGATTGCCTGTTGGGGCGACCACATGGATGTTCGCAAGGCCGCAACTGATAGTGCATACGTGAAAGAGAGAAAGGATATCCTCGCGAAGCATGGATTAAGCTGCTGGGCTCTTGGAGCTCATCTGGCAGGCCAGTGCGTGGGAGATCTGTGGGATCCTCGACTCGATGGGTTCGCTCCCGATTCCTGCAAGGGCAATCCAGATAAGATTCGCCAGTGGGCGATCGAGGAGATGAAGTACACGGCGAAGGCAGCGAAGAACATGGGTTGCAAGGTAGTCACGGGGTTCATGGGAAGTCCGATCTGGAAGTACTGGTACTCGTTTCCGCAGACTACCGAGCAGATGGTCGACGATGCATTCAAGGAGATCGTCGAGCTCTGGTCTCCTATCTTCGATGTCTTTGACGAGCAAGGGGTGAGATTCGCTCTCGAGGTGCATCCGACCGAGATCGCTTTCGACTACTATACAGCAGAAAGACTTTTGAAGGAGTTCGATGACCGGCCGACTCTCGGGTTCAACTTCGATCCCTCTCATCTTATCTGGCAAGGTGTCACTCCCCATATCTTCCTGCGGGATTTCATCGAGAAGGTCTACCATGTCCATATGAAGGATGCAGCGGTGACGCTCGATGGAAAGGCGGGAATCCTCGGTTCCCATATAGAGTTCGGTGACACGCGACGGGGTTGGAATTTCCGATCTCTGGGACATGGAGATGTCGATTTCGAGAACATCATCAGAGAACTCAACTCCGGAGGATACCAGGGACCATTGTCGGTGGAGTGGGAAGATTCCGGCATGGAACGTGAGTATGGGGCGAAGGAGGCTTGCGAATTTGTGAAAGACATCGATTTTGCTCCTTCGAACTTGGCGTTTGACGATGCCATGAAGCAATAGGATTGAGAAAAGGGCGTGTCGTATTCATGAAAGAGAATCGGAACGAATCGCTGATCCTGCAGACTAGGAATATTGTGAAGGAGTTCTCGGGTGTCCGAGTGCTCAATGATGTCACGGTGGGAATCCGCCGTGGCGAGATCATGGGGCTGATCGGTGAGAACGGTGCAGGAAAGTCGACACTGATCAAGATAATCTGTGGAATCTACCACCCGACTTTGGGTTCGCTTGCCATGAACGGCAGTGACGTGGAGATCAACGACTACATCACTGCCAAGAGACTTGGTATCGCGCTGGTTCCGCAGGAATTCAACCTGATCAACACGCTCACCGTCTACGAGAACATGTTCCTTGGCAACGAGATGGTTGTCAAGGGAGGGTTGTTGGACAAGAGGCAGATGCGCGAACGGGCGATGGTGCAGCTCGAGGAACTGGGCATGCCTATCGATGTCAATCTGAGAATCAGTGAATTGAGCGTGGCCGAAAAGCAACACGTCGAGATCTCGAAGGCTTTACTGCTGGATGCCGGGATTCTGATCATGGACGAGCCTACCACCACATTGACAGGTCATGAGATCAAGACTCTGTTCGCGTTGATGAGACAGCTGAAGGAGCAAGGGGTCACCATCATCTTCGTTTCGCATAAGTTGCAGGAGATAGTCACGATCTGCGATCGGGTGACGGTGCTGAGAGATGGGAATCTGATCACCATCGACGAGGTGTCACAGATCAACGAACACGATATCGCGAGGAAGATGATCGGAAGGGATTTCCAGCAGGTGTTTCCTGCCAAGAAGATTCGCAGTGGAGATGATGTCGTTCTGAAGGTGGAACATCTTTCGAGCGGTAAGATGGTCAAGGATGTCTCCTTTGAGCTCAGGAAGGGAGAGATCCTCGGATTTGCCGGGCTCGTCGGATCGGGAAGGACCGAGACGGCGGAGACGGTAATGGGATTACGTCCCGTTTCACATGGTTCGATCACACTTGCAGGCAAGCCGGTCACGATCAAGACACCACGTGATGCCGTATCCCTTGGACTCGGGTATCTCAGTGAGGATCGACAGGGCAAGGGCATCGTGCAGGATTTCGATATTCCCCAGAACATCACCTTGATCTCGCTCGGAGAGTATCTCAAGCGGTTTCTGATCGACAAGCGCAAGGAGTTGGAGAAGAGCTCACGCTATGTGGACAAGTTCAATATTGTGGCTGCATCGATGCGCATGGGGCTCAGATACTTCAGTGGAGGGAACCAGCAGAAGGTCTATCTTGCCCGCTGGGTGGATACCGATCCCCAGATTCTCATTCTCGATGAACCGACGAGAGGGATCGATGTGAATGCAAAACGGGAGATCTACGACTTCATCCATTCGCTTGCCGAGAGCGGTATTTCGTGCATTGTGATCTCTTCGGAGATGGAGGAGGTCATGGGGTTGTGCAGCAGGGTCTATGTGATGCGTGAAGGGGCGGTCACCGGATGTCTCGAGGGAGATCGAATCAGCGAAGAACAGATCATGTTCCACGCGACAGGAATACACGATACGGAATTGTTAGGGAGAGATAGTTGATGAACGAGAGATCAAAAACAAAAGAATCTGTACGACCGAGCATCGCTACGAGTGTGGTTGGGTGGTTCAAGAACTTCAAATTCAGTGAACACTCGACAGGCATGGCCTTCATTCTGGTGTTCATTCTTGCCTCGATAGTCGGTTGGCCGACGTTCCTGCAGACAAGGAACATGACCAATATCCTGAGACAGGTCTCCTACACGGGAATCATCGGGTTGGGCATGACGTTGATCATTATCTCTGGAGGAATTGACCTCTCTGTGGGATCCATGACGGCCTTTGTAGGAGGGATCACGATCTTCTTCCTCAATACGCTGCCGCCTAACTCACACTGGTCCGTACTCCTTGCAGGGGTGTTCGCGGTGATCTTCGGGGCATTCTGTGGATTGTTCAACGGTATTCTGGTAACCAAGGGACGTATCGCGCCATTCATTGCGACGTTGGGGACGATGTCCATCTTTCGTTCCCTGATCCAGTACTTCTCCGGAGCGGGAAACATCCTTTCGGTGAATACAGTCTACTCGGAGGTGGGAACAGGACGGTTTCTCGGTCTTCCGGTGCCGGTGTGGATGTTCTTCATCATCGCCATCATTCTGCATGTCGTGCTGAACAATACGAGGTTCGGACGGTATGTCTGTGCAGTCGGAGCGAATGAGCAGGTTGCCCGCTATTCGGCTGTGCAGGTGGTCAAGACGAGGATGATTCCCTACATCATCACCGGGGCGACAGTCGGTATGACGGCATTGCTCTGGTCCTCCCGACTCAACTCAATCAACTCATCCGACTGTATCTACTATGAACTCGACGCCATTGCGGCGGTAGTGATCGGTGGCACCTCAATGACAGGGGGGAAGGGGACGGTCATCGGGACCGTTCTCGGAGCGATCATGCTCGGCATGATCAACAACATGCTTGTTCTCGGTGGGATTTCCTCCTATCTGCAACAGGCGGCCAAAGGTCTGGTAATCATTGCGGCAGTATTGCTGCAATACAATAAAAAGAACTAATGGAGGTTCTACAATGAAAAGAGTAGTGGTAATGACGCTCGTTTTTCTGATGGCCATGGGCATGGTGTTCGCAGCAGGGGCAAGCGAATCTGCAGCTGGTGCACCGACTAAGATCGGCATTTCCATTCCCAGTGCGGACCATGGTTGGACCGGTGGTATCGTATGGTGGGCAAACAAAGCGGCCGATGACATCAAGGCAGAACAACCTGGTAAGTTCGAATTCCGTATCGTCACAGCCGACAGTCCTTCGACTCAGATCAGGAACGTCGAGGATCTTGAAGTCTGGGGTATGGATTATCTGGTGATTCTTCCCCATGAGTCTGCTCCGCTCACACCGACGGTGAAACAGGTGCATAGCTCTGGAGTGCGGGTGTTCGTGGTCGACCGTGGTCTGACCGACACTTCGTTCGGGTATGTGAATATCGCTGGTGACAATCCCGCGCTCGGTACCAATAGTGGAAAGTGGCTTGCACAGCAGATGAAGGAGCAGGGATTGAGGTACTATGTGGCGATGGGTGGACTTCCTGTCATCATCGACACCGAGAGAATGGATGCCTTCTTCGCAGAGATGAACAAGGAGCCTTCCTTGGTCAATCTGCTTGGCGAAAACAACTACGAGTTCGCCGATTGGTCAACGCAGAAGGGTCTGACACTCATGGAGACGTTCCTGCAGAAGTATCCCAGAATCGATGCAGTCTTCTGTCAGGATGACGACGTGTTGCTTGGTGTGCTGCAGGCGATTCAGGAGTCGGGCCGAAACGATGTGAAGATCGCACTCGGTGGTGCCGGGTCCAAGGTTGTCTACAAGATGATCATGGATGGTCATCCGTTGGTAAGTGCAACGGCGACCTATCACCCATCAATGATTCTCGATGGTATCCGCTATGCGACGGAAGTCGCTACCGGGGTGAGAAGCGACGACTTCCACGATGCCTCGGAGCCGATCACTGTTGTGATTCCATCTGTGCTCGTGGATGCTTCCAATGTCGACGAGTACTATGAGCCCGAGTCCATCTACTAGAATCATTCGAAAGGGCGCGTCTATCGCGCCCTTTCCCATGTTCACTGAATATGGTACATAGAGGAATGGAAAGCAGACCGAGCAGAAAAGATGTCGCTGAGAGGGCCGGAGTATCGGAGTCGACTGTCTCACGGGCATTGAATGACAGTCAACTCATCACTGAAGCGATCAAGCAGCGGGTACGTGCCGCTGCCAAGGAGCTGGGCTACATTCCTTCACGACAGGCTACACTGTTTGCTCGCCGTCATACGAAGATGCTCGGGTTCGTGCTCCCTTCCTACGAGGCTTTCCCCCCGTTCAGTCGTTCCTATTTCCCCGCGCTTCTAGACGGGGTGGTGCTCGAGTGTGATTCCTTGGGGTATTCGGTCACCAT
>Ga0334898_1003685_pt1 | contig 12137 bp, 11 predicted proteins | sample GraSluR3_MG_10_FD_207228 | JGI IMG/M metagenome (GOLD analysis project Ga0334898, IMG submission 207228) | Sludge microbial communities from methane-producing bioreactor in Wageningen University, Netherlands - Granular Sludge_3_08-R3 | ecosystem: Engineered > Bioreactor > Anaerobic >... | reverse complement strand
ACCGCGCTCTCGATCGAGTTTCTCAGTTCCCGTATATTCCCTGGCCATGAATAGTTGTACAGCGCCAGATTTGCCTTATGATCAATTCCTTCTATGCTTTTTCCGTTCTCCTCGGCAAACTCCTTGAGAAAAGCCGCGGCCAGCAGGGGAATGTCCTCCTTGCGCTCCCGCAAGGGGGGAACATGGATATTGACCACATTGAGGCGGTAATATAGGTCTTCACGGAAATTCCCCTTCTCGATCTCCGTCTTCAGGTCCCGGTTGGTGGCGGAGATTATACGGACATCCACCTCCTGGGTCTCCTCGCCTCCGACACGCTCGAAACGTTTCTCCTGGAGCACCCGCAGGATCTTTATCTGCACTGACTGGGATATCTCCCCTATTTCGTCCAGAAATATCGACCCCGTGTGGGCAAGTTCAAAACGCCCCCTTTTACGGGCCACGGCCCCGGTAAAGGCACCTTTCTCGTGGCCGAAGAGTTCGCTCTCCAGAAGACTTTCCGACAGAGCGGCACAGTGGACTTTTATGTGAGGCTTGTCCTTGCGAGGAGAAAGCTTGTGTATGGCATCGGCGATAAGTTCCTTGCCGACACCGCTTTCTCCGGTAATGAGCACCGACGCCTTGGTGGCGGCAACCTGCTCCACCACCTCCATGACCCGCCGCATCTGCGGGCTTTTACCGATAATCTTCGCGTAACGGTTCCGCTCCCCGATAAGGTCAATCTCCTCCTGCAGGGCACGGTGCTGCAGTACCAGTTCGCGGTTCTGCAGGGCCCGCTTTACCAGAAGGGAGAGTCGGTCCAGGTTCAGGGGTTTGGTTATAAAATCATAGGCTCCGTCTCTCATGGCGTTGACGGCGGATTCAATGGTCCCGTGTCCGGTCAGGATAATAACCGGTACCGTAGGATAGGCGGAGGCGACCTTCTTCAACAGCTCCTCTCCCGACATTTCGGGCATCTTGAGGTCCGTAATTATCAGATCGACCTCTTCGGTGTTGATAATGGCCAGGGCCTCCTTGCCGTCGGCTGCCAGAAAGACATTATAGTCCTCAAGCTCGAGAGCTTTGCCGAGACCTTCGCGAATGTTTTTTTCGTCGTCTACAATCAGCACATTAAACTTCATTGCTCTGCCATCCTAATAATCGCTGCTCCTTCTGAGGAACAGGCAGGGTTATGGTAAAGGTGGTGCCCTCTCCTTCCCGGCTTTCCAGATTAATCTCTCCCTGATGCTCTTTGATTATCTTATATACCAGGGTCAGACCCAGGCCGGAGCCGAAATCCTTGGTAGTAAAATAGGGTTCGAATATCTTGGTCATATTCTCTTCCGGGATACCGACCCCCGAATCACTGATGGAGAGTTCCACCTGGTCGTCCCTGGCGACAGTTTCAACTCGTAGAGTCCCACCTTCAGGCATGGCGGAGATAGAGTTCTTGACAATGTTCAAAAGGGCCTGCTTCATGTATTTTACATCCAGCTGCAGTTCAGGCATCTGATCGTCCAGGTTGAGCTCCAATTCTATTTTCTGTTCTTCCAGTTCGTAATGAATAAACTCGAAGAGCTCGTGCACAAGGTCGTTCAGATTCTGTGCGACCAGGTTGACGTCCATGGGCCGGACGGCAAAAAGGAAGTCCACGATGATACCGTTGAGGCGTTCAACCTCTTCGTTCACAATATCAAGGTAGTTTTGGATCGTCTCGGCATTTTTTCCGTCGGCACCGTTGCTCAAGGCCTTTTGAATGAGCTGAATGTGGATGCTGATGGAGCCCAGAGGATTTTTAATCTCATGTGCCACACCGGCAGTCAAGGTCGTAAGGGCCGCAAGATTTTCCGCCCGGCGCAGACGGGCCTCCTTGGCCTTCTTTTCCGTAATATCCTCGATGTGCAGCAATCCGCCCTGAATGCGCCCTTCCCGGACCAGGGGCATCATTGTGCAGGAGAGGACCCGGGTCGAAGCGCCGGTCTGCAGGGAAATCTCCTTGTCCTCGATGTTCTCCTGTTCCACCAGGGCCTTGTGAAAAAACTCGCTCAGGCTGCTGTCAGCAAGGGCATCCCACAAAGGACGCTCAACAACATCGCCGTTCTTGAAAGGAAAGAGCCTCTCCGCCGCCTTGTTCAGCAAAATTACCGCGTGCTTCTCATCGAGAACTACGACCCCGTCGGTCATGGAATAGAGAACCATTTCAAGGAGTTCGTTCTCCTGGACAACATCCATTATAAGGGAGCGTATCTGGTCGATATCCAGTTTCCCGATTTTTTTCAGGGCTCTGTTCAGGAACTTTCTCACCGGCCTCCTCCGTAGAGCAGACCTTCGAGCAGCAGGTCGGGATTCTGATTGTAGCTTTCAAACATCCTGCGGCTCCGGGTCAACTGGTCAAGCAGGCTTTCAAAGCGGGAAAGTTCCGCCCCGGAATCCTTTGTACGAAGCCGGAGCCGGAGGATCTCCTCGACCTCTTCCAAAAGCGGGAGAAAACGTTCTTTTTTCTGGAGCATGGAAAAGACCTCCGATAGATCTCTCTGAGAATCCTTACCTAGGACTAAGTCGGCAAGGGCTTCAGCATGCTTTCTGATTTCACCAGCACCCAGGTCAAATCCGAGAAAATACTCCCGAAGGGAGCGGAATTCCCCGGAGGGCTCCCGGAAAATCCTGTCAAGCACCTGCCTTTCGCCGTCAGTATCCCGTTCCTTGAAGGCATAGGGCCGCACCCGGGAAAGGATTGTCTGAATAAGGGCGGCCCGTTTGGAGGTGGTCAGGATGAAATGCACGCCCGTCGGCGGCTCCTCCAGTATTTTCAGAACCGCGTTGCGGGCGGAATCCATCATGGCCTCGGCATTTTCCATGATGATTATCTTAGCTTTTCCATGCCCCGTTGTCCGGGCCCAGTATGCAAGATTTCGCACCATGAAAATGGGGATATGGCTCAAGTTGGCAGCCTTAAGGACAGAGCCAGACTCTTTTGAGATGGAAGAGATAATCTTTTCCGCCCGTTTTTCACCGAGTTCCCCCGCCGCCGGATCAAGCTCGTCCAGCAGTTCCTCCAGGGAATCAAGGGAAGAACGAACCCCCTTCAACCTGCTCTCTTCGCCTTCCCATATCCAGGGATCAAAACGCCGGGTCAGTTTACGGGCTCCCCGGATAACAAGGTATCGGGCAAAATCCTTTCTGGAACGCCGCAGGACTTCGAGACTTGCGTCCATCTCCTGCTGAAAATAGCGGGGGCCAAGCATTCCCAGATCAGGATGGGTAAGGGTACGGTGCTTGCGGCAATCGGAGCAGGAACAGGACCACTCCCGTCCCCGGAAACAGCTCAATCCCCGGGCCAGCTCAAGGGCGGCGGAGAGTTTTCCGCTGAGGGCAGGTCCGAAAAAAAGCAGCGACGAAGGCAGACGCTGGTTCTCCAGGTCCTCCCTAAGTCGTGATACTACATGTTCCTGATCAAGAATGTTTTCAAACACCTTTATTGCTCTCTCCAAGGGGAATTTTTCCGGGAATCTGCGATTCAGGCAGGACCCCGGTCATGAAGCGTGCAAAGAGGCTCTCATCGATTATCCGACGGGTATCCACAAAGGGCTGTGTCTCAAGTACAAGGAGCAACAGAATGCTCAGTACAATACCCTCCGCTAGTCCCCAGAAGAAGCCCAGGGCCCGGTCGAGATTCTCCAGGTGCACCGCCTCGACAAGCCGGTACAGAAGGCCCTCTGTTATCTTCAGAACTAAATATACGGACAGAAAGATTGCCAGAAAAGCAATAACCCGGTTCCAGGGGGAATCTCCCAACACCTGGGATAGAAAATCTCCCCCCGCGGCGGAGAAGAGGATTCCCCCCACGATGCCGCCGCCTATTGCTGCAACGGCCGCGAGTTCGGCAATAAAGCCCTTTATAAGGCAGCGGATTACCATAACCAGTATTATGGCGCCAAAGAAATAGTCCAATACCCCCGGATTCATCTGTGAAGAACCGTTTCCCCATAAAATTCCATTATAAGGTCTCCACAGGCCCGGGCAGCGTTTATTCCGCATATCTGCCTTGCGGCTTCTCCCATTCTGAAGCGTAATTCTTGGGAGGAAACCAACTCCAGAACGGCGCTTTTCAGGGATTCAGCAGCAGCCTTTTTTCCGGCAAGAACACGGGCCGCCCCTTTCTCCGCAAAGTACGCAGCATTGCGCAGCTGATCTCCCCGGCTGCCGTCGGTTCCCAGGGGAATGAGAATCATCGCTTTTCCCAGGCTTCCGCACTCCCAGAGGGTTCCCGCGCCCGCCCTCGTTATTACAAGGTCCGCGGCTGCCAGGACATGGGGCATCTCCTCATGAATATATTCCCGCCGTACGTAGCCCACAGCGGGGTTATCACTGCCGTTTCCGGCCCCGGTCTGATGAAGGACCTCCGCGTGGGGCAGAATATCATCTATTACATCCGCCATAAGCAGGTTTATCTGCTGCGCTCCCAGGCTTCCGCCAATGACCAGGACCAGGGGTCCGGACCCGGACAGGCCGAAACTCCGCCGGCCGATTTCAGGGTCTCCTTCGAGAACAGCAGGTCGTACAGGATTTCCGGTAAGCAGAAGCCGGTCGGCGGCGGAAGAAGGGAAATACTCACGGGTCTTTTCGTAGGAAATACAAATTCTATCCGCGAAACGGGCGTTCAGCCGGGTGGCAAGTCCCGGGTCCAGGTCGGATTCATGGGTAATAACTGGGATACGGCAGATTTTTGCCGCGATTACCGGGGGAACCGAAACATAGCCCCCCTTGGAAAAGAGCAGGACAGGCCTGTACCTCAGCATGAAGAACAGGGATTTAAGCAGGGCAAGGGCAATCAGAAAGAGATCCGTTACATTCTTCAGGGAAAAATAGCGTCGAAACTTTCCCGAAGGAACAGAAAAAAAGGAGATTCCCCGCTTTCCCAGGATGTCCCGTTCCATTCCTTTTCCTGAACCGATCCAGCAGATATTCTCGGAAGAGATCCTTCTCTCTTTTTCAAGTTCATCAATGATCGCCAGACCGGGATACACATGCCCTCCGGTACCCCCACCGGCAAAAACAAGCAGTTTTCGCATCTTTTTACTCATCGGAACCTCTTCTCCGTAAGCGAGATTACCACAGCCTCCGCTGCTTGTGCAACGAACAGAACTGCAGTCCCCAGGGCACAGGAAAAAGAGAAGCCACGGATTTAACGTATTCCTAACCTGTCTTTCATACAGTTCTTATCCGGGGATTTTATTTCTTAGTCATCATTTAGTTTCTATGGAGGAAAGAATGAAAAAGATGCTGATTCTTGTTTCCCTGCTTCTGACTGCAGGGCTCGTATTCGCCGGCGGACAGCAGGCCGCTGAAAGCAGTGACGGTTTCTCCGGCAATTACGCCTTCGGCGGGTCCACCACCCTGGAAGGTTTCCTGCGGCCCGCCATCGACGAGTTCACCGAAATGCACCCCGGCGTGACAATATCCTACGATGCCCCCGGTTCTTCCGCCGGCGTCAAGGGTGCCCTGGACGGCACCTACAATCTGGGAGCCGCCTCCCGCAAGATCAAGGACTCGGAAAAAGCCGACGGCGCGGTTCCGGTGGTAGTAGCCCTGGACGGAGTAGCAGTTGTAGTCAACAAGGAGTCCGTAACCATCGGCAATCTCGGCATGGAGCAGATTCAGAAGATCTTCTCCGGTGAAATAAGCAACTGGAGCGCTGTCGGCGGTCCAAATGCCCAAATCGTTGTGGTAAACCGTGATGAGGCCTCCGGAACCCGTGCGGCCTTCGGCGACATTGTCCTGGGAAAAGCGAAGTTCACCGACAAGGCGATTATTACCACCGGTAACGGGGACATGGTTTCCAAGGTCGGCTCCACTCCCTATGCCATCGGTTACTGCGGCTTCGCCTACATCGATCGGGAACCCGGTACTAAGGCTGTTACCGTGGAAGGTGTAGAGCCCACCATGGAGAATGTACTCAGCGAAACCTTCCCCATCCAGCGCCCCCTGAACATGGTCCATACCGGCGACCTGGACAAGGTTGAACAGGCTTTTCTTGATTACCTGCTTTCCGAGGACGGCCAGGCAATCATCGAGGAAGAAGGCTTCATATCGATAAAATAGCACAACGCGTATCGAGAAAACCTTATTACCAGGCGGCTCCTTCCTTGCGGAGGGGCTGTTTTTTTTAACAGAACTCTAACACAACTTTTATCCGTCTTTCATATGGCACTCGTTATATGGACATGCGCAACAGCAAGGAGTGACAAGTTTTGAACATGAAAAAGCTGCGTGACAGTACTGCAAAGGTAGCTTTCGCCTTTTGCGCTCTTGTCTCGGTTCTGAGTGTCCTTTTCATTTCTATCTTTATCTTCATCGAAGGTCTGCCGCTTTTCCGGGTAACTGGAGTCCTGGACTTCCTCTTCGGCACCGTCTGGGAGCCTACGGGAGACCCTCCACGCTACGGGATAGTCCCTTTTATTGCCGGATCCATCTGGATAACCTTTGGCTCCCTGATTCTGGCCCTTCCGGTGGGTCTTTCTGTGGGTATCTTCATGGCCGAGTACGCCAGAGGCCGCTTTGCAAACACCGTCCGTTCGGTGGTTGAGCTCCTGGCGGGTATACCTTCCGTTATTTACGGTCTCTTCGGATATATAGCCATTGCGCCGCTGGTGCGGAACCTTAGCTCCAGCAACACAGGACTTGGGGTACTGACGGCATCAATAGTTCTGGCCATCATGGTGCTTCCAACAATAATAAATATTACCGAGGTATCCCTGCGGGCGGTGGCGCCGGAACTGAAGGAAGCGTCCCTTGCCCTGGGAGCCACCCACTGGCAGACCATTGTCCACACCCTGATTCCGGCGGCACGGTCCGGGATTCTGGCCGGAATCGTTCTGGGTATGGGCCGCTCCATCGGAGAGACCATGGCGGTGCTGATGGTGGCAGGTAATGCCGTCACCATACCCACCGGACCCCTCTCCCTGGCCAGAACCCTTACCATGAACGTGGCCACCGACATGTCCTATGCCTCGGGAGACCACTGGACCAGCCTGTTTGCCACGGGGATGGTCCTTTTTCTCTTTATCCTCGTAATCAACATTACGGTACAGATTCTCATGAAAAAAGCCGTAAAGGACATGAACTAATGGAATTATCCCGGTCTACACGCATAAACAAACTGGAAGAGAACATAGCCCGCGGCTTTATATGGCTTTTTGCCGGTCTTACCATCATCATCCTGGTCTGGATTGTGGGCTACATTCTCTTCCGGGGCTTTTACTCCCGGCAATATATTCCCTACGATGTGCTTCCCATAAGTGAAGAGGTAATTCCCCTTGAAGAAACAGACGAAAAGGGGATGCAGATTATCGTCAACAAAAAAGTAAAAATCCGGGACCTTACGGAATCCCAGCTGAACGAACTCTATTCCAAACGACGCCGGGAGAACTGGGGCTTCTACACCCGGCAGGACCTGCCGGTGCAGCCCTTTGCCCTGAAAGCGACAGGAGCTTTATCGAGATTTGCCGCTGAAGCCGCCCGGGCCGTATTGCCTGAGGAGAAGGAGTTCAGCAAGTACACGAGCTTCGTTTCCGATTTCGATGAAATGGTAGACATGGTGGCAAAAACCCCGGGAGCCGTCGGATTTGTGTCCGCAGGCTACAGGGGCTCTTTAAGCCGGGTAAAAACTGTACCTCTCCGAAGGTACAGCGTATTTTTCAACCCTGAAACAGTCAAACTTGAGGACAACAATAAACTTCAGGAGCTGGACCGGGATAAGCTGCAGAAAATTTTCAATAGAAACTCCGTGAACTGGCTTGATCTGGGGGGTATAGATCTTGAAATACTCCCCGCTCTCTACATGTATAATGGCCGTTTTACTGAACAGCTGCTGGATCTTGTTTCACTCAGTTCCCTGGAAGAGTCGAAAATACCTGTATATACCAGCAAGAGTGAGTACTTCGACTACATTGCATCGACCCCCGGTTCCGTCGGTATTGCCCTGTACGATGAGGTAATGGACCGGGAACTCCCCTCTGTTCCGGTCATACGCAAGGAGACCGGACCCAACCTTACCATAAGTTTTCTTCTGGAGTCCCCTTCCCGCTCCGGGGCCTGGGGAGGGATATCCTACATCATAATAAACACTCTGCTGCTTATCACCTTCACCCTGCTCTTCTCTACCCCCGTCGGGGTTGCCGCAGCCATCTACCTGGTCGAATATGCCAGGCAGGGTCCCCTGGTCAGAATACTCCGCATGGGCACGGAAACCCTGGCGGGTATTCCTTCCATTGTTTTCGGTCTTTTCGGACGTATATTTTTCGTGCAGATCCTGGGGATGGGGATCGGTTTTCTTTCCGCAACCCTGACCGTAACCCTGATGATTCTGCCCACCATCGTACGGACATCAGAGGAGGCCCTGACCTCGGTTCCCGGTACCTACCGGGAAGGCTCTCTGGCCCTGGGGGCCACAAAACTGGATACCATCTTCAAGGTAGTCCTTCCAGCGGCAAGCCCGGGGATCCTGACGGGGATAATCCTGGGAATCGGCAGGGTGGTTGGAGAAACCGCCGTACTGCTCTATACCCTTGGATCCAGCTACGAACTGGTAGCAGGTCCCAGTTCCCCGGCGCGGGTCCTGTCCCTGCACCTGTATCTGCTGTTCTCGGAGGCTGTCTCCTTTGACCGGGCCTTCGCCACCGGAACGGTTCTGATTTTCATCATTCTTATTGTCAACCGCCTGACGACCCGGATGATCGGCCGCATGAACCGAATGTCCGGCAAATAGAGGAGTTTCACATGGATTCTAAGGTTAAAATTAAATGCAGCAATCTCAATCTGTTTTACGGAGATTTTCAGGCCCTTCACGACGTCTCCATGGATATAGAAAAGGCGAAGGTAACCGCCCTGATCGGGCCATCGGGTTGCGGTAAATCGACCTTTATCCGGGCTCTGAACAGAATGAACGATATTATCGATTATGTAAGTATAAGCGGAACTATCGAATACGACGGAATGGATGTATACAGGGATTACGATGTCATAGAACTCAGAAAAAAAATAGGTATGGTTTTCCAAAAACCGAATCCTTTTCCCATGAGCGTCTTTGACAACGTAGCATACGGCCCCAGGCTGCATGGAATCAAGGATAAAACCCGGCTGGAAGAACTTGTGGAAACATCCCTCAGGCAGGCTGCCATCTGGGACGAAATCAAGGACCGGCTCCATAAACCGGCCCTGGGTATATCCGGCGGACAACAGCAGCGTCTCTGCATAGCCCGGACCCTGGCGGTTAATCCCGATGTCGTGCTGATGGATGAGCCGACATCCGCACTGGATCCCATATCCACCTCACGGATAGAAGATCTTATAGATGAGCTGAAACAGAAATACACCATTGTGATTGTTACCCATAACATGCAGCAGGCCGGGAGGGTCTCCGATTACACCGCCTTTTTCCTTAACGGAGTAATCGAGGAGTTCGGCACTACGGAACAGATCTTTTTCAATCCGGATAATCCTCAGACAGAAGCCTACATAACCGGAAAATTCGGCTAAGGCCAGGGATAGGGAGAAAGCAGATTATGCCAAGCACACGAAAACATTTTTCAGAAGAACTGAACGATCTTCACCAGAGTCTGTTGAAAATGGGAATCCTGGTGGAGGAGTCAATACAAAAATCCATCATCGCCCTGAAAGGATACAACAGCGAACTGGCAGAAAAGATCATACAGGACGATGATGACATCAACAGCGCAGAAACCGGAATACTTGATCACTGTACCAAGCTCCTGGCAACTCAGCAGCCCGTGGCCGGTGACCTGCGTACTATCGTTACAGCGATCAAGGTTGCAACACAGCTGGAGCGTATCGGCGACCATGCGGTGCACATAGCCAAGAGTGTGCTGAAATTGTCGCATGACCCCTTCATCAAGGACCTGATCGACATACCCCGTATGGCCGAAATATGCCAGTCCATGATCGGCGACATTCTGACAGCTCTGATCAATAATGACAGCGACTACGCCCGGGAGGTAGCCGGAAGAGACGACGAGGTGGACAAACTTTACTACAGAATGACCCGAGACCTCGTTACCAGCATGATCGAAGACAAGGCAAAGATCAACCGGGGACTTGAGCTGATTTTTATCGTCCGTTACCTCGAGAGGATGGGCGACCACGTTACCAACATTTCCGAGTTGATAATCTATAACGCCTCCGGCAAACATGTGGAATTAAACAGGTAGGAAAGATCGATATGTCACAGCATAACGAAACAATACTGCTCATCGACGATGAACAGTATATTCGTGAACTCCTTCAATACAACCTGGAAAAAGAAGGGTATGCAACAATCCCCGCGGCGAGCGGCGAAGAGGGGCTCGATCTGGCACGACGGTACCAGCCATCCCTGATAATCCTTGATTTAATGCTGCCTGGAATAGACGGGATCGATGTATGCCGCAGATTGAAAAAGGATGCGCAAACCGCGGAAATCCCGATCATCATGGCAAGCGCCAAAGGAGAGGATGCCGATATTGTAGTCGGCCTGGAAATCGGCGCAGATGACTATATAACAAAACCCTTCAGTCCCAGGGTTCTGGGCGCCAGAGTGCGCGCGGTTTTACGCAGAAAAGACATAAGGAGTCCTTCCCGGGAAGGAGAAGCCTCTTTCGATATTCACGGTATATCCATCGATACAAAGAGGCATCAGGTTCGTTGCGGAGTGGAACCTGTAAACCTCAGCGTAACCGAATTCTCCATCCTTGAGTTTTTAGCCAGGAACGCCGGCTGGGTATTCTCCCGGAGCCAGATAATCGGTGCCGTAAAGGGGGATTCCTATCCCGTTACCGAGCGGGCGGTGGATGTACAGATCCTTGGGCTGAGAAAGAAACTCGGGAACTACGGTGAGTATATCGAGACCATCCGTGGCGTCGGGTATCGTATGCGGGAAAAAACATGAAAACGGAAACAGTCTATTCCATCATGGTCAGGTTACGTCCGTTCTGTTTGGCCCGGTACATTGCTGAATCCGCCCTGGCAATCCAGGCTTCCCTGCTCTCTCCCGAATGATACTGGGCAACTCCCAGGGAAGCGGTGACCGAAATTTCCATGTCACCCGTATCAATTACGCATTCCATCAGCGACAGACGAAATCGTTCAGCTATTGTATAGGCCTGGTCCTTATAGGTATTGGGGAGGATCATGAAAAACTCCTCGCCTCCGTAGCGTCCGGCATGGTCGTATTTTCGCAGGGTCTCCTGCAAGAGCCGGCCGATTTCTTTTATAACCACATCGCCCACCGGATGTCCGTAATTATCATTAATCGGTTTAAAATGGTCGATATCCATCATGATACCCGACAAGGGTTCATCAGTCCGCAGGGCACGGTCAATCTCAATATCTATAATGGAAAACAGGCTCATCCGGTTCAGAAGTCCCGAGAGCATATCGAACTTGGCAATCCGTTCCAGTTTTGCCTTTGACCGCTCAAGCTCCTCCTTCTCGGTCTCGATTACTTCCAGTGTCTGTTTCAGATGCAGGTGCCGATCCAGGATTTTACTCGCGAGTTCTTCCTCCTGTTTTACGGCCTGACGAAAAAACTCCCGCTCTTCGAAAAGACGCATCTGGCTTTTCAAACGGATGTACGATGCCTTTATGCGGGTCTGGAACTCGAGCTTGCGGACCGGTTTCTGGATATAATCATCGGCCCCCTCTTCCAGAGCATCCTTCAGGCGCCGCTTTTCACGGGCAGTCAGGATTATCTGCAGAGGTCGCTGGAAATAGCTTTTTCTGAATTCAATGGCCAGTTCCTTCCATGGAGGATCCTTTACATCAAGGTCGATCAGGATGATATGTATGTCCGTTTCCTGAAGATATGCCAGGGCATCTGCGGAGCTCCCGGCAGGTATGACTGAATACGCTTCTTCCAGCAGGTAACGGCTCATCTTTTCAAGATCGCCGGGATTACTGTCAATTAACAGAATACGGGTCATATACCCTCATTTTTTTATTAATCAGCCCCGAAGGACCATAAACAGAACCTGGATACCTCCAAGAACTGCTCCAAGAAGCGCCCCGAAGATGTTGATCCACTTAAGCTGCTTCTTTATTACTTCTAATAATAGTGATTCAACCTCGGCAATGGCAAGGCTGTCGATACGTAAAATCACCAGCTT
>Ga0334898_1003683_pt1 | contig 12149 bp, 8 predicted proteins | sample GraSluR3_MG_10_FD_207228 | JGI IMG/M metagenome (GOLD analysis project Ga0334898, IMG submission 207228) | Sludge microbial communities from methane-producing bioreactor in Wageningen University, Netherlands - Granular Sludge_3_08-R3 | ecosystem: Engineered > Bioreactor > Anaerobic > Unclassified... | reverse complement strand
AAAGACTCTTTAACGCGTCTAAGCAGCAATCCTACACATATACTAATATTATCGGGAGTATATATCTGCAAATCCCCTTGATAATACCGGGCAAACAACTTCTTTTTTATTTCATTATCATCTAAACCATCATCTAACATCTTTCTAATACTATTAAAAGCCTCTTTGGCAGATTGTAAAGCTCGATTATAGAAAACCTGAATTTCATCTTTTACCCATATTTTTTCATGAGGAATTCCTAATACATCAGTGGGAAAACTCATTAGTCGCTTAATTGTTTCTATATACATCTCATAGCTCTGGAAAAATACCGGGAAAACCATTGTATCTGATATCTGGAAACCACCGGCATCAGATAGAAACATCACTTTATCCGTGGGTAGATAACATGCAACACCACAGGGACTATGGCCTGGAGCATCCAAAACCTTAAGTTTTAGAATTCCATCAATATCTATTACATCTCCTTCTCCTATATGTTCATTAATTTCCAGACTGTTTACCGCGGGAGTCTCAGGCTTTTCATTTAGTATTCCCTCATTAACTAGAATATCGGACATCTTATCATCCTGATAAAAAAAGTTGTTAATTATCTTAGGCTTTGACAGGATTCTGCCAGCTTCACTACTGCCTAATACCTGGGCTTCAGGGAAAATCCTGAGCAGTTCAGGAATCCCGCAGACATGATCAAAGTGAGCATGCATAACCAACAGTTTTTTAACTTTTTCCGCTCTTGTTTGTAAATCCGGCCACTGGGATTTTAAACTAGCGACTCCACCAGTCACACCACATTCCACAATAACTGATTCGTTTTGCCCCACCAGGAAATAGTTAAAATGACGGTTGCCTAACATAATTACATTGTCAGTTAACTTCTGCATAATAAATCCTCCTCCACTGGTAACAAAAAACTATCGTTATTCTCTTAAAGAGACTATGATCCAACTAAAATATCAGCACCAAACAGCATTAATTACAAAAATATATAGAATAAACCAAAATTAACTTAAAAAAGCCGGAGTTTTTTATTGGAACTGTTTTTGTAACCTATTCCCTATTAAATATTTCCTTCCATGATTTGCGTCTGTTCCAGGTCATCTACATTGATATACTTTGGTGGCAGTGATTGATAGCCTAAACTCGAAACTGCCTGATTAATTGTTTGTACACCGGGAATAACTATTTGTTTGGAAGAACCGCGGGCTAATAGCTTTCCGTTTCTATCCGTAACCACAGCTTCTGCCTTGCAAATGCTTTTTCCTGCTTTAATACGTTTCCCTTCCGCTATTAACAAGCCATCCTTGACTGCTGATAGCATATCGACCTGAACATCAAGCGATATAAATCCAGCATTCTCTTCAACATCACAATATACAGCCCAGTATGCGGCTGTATCGATAAGCGAAGAATAAACACCTCCATGAATACCTCCAAATGGGTTAAGATGTTTTCTCTCCAGATCAATCAATACCCTGGAATAGCCTATATCCAACTCTTTTACCTCCATAGATAACAGCTGGAAATACGGCCCCTGGTTGATAAGGTCAATTACTGCTTTAATGTGTTCGGGATTCAAAATTCGCATTACAATTCCTCCTTCATGAATAAAATAAGCGAATATGAACGCACATACATTCACTAAAAGCAAGTAACTCTCTTATAATTAAGGCTAATCTAGTCGTTTGCTAACAAACCGGCAGCTAATGTTTCATGGAAAGAGACGACCATTTGTATCATTTCCTTTTTACTTATTACCCTGAGAACAACCCATTTGTACAACAGGAATTTTTCCACGGCTAATATGGAGTGTGCAATTGGAGAAACCGGGATATTCTTGAAGACACCTTTTTTAATACCGTATTCAATATTTCTTGAGTAAAAACCTATAAGTCTATTTTCAAACTGTTGTAATGATTGATCAATAGGATCACTTGCCCCGGCAACTCGACTGTATAATTCAGATAAGGCTTCATTTTGAGCAAAAACTTCCATGGTCAATCGTTTGGTCTCTATAAATCTCTCATACAAATCTTTCTCTACAGTATAATACTCGCTTATACTCGAGATTATTTGTTCGGCAAAGTCCTCGAGAAGGGTTTTTAAAATATCTTCCTTATCAATGAAATAATTATAAAAAGTACCGGTTCCAATCTCTGCCCTGGCTATAATATCTCGAATGGCCGTGTTGAAATAACCCTTCTCAATGAACAGATCCAAAGAGCATTTCAATAGTTTACGTCGTCTTTCTATATTTTGCTTTTCTATTGATATTGGCATCTTGCTTCCTCCCCCGAGTGTGCGTTCGTTCACCTTAAGTTTAAGTTATTTTTTCCCAAAAGTAAATAACTTATTAGTAAGAAAATAAAGGCTTAATGCAATCACCTTACCGGACAGAACCGCAGATATACCGTAGAGGCGACTTCAGTCGCCTCTACGGTATATAAGATACGGTACCATATAAGAATTATGGATAACTGCATAGTTAAAGGTAAAATATTATAATTGTTCCAGATACCTATCAAAACAAAAACAAAATCGGTGTGAATCTGTGGTTAATCACCTGCTTTATTTTTATAAGTATTTGTGTCCTGCGGCCATGGGTGGTTAATACAAGATCTATTGTCATTGCAATGAGTCTTTCAGCATTCGTTTATCGTCGTGTGCATAGCGGGCGATAATATCCTTCGCTCAACTCTGGATGACACGAAAATGTGCTCCGGGTTCCATAAGGCTGTGATTTTTATTGACGGCTGTGTCTATCAAACTCTGATTACGTGCTTATTCTTTGAGTTATTCAGGCTTCTCAATTATAATGTTAAATGTATTCTTTTTACATTACTCGATTCAAGGAGGTTTATGCCAGCGTGGAAAAATCAATTATAAAAGACCTGTCTCTTGCACCTTATGGCCGCAAAAAACTAGAATGGGTCAAGAATAATATGCCCGTTTTAAATATTCTAAAAACCGAATTTGAGAAGACCAAACCTTTACAGGACAAAACAATAGCCTGCTGCCTTCATTTAGAAGCAAAAACCGGTTACTTATTACAAGCTCTAAAATCAGCTGGAGCTAAGGTTGTCGCATGTGCAAGCAACCCTTTATCTACCCAGGATGATGTTGTTGCTGCACTTGTCGATTCTGGAATAGATATTTTCGCTGTTCACGGCGAGAACATGAACCAGTATAAAGATTACCTGGATATGACCCTGGAATATTTCCCTGATGCTGTTATCGATGATGGAGCAGATATGCTTACTACCCTGCACAAGCAGCGACCTGAACAAGCCAGTAAGATTATAGGCGGATGTGAAGAAACCACAACCGGAATACTCAGATTAAAGGCCATGGATGCTGATAATACTCTTATGTTTCCGATTATGGCAGTTAATGATGCCTATATGAAATACCTTTTTGATAACAGGTATGGTACCGGGCAATCGGTATGGGACGGTATTAACCGGACTACAAATCTGGTAGTTGCCGGAAAAAATGTGGTGGTGGCTGGTTATGGCTGGTGTGGAAAAGGGGTTTCGATGCGGGCACTCGGCATGGGAGCCAGAGTAATCATTACCGAAATTGATCCTATAAAGGCCAATGAAGCAATCATGGATGGGTTTGAGGTAATGCCGATGCCAGAAGCAGCTAAATATGGGGATATCTTCATTACCGTAACCGGCAACATAAACGTAATCAGAAAAGAACACATGGAGGTCATGAAGAATAATGCCATAATGGCTAATGCCGGTCATTTTGATGTGGAAATTAGCAAAGGTGATCTTGAAAGCCTGGCAGTAGATAAAAAAGATATGAAAAACAATATTGAAGAGTTTACTATGCCTGATGGACGCAGGCTGTATTTGCTCGCTGAAGGCAGATTGGTAAACTTAGCAGCAGGTGATGGTCATCCGGCTGAAGTTATGGATCTAAGTTTTTCCCTGCAGGCATTATCATTAATTTATGTGATTGAAAACAGGCATAAACTGGCAAATCACGTCTATAATGTGCCTGAAGAAATAGATAAAAAAGTAGCCTGGCTAAAACTACAATCAAATAGTATTGCAATAGATAAACTAACAGCCGAGCAAAAAAGATACCTTGCTAATTGGGACACTAATTTCTAAGAGATATGTCTCTCCGACCAGCCGGAATTCAGGATCAAAGGGCGGCGACTGAAGTCGCCTCTACGGTTATCCGGTTGCTGCGGTTTTACCAAAATGCAGTGTGTGGCCAACTTTTCTAAGTAAGGTGACTGCATTAAGCATTTATTTTCGTACTAATCAATATTCTCTATGGTTAAATTCGTATAATAAAACTGCCTTTTTCACATAATAGTAGCAACATTTTTAAAGGCGGTTTTTAAGTGGAATCGATAAATAAAAGATACATCTGGATATTTTTTGGTGTATTAATCATGTTAATGGTTCTGGCATACATTTTTAACGTGATAACTGCACCAGAACAAAAACCATTAGAACTGCCTAATGATAATAACTCTGCTGAACCTGCTTATATTACTATCCGGGATGCTGATGGGAATGTTATCCTGGAGACGGGACTGCCGGTTTATGAAAATGATGAATATATCGATGAAACTAATATCCATTATGTTATTATTAGTGTTCAAGGTTCAAATGCTGTTGCCAGGGCAAAGAATAAAAAAGATTCGCTTAAGAAAAAAAACAATAATCCAGAACCAGTATTAAACTTATTCGAATTCGGCCGGCCGACACCAGAACAAAAACCTGTACATGTAGTAGTATATCACACCCATACTGATGAATCATATGTTCCCACCTCCGGCAAAGCAAGTAAACCTGGAAACGGCGATATTTTTGAAGTAGGTGCCGTATTAAAAGAAGCCTTAAATAAAGAAGGTATTAGTGCTACCCACAGTACTGAAACCCATGATCCCCACGATATTAATGCCTATCACCGGTCAAGACGTACTTTTACTAACTTACTTAAAGAACAGCCTGATGCAGCTTTCGATATTCACCGGGATTCTGCCCCTAAAGATGCCTATTTAACTACAGTAAACGGTGTCTATATTTCTCGAGCAATGATTGTAATAGGCAGATCTAATCCTAACATGCAAACTAATCTGGAATATGCCAAGAAAATTAAGGCTAAGGTAGATGAATTACATCCCGGCCTGATGAGAGGTATATTCATGGGTAAAGGGGATTATAATCAGGACTTATACCTGACAGCAATACTAATTGAAATAGGTACTCAAAGCTTATCTCTAGATGCAGCCCAAAGAGGTATGCGCTGTGTTGCCGATGCCATTATTCAAGTGTTAAATGAATAAACATAATTAATAGAACCCCGGAATACTATTTCTATGCCATGGAGTAATATCCGGTTTTTATTCTGATAATTCAATATATCATTCTACACGTCAAAAAAGGATTTTTAGACCCTTCACCACTACTCCATCCTACCATACCCGGACTAATGATATGAAAAAAGCTAATTATGCAAAAATCTTCATTCTATTATCTCTACTAAATTAAACCTGATCCTGGTATATTAGATTAATAATATATTTTACCAGGATATTTGGGGAAGGAAGAGAAATGAAGTTAGAATTAAAATGGCAGGTGCTGATTATTATCTGCCTGGGCATCTTTATGTCCACCCTTGACAGCAGTATAGTAAACATTGCCAACCCGACTATAGCCGAACAGTTTTCTGTAACCATGAATGAAATACAATGGATAGTAACTGCATATATGCTGGTGATAACAGCCTCATTGATTTTTTTCGGTAAGATGGGAGACAAAATAGGCAATAATAGAATATTTGCGTGGGGTTTTTTGATTTTTACTGCCGGTTCATTTCTATGCAGCCTGGCGGCATCACTTATTTTTTTAATAGCTGCCCGGATCATACAGGCTTTCGGGGCCAGTATGATGATGGCCACCGGAATTGGTATAGTATCCAATACTTTTCCTGCTGATGAACGCGGTAAAGCCCTGGGTATAACCGGGAGCATTGTGGGAATAGGAAATATGACAGGTCCAAGTCTAGGGGGTCTGCTGGTTGCCAATTTCAGCTGGCCGATCATCTTTATTATAAATGTCCCTATTGGATTGCTTGGATTTTATCTGGCAGTAAAATTCCTTCCTACCCAGCCGGTTGATACCAAAATTAAAGGATACGATAAAATAGGGACCCTTCTATTCGCAGTTTTTGCGGTTATTCTTATTAGTTCCCTTTCACTTGGTGAAGGTATTGTTCCTATACTCTTTTTTATAAGCCTATTGGTTTTTATAATTTTTTATTTTTTTGAAGAAAACACCCCGTCTCCTATGCTTGATTTTGAACTCTTTAAAGTAAGAAACTTTGTATTTGGTAACATTATGGCATTTGCCTCCTATATCTCCCAAAACTTTGTCCTATTCTTAATGCCTTTTTACATGGAAAAACTGCTGCACTATTCCCCTTCTTTATCAGGCCTATTTCTAACCATAACTCCAGTAGCTATGGCTATCACAGCTCCTTTAGCAGGCAGTCTTTCCGATAGAATAGGTTCCGGACGTCTTACATCTATTTCCTTTATTTTAACTACCAGTGCCCATTTAATCTTTTCCACCCTTGATTACAGTGTAAATGTATATAAAATAATTGGCGGCCTTTTACTCTTAGGTATTGGAATGGGCTCATTTGGTTCCCCTAACAGCAGTTCGATACTAGGCTCTATTCCCAGGGAAAAAGCCGGCTATGCCGGAGGATTTATGTCTACAGTGAGAAATTTATCCTTTTCCCTGGGTATTGCATTATCAGCAAGTATGTTTACCCTCCTGTTCAACACTAACCAGAAGTTCCTATCATACACTCAGGCCTATGCCTCAGCTACCGGTTCAGTTTATAGAATTGCCGCCTTAATCACTTTTTCCGGTCTGATAATATCACTTATTAGCAGCCGTACCCAAAAGGCCCAAGTTGATCCCCAGGAACATTTTTGACCACTTTGAGATATTCTGCTATAATCATTATGCAATCTAAACCACGTTATTATGCGCCCGTAGCTCAGTGGATAGAGCACCGGCCTCCGGAGCCGGGTGCGGAGGTTCGATTCCTCTCGGGCGTACCATAGGATTTAGGCACTTTCAAGGATTTTTGGAAGTGCTTTTTTGAGTTTTGACACCAATTTCTATACAACTGAAATCAAATAACGTTGGTATAATTTTTGCAATGTATTGATAAAGAACCACTTTATCCCAATTTGGATAGTTAAAATATGCTGCTATTATAAATCAACTGGGAATTGAATGATAGCAAAAATAGTGTAGATTAAGGACTAGTAAAAATAAATAACGTATTACTTGTTGTGCATTACAATTTATTTAAAAATAGCAGCTTATTTTTTCTATATTAACCCCTCCTTTCTTATCTTTTATTATTGTTGTGCCCGCCAGGTAGGCATTTGAGATATATGGTGGGCATGATTTTTTTTTGCATACAGCTTTGGAATATTTGTTATTATGTTTCTATGATTATACCTGGATAATAAGGAATATCAAGTAATTGATGGTTAAAGTTAATTATAAGAAGAAAGATTTTAATACTTCCACAAAACTTCTTTTCTATTTTCATATCAGGATTTATCCGCTTTAAAGCTGTAGTAATGCTGATTCAATGTATAGAAGTTGCAACAAATTAGTAGAGCCATTGCAACGCTTATCTATTATATATAGGTTTAACCAACAGGAGGAAAATTTTTTTCCTGGCTGGTTTGTGTCCACTAGCTTTAATTTTTACAAATTAAGCCTACTAAGTTTTTAATTTGGCACAATATTTGCTTATTTATATGTCAAGGCGCATAAGAACCAAAATTTTTCCCAGGGGTACTTAGTATGCTGATGGTTCCCCTATAATAAGCCGGTATCTTTATTAGCATAAATAATAAAGCAATTAAGTCTGAATATCTGTCTATAAGAAAAAATGTAAAATTAAGCGCCTTGTTCAATGTACCTATTAACGTTGTGTTAGAAGGAGGTGGATAGTATTTTTGAATATTTCCAGTTTGATAACTAAACATGCTTCTTTCCAGCCTTATAACACAGCAATTATTTGCGGTGATGATGGGAGAAAAATTAAGTGGTTTGATCTTGATAGAATTATCAATAAACTCAGTAATGCACTTGTTTATATAGGAGTAAAAAGAGGTGATGTTGTATCACTTTATTTGCCTAATTCACCGGAATTTATATTTGCATACTTTGCCGCAACTCGAATTGGTGCGATCATCTTACCTTTTAATCTTCTTTTTAGAACTAGAGAAATATCTTACATTTTAACAAATTCCAGGGCTAAAGTTATAATTGGATCATCAGAAGAGGTTGAAAAATATCTAATAAATTTCAGGAACCAATTTCCCGACCTTAAAAAAGTAATTACAGTAGGTAGTCCAGTAAAAGGCTGTCTCGATTTTTATGAACTAATAGTAGATGCTTCAGATGTGATTGAGCCTGTAAATTGTAATCCCGAGGATTTAGGTTTATTGGGGTATACCTCTGGCACTTCGGGAAACCCTAAAGGAGTCATGCTAACTTATGGCAACTTAAAAGCAATAGGTAATTTAAATGGAATCGCCCTGCATATCAACGATAGGGATTTATTACTTACCGGCACCCCATTTTGTCATATTTGCTTTGTTCTTTCTGTACTAGGTCCGTTCATGGTTGGTGCAGGGGTAATAACCATGAGGCGGTTTAAAACTGAACTGGCTTTAGAATTAATTGAGCGTTATCAAATTACTCACTTCACAGGCGTTCCGACCATGCTAATCTTCATGCTAGAGGAATTTAAGAAGAAACAATATAATTTAAGTTCCTTAAGATTGGTTCATTGTGCTGGGGCTCCCATGCCAACAGAATATATTAATGAAATTAGCCAAATCTTTGAGGTTAATTATTTAGAATTATATGGTGCAACAGAAACTACTTCCACTGTCAGCTATAATCGAATGGGGCATAGTAAGAGTGGATCTATTGGGCAACCAGCTTATGGAGTTCAGGTAAAAGTAGTAAACAAATCTGGCGAGGAGTTACCCCCTGGAGAAATAGGAGAAATCATAGTTAAAGGCCCTGGTATTTTTAAAGGGTACTGGCAAATGCCAGAAGCTACGCAAAAGGTATTTTATGGGGAATGGTACCGAACCGGAGACATGGGCAAATTTGATGAAGATGGTTATCTTTATTTTATTGATCGCCTAAAAGATGTAATAGTATCCGGGGGATACAATATATATCCAAAGGAATTAGAGGAGGTTATTTATCAGCATCCTAATGTCAAAGAAGTAGCTATTTTGGGATTGAAAGACCCGGTTCGAAATGAGGTCCCCAAAGCATTTATTACTTTAAAAGATGATGCGAAGATAACAGAGGATGAATTAATTAAATTCTGTTCGCAACGAATGGCAAGTTATAAAGTACCACGTTTTATAGAAATTTTGCCAGAGCTGCCCAAAAGTTCTACTGGCAAAATATTAAAAAAGTTGTTAACACAGTCCAAATAGATACCAATTGTAGTAGTTAGAGTTGTATAAAGATTTTCTATTAAAAACGATATACAGTAAAGTCTTAAAATTAGTAGAAATGTTTTATGTAAAAAGGAGGAATTCTGTGTGTTATTTAGGCATTGTTTATCGCCCTCCCAATGAGGCAAACAGCCTTTTGATTCAAGCTGCCATCGGTTGTCCTCATAATCGTTGTACCTTTTGTGCAATGTATAAAAATACTATTTCCGACCTGAAAAAAAATTAAACATTTGCATCCTAATACTGTGAATATTATCACTTGGATAGATGTCTAATAAGGATCATTGAAACTCCTTCATCTTCCGGTATAGCATAGTTCTATGAATACCTAATCGCCTGGCGGTTTCACCTATACACCCGTTACATTCAGATAATACTTGATCAATATATTCCTTTTCTATTTTTTTTAAAACGCTTTTCAAGGTTCCGGTGTATCTCCTGTTGGTATCCGTATATGAGAAATCAGAAAAGGAGGGTCTGGGTTGTGTAGTATTATCATCATAGCCATCTTTTCTCTCATTAATTAAGGCATTTGCATTCACAAAATCCAACCTATCCAATCTGTTATCTTTAGATGTTATAACCAGTCTTTCGATAACATTCCTGAGCTCTCGCGCGTTTCCCGGCCAGCTGTACCCTAACATTTCTTGTAAACCGTCAGGGGTAATAATTTTTTCAGTCGAATACTTTCTGTTATACTCTTCAAGAAATCTCTCAGCCAACGCAATTATATCGTCAGGGCGTTCCCTTAATGGAGGTAAAGCTATGGGTATTACATTAAGACGATAATACAAATCACTTCTGAATTCATTTTTCTCCACCATTACTTGAAGGTCTCTATTTGTGGCCGTAATTAATCGGACGTTTGTTCTGGTTATTCGTGTATCTCCTAGTCTCTGAACTTCCCCGGTTTCTATTATCCTTAGTAGCTTAGACTGCATTACCAAAGGCAAATCACCAATTTCATCGAGAAATAAGGTTCCTCTGTGGGCAATTTCAAAAAGTCCGGCTTTTCCCTGGGAATTTGCACCTGTAAAAGCCCCAGATACATAGCCAAAAAGTTCTGATTCCAATAACTCTGTAGGAATTGCTGCACAATTTACAGGAATAAAAGGCTCATCAGCTCTGTTACTATTAATATGAATTAATCTAGCCATCACATCTTTACCCGTCCCCGACTCACCAAGTAAAAGTACAGTGCTATCAGATTTTGCAATAAAGGTGCACTTCTCAACTATTTCTTTCATCTTTTTGCTCTTAGACACTACTTCCTGCTGTTTAATATCCTTTTCACCTAAATAGGTTACGGCTCTTTTATATTGAACTGCTCTATTTTGTTCTTGTTTAAACGCTTTAATATATCTTTCCAGTATATTAACATCACGTGAATTGACAACAACCATTATAATTTCATCGTCTTTTCCAAGAACTGGAGTGGCGGTGGCCACTATTGGATATCCGTTCTTATTTTTTAATATTCGACTGACAACTGAACAGGTTTCTATTGATTCCAAAACTACTGAACGGTCAAGCAGCCCTTCTTTCACAATATCCTTTAAATTTCTTCCTTGAATTTGCTGAGGATCAACGCCTAATAGTTTTCCTGTGGCTGCGTTACATAAAAGTACTTTGCCATGTTTATCGGAAACAAGTACTGCATCAAATGAATTATTAATAACCGTTGAGAAGTCTTTAATTGAAAAATTCTCTTTAGTCACTTTATTAATATGATTCATCTTACCCCCCCTACAATTCTAACTCCCGCCTTTCTTTTTATAATTTGAACTAAATGTAATATAGTAAACTATATACTAATGATTAAACATTCCTTTTCTAGTGTTTATTTGCTTATGTTAATATATGGAGTAATTTCCTTTTTATTACAATGTATTATATTATATCATACTTACCCTTTCAGAAAAGCTGAAAATAGTAGTATTAGAGGAAGCTGCAAGCTTCCCCTAATAATTTATTACGAACAATAAGTACCTGGTATTATTTTTAACATTGATATTAATTAACCAACTTTTATTACTATTGACCCTGCTATGTCACCAGCGGCACATCCTGTAAATGCTCCAATACCTCCACCCTGCACAGCTAATGCTTCAATAAGCTCTATTATGGCTCTTCCTGCAGTTGGTCCCTGGGGATGCCCATAAACCATGGAAGAACCATAATTATTCATAATCTCACGCGCAATACCAAGTTCTCTTTCAGTATTTGCATCATTTACTGCAAATGGATTGTGGGTTTTTACCTGGCTGAGATCACTGAGTTTTACGCCTGCAGCATTTACGCCTGCCACTAATGCAGGTGCCGGAGCAGCTGCCATACGTCCAGGGGCAACTCTAACTGATGCATAACCTAATATCTGTACAGGTATATTCTTATCTTTGCTCATTGCAGCAGCTTTATCCTTGGTGGTTACGATAATTCCGCAATTACCGTCTGCAGGATGGGTCTGTCCGCCAAAGGTTACTACTCCCCCTTCATCAACTGGCTTCAGTTTAGCCAGGGCTTCTCTGGTTGTCGAAGTAATTCCTTCATCCTCTTCAAGTACTATGACTTTTTTACCAGCTTTAATTTCTACAGGAAACAT
>Ga0334898_1003679_pt1 | contig 12163 bp, 7 predicted proteins | sample GraSluR3_MG_10_FD_207228 | JGI IMG/M metagenome (GOLD analysis project Ga0334898, IMG submission 207228) | Sludge microbial communities from methane-producing bioreactor in Wageningen University, Netherlands - Granular Sludge_3_08-R3 | ecosystem: Engineered > Bioreactor > Anaerobic > Unclassified... | reverse complement strand
AAAAAATTTAAAGAAGATGCAGCCGACCAACTTACCCGGGTGAATTACAATCCGAAATGGCCTCTGCCGCGGGTATAGCTTTATTTAATATAGTTGAAATTTATTCTGAAAAATCAGTTTGTGAACCGAATACCGGGGGAGCAAACTGATTTTTTTTGTAATTTCAGGGATTGTTTCGAGTGTTTTAATTCGATAAAATAGTTAAAAATGAAACCGAACCGAAGGACATTTATCAAAAACTCAGTCGTGGCAACGGCTGCTCTGGGTACTTTCCCAACCATTCTTCATGCCGGATTTTCAGCCAATGAAAAGGTGGTGGTGGGTTTGGTGGGCTGCCTGGGAATGGGATTTAGCAACCTGAAGGCTTTTCTTGCTCAGCCTAATGTGGAGTGTGCTGCCCTGTGCGACGTGGACCGGAATGTGCTGGAAGAACGCGCTGCCGAAGTGGAAAAGATTCAGGGTAAAAAACCAGTGTTGTACACCGATTACCGCAAACTGCTCGAAAACAAAGACATTGATGTGGTGATTAACGCCACACCCGATCACTGGCATACACTGATTGCCATTCATGCCATGGAAGCCGGAAAAGATTTGTACACCGAAAAGCCGTTGGCTAATTCCATTGAAGAGTGCAACCTGATGGTCAAAGCGCAAAAACGCTACAACAGGGTCGTGCAGGTGGGACAGTGGCAACGCAGCGATCCGCACTGGAAAGCCGCCGTGGATTACCTACACGAAGGAAAAATCGGCCGGATTCGCTCAGTGCGGTCGTGGTCGTATGTGGGGTGGAAAGGTTCCATTCCGGTTGTCCCCGATTCGGAAGTGCCGAAAGGAGTGGATTACGATTTCTGGCTGGGACCGGCGCCCAAACGTCCGTTTAACAAAAACCGGTTTCATTTTACCTTCCGCTGGTACTGGGATTATGCCGGTGGTTTAATGGCCGACTGGGGTGTTCACCTGCTCGATTATGCACTGTTTGGTATGAATCAGTATGTACCCAAATCGGTAATGTCAACCGGTGGCAAGTATGCTTTTCCCGGCGATGCCATGGAAACACCCGATACCATGATGGCGGTTTATGATTTTGGCGATTTCGGTCTGTTGTGGGATCACACCATCGGCATTTACGGCGCCAATTTTGGCAAACGGGGTCACGGAGTGGCGTTTGTGGGCGAATGGGGCACACTGGTGGTTGACCGCAACGGCTGGGAAGTAATTCCCGAAACCAACAGCAACAGCGCTCAAAAAGGTTATGAAGGTGTTCCGCTGCAAAAAGGCACGGGCAAAGGACTGGAACTGCATGTGCAGAATTTCCTGGAGTGTATAAAAACCCGTGAAAAACCCAGCTGCGACGTTGAAATTGGTGCGCACATCGCCCGGTTTGCCCATCTGGGAAACATTTCGTACAGGCTGGGCCGCAAAGTTTTCTGGGATCATAAGAAACAGGAATTTATTGGCGATACCGAAGCCAACGAAATGGTGAAAGCGCATTACCGTTTGCCGTGGAAATTGCCCATAGTTTGATTGGTTTGTCTTTTAAGTCATCTGATGACTTTGCCGTTAAATTAGACAAACGAAGGAACAAGGTAGTCATCTGATGACTAATACTTGTAATCGTAAATTCGTAATTTTTTATTTTTATTTTGATTTCCCGATTCCAAAATTTTTAAATTTGCAAACGCAAAAGCGGGAGTGTCCGTCAAAAGCCGGACAGGGCTCAGTGGTAGTCCCGAGCACTCGGGATCTCAAGCTGAGGGATAACAATAAAAAGTAAAAAGCGGGAGTAGCTCAGTGGCAGAGCATCAGCTTCCCAAGCTGAGGGTCGCGGGTTCGACCCCCGTTTCCCGCTCAACAGAAAGCCGGATTTTCCGGCTTTTTTATTGAAAGCTCAGTGGTAGTCCCGAGTGATCAGGATCCCAAGCTTGAGGGGCGCGGATTCTGCCGAAGGCATCGCTATGTGGGATCCCCGTTTCCCACTCTGAAAATCAAAGACTTGCAAAAGTGGAATTGCCGGTCTTTTTTATTTGCACCAAAATTTGCACACTTTTTATTTTCCATTTTTTAATATCACCTTTGGTATATCATGGAAATTTAATTGCTTAATTTTTAAAGATTTGGCTATCTGATATATTTAAAAGTGATATAAATGTCTTAATAGACAATAAAGTATATTTATATATTTTTATTTCTTATTTGAAAATAAATGCCTTAACTTGTATTGGTAATATAATTTTGAGAAATATTGAAATGATTTATTTACAGATGGTTGTAACCCAATCAAATTTAAATTATCTCATTTGAAGAAGTGGAAATATAAAATACAAAAGGTTGATATTATACCTGTCATAGAATATTGTTTGGATATGGAATACATTCAACATAGTGACAGTAATATAAAAATCATAAATCACCAAATTAACTATGAATGTAAAAAAGACCATTAGAAAAAAGCTGATTATTATAACAGGGATTGTACTATTTGTCGTCCCGGTTTTTAGCCAGGCCCCACCCGGAGAAACTGAAGATAGTGAGGATACCCGAATAAGTGCGGCAGAGGGAGATGAGCTACCAGCGCTCTCTGAACTTGACGATGGCTGGAACACGCTGCATCCCGGTGGAGAGACCACCTGCGCACTTGGGGACGACTTCCACTTCTGGGTTCGGATTGCCGATCCTACCCGGCTGGTAATATTTCTCAACGGCGGAGGCGGGTGTTGGAATGCCGAAACATGTGATCCCGATCGGGAAACTTTTACTTACTCCTCTGCGGTTGAACCACACCGGGACCCAGGCCGGTTGAGTGGGATCTTCGACCTGGATCATCCGGAAAACCCGGTGGCGGGGTACTCCATGGTGGTGGTGCCGGTATGCACCGGAGATGCGTACCTCGGAGACCGCGACGTGACATATACGCTGGAGACAAAATCAGGTGAAACACGGCAGTTCACGATCCATCACCGCGGCCAGACGAACACCATGGCCGTCATGAACTGGGTTTTTGACAACTTCGAGGCACCCCAGGAAATCTTCGTGGCCGGCTCGAGTGCGGGCGCCGTGGGAACACCGTTCTACGCCAGCCTGCTGGCGCTGCATTACCCGCCGGCTCGTGTAGTCGGTCTTGGCGATGACGCTGGCAGTTGGGGGATTGCCGCTACCAGTGGGGGCGATCCCGGCCAGTGGGGAATTCCTGATGTGCTCCACGGCCACCCGGGATGGGAGGAGTTCCATGACTCACTGAGAGTGGAACACCTATATATTACCGCTTCCCGTAGCGCGCCCAACCTGAAACTGTACCAGTTCGATCATGCGCACGACGACATTCAGCGCTTCTACCTGGAGCTTACCGGAGCCGGGGATACTGACGTTCTCCGAAATCTTCGTGCCAACCGACAAATTATTCGCAAACAAGTGCCGGATTTCCGGTCCTTTATGGCGGGTGGGTTCTCGCACACAATCCTGCGCGATGAACTCTTCTATTACTACCAGACTGACGGTAACCGGCTCCGCGATTGGGTAGCTGCGGTTGTAGCGGGAGAGCCGGTGGCCTCCATCGATTGCAGCGATGACTGCAATCGACCCGGGCTGATTTATACCGAACAGGATTTGCGAATTATCGGGAACACGATCGGGTTGCTTTCCATCCCCGGCGCCTGGAACCCACAGGATGCTCCGGGCAGATGCCCTGCCCAGGCTAATCAATACAGTCTTCGGTGTGCTTTGGGTCAAGTTGCAATGCAGGTAACCGGGCAGGCTCCCGTGGGCATACGCAACGTTCCGCCAGCCCTTTGGGATGTCATTTATACGGTTATGGAACGAATTGGAGAGCGGCGGGTACAGAATCCGCTCGGGGTGTACAACAACCATCCGGACACGACAGCCGAGGACATGATCGCGGTGCTGGAGGACGTGAGGGACCGAATCGAAACGAGCCTGGACGCGAATCGCTGAATAGTTACTATGAAACAAAGCTTATTCTTAAAGAAGGATTAATAAAAAGGTATGAATCAACGAATATATTTGCCCATTATGCTGATGCTACTGTTAATTGCAAATAGTAGTGGTCAGTCAACCGAAAGAATTTTTTATTCATCATTCAGTCCGCAGGACTGGGATATTCATATTTCCAGAGATGAGGGAAAAAGCTTTGCCAAATTTACCAATCATCTCTCATTGGACTATGATGCTGTTATCAGTCCTGATGGAAAGTGGGTGGTTTTTACCTCTGAAAGAACCGGAATGCCACAGCTTTATGTGAAAGCCATTGAGGAGAATCGGCCAGCTATCCCATTGATTAAAAGCGACTCATTTCAGGATCAGGCAGCTTTTTCTCCTGATGGCAGTCAATTGGCTTTCGTAGCCTCGCATGAAGGAAACGCGGAAATTTACCTGATACCTTTTCTGCCCGATAGTATTCAGGATATTTCATTAGCCATTAACCTTACCAACCACCCGGGGGGAGATTTCAGACCGGCTTTTTCACCTGATGGAAAACTGCTGGCCTTTAGCAGTGACCGGGGGCATACAATTGTTCCACATCCCCGGTTTAAATTTGCACGTCAGCGAACAGGAGATATTTTTTCAGTGGATATTGATGGCAAGAATTCGAAAAGGCTCACCGATAATAAATCCTGGGACGGTAGTCCCATTTGGTCGGGTGATGGGTCAAAGATCATTTTCTACAGCGAGCGCAAAGGGAAGAAATCGATTTTTGAAATGAACGTTGATGGTTCAGACCAAAATCAGCTTTTTGATTTTCCAGGACAAGCTGTTTCACCAAAGTGGATTTCGAATCAGCAGATTGCATTCACAACCTGGAATAGTGAACAGGATTTTAAAATCTTGCAATTTGATCAGCACACGAACAAGATAAAACCCTTGACTGAAGATGGTCCAGATTTAATGTTCAATGTTGATGTTCATCCCAATGGTATAATCGTTTTTCATGGAGGAAAATATGCGCCAAATAAAGGGGTGCCGGGTAATTTTGGTTTTGATGGTGATGTATTGGTAAAATTACCTGATTCGCTTATTTTGGCTGATAAACAAGTAAATATTTATGGAGTCCGCCGGGCATTTGTGGCTCCTCCGCAGATAGGTAACACATTACTTTTTTATGATGCATCTGATATACGAAGCATTTTTGATTTTCTGAAACCAATGGGCTATAGCGTTCTCTGGCTGCCATTGCTTATAGTCATTCTTTTTATATCCGGCATTGTTTTCGGGATAATTTACAGAAAGATAATCTCATTTTGGAGATACCTGCTTTTCAGTATTCTTTCAGTTGTTTTTGGAATAATAACAGGGGGTATTTTCCTGTATATTGATGCTATCAATCCACTGTCTGTTTTTATCATCCGGCTGGTAATGGGATTGCTGACAATAGTGTTGATAGGTTTAGGTTGGTGGCAGTATAAACGAAAAACTCGGCAAAAACAAGATGGAACAGATATCCATCGTCTCTCGAAGTCATACAGTACACTTTTTTATGGTCTGGCCGTATTTACTCTTCTCTGTGCAGTTTTCATTAATCATTTTGTGAACTCAACCCTGCATTTTTATCAGGTAAATTATGTTACGGGAGAAAAATCACTGCTTTTTACATTTGAAAAAGAGCCCAATACCAATCCCGCCAATTTTACTGTTTTGGACAGTAAAGTTACAACTGATGGAAAAGCTTTTGTTTTTACTACGGGAAGTTTTAGAGCCAGGGCAAAATCCCAGGGAGATATTTGGAAATATAATTTTGCAACAAAAAATGTTTCAAAACTTTCTGATTCACCTTACAATGATGGCTTTGCAGATCTGTCTGAAGATGGTAAAATGGTTTTTCGCAGCGGAAGAAGCGGCCACTTTGATATCTTTTTGAAAAATGAAAATAACTTAATCAATCTTACTCAGGATATTCACAGGGATAATTTTCCTGCAATTTCCAAACAGGGAGATAAAATTGTATTTGCCTCCGACCGGTTGAGAAGTGAAAATGAATACAAGACCATGGATATTTTCCTGATGAAATTAAATCCGGATGACAGTTGGTCGGAACCTGAAAAAATTTCAGCAGGAAAAGGTCAAAATGCGCATCCACATTTTTCGCCGGATGGTGAATGGGTAATATATACTACCGAAGGATATGGCATAAACGATGAGCAGGCACTTATTCAGCCTGTCATTTTTTCACCCCAGATGTATGGTGAAATTGTGGCCTATCATATCAACACAAAAGAACGTTTACGACTCACGCATAACAAATGGGAAGATGGAACACCACTTTGGGTTGAATAAAAAGAAAGGGAGTATATGAGTTATATTCCGCCATCTGGTGAATCCCATGCTGAGGATCGCGGGTTCTGCCAGAGGCATCACTAAGTGGAATCCCCGTTTCCCGCTAAAAAAATCAAAGACTTGCAAAACTAAATTTGCAGGTTTTTTCAGTTTGCGCTAAAATGCAAGGTGATTTACCCGATATTAATGCGAAATTTCAGAATACTCCCCGAGCCGATTCTATTTGGGATGTAGCGAGTGGTAGCCAAAAATCAAAAATAATGGACAAAGAAACTGTGGAGACAACCATTGAGTCCCTTTTCAGATAGAAAGCAAATTTTTCAACAAAAAAAAGGCAGTTCGTTGCCGAACCGCCTTTATAACTTGTAGTTATGGAAAATTTCTGATAAACTGATGTTTACGCCAGGTCGAAACGGTCGAGGTTCATTACTTTGTTCCAAACGGTAACAAAATCCTGAACGAATTTTTCCTTTCCGTCGGCTGAGCCGTACACTTCGGCCAGGGCCCGCAGTTCCGAGTTCGAACCGAAAAGGAGATCGACACGGGTGCCGGTCCATTTCAGGTCGCCGGTTTTGCGATTGCGACCTTCATACAATTCATTCTCTTTCGAAACAGGTTTCCAGGCGGTGCGCATATCCAGCAGGTTCACAAAAAAATCGTTGGTTAGCGTTCCCGGTTTGTCGGTAAACACACCGTAGTTCGAGCCGTCGAAATTGGTGTTCAAAACACGCATTCCGCCAACCAGCACCGTCATTTCCGGCGGGGTGAGCGTGAGCAGTTGGGCGCGATCAACCAGCATTTCTTCGGCTGAATCCATGTATTTTGTTTTCAGGTAATTGCGGAAACCGTCTGCCAGAGGTTCGAGGTATTTAAAGTTCTCCACATCGGTTTGCTCCTGCGATGCATCGGCGCGACCCGGTGTAAAGGGTACTGTGACATCCAACCCGGCATCTTTCGCTGCTTTTTCAACCGCAGCACATCCGCCCAACACAATGAGGTCGGCCAGTGAAACCTGTTTTTTGCCTCCGGCATCGTTAAACTCTTTCTGAATGCCTTCCAGCGTTTTCAGCACTTTGGTCAGTTGCTTCGGATTGTTTACCTCCCAGTCTTTTTGCGGAGCCAGGCGAATGCGGGCGCCGTTTGCACCGCCCCGTTTGTCGGAGTCGCGGTAAGTGGAAGCCGACGCCCAGGCAGCAGAAACCAGTTCGGAAACACTCAGTCCTGAACCCAGTATTTTACCTTTCAGGTCGGCCACATCGTTTTCGTCGATCAGTTTGTGTGTTACTTCGGGAATCGGGTCCTGCCACAGCAGGTCTTCTGCGGGAACTTCCGGTCCGAGGTAGCGTGTTTTCGGGCCCATATCCCGGTGTGTCAGTTTAAACCAGGCACGGGCGAACGCGTCTTCAAATTCTGCCGGGTTTTCGAGAAACCGACGCGAAATTTTTTCGTAATCGGGGTCGAACCGCAGTGAGAGGTCAGTGGTAAGCATAAACGGCTGGTTTAGTTTTCCGGGAATGTGGGCATCGGGCACACTGCCGGCACCGGCCTGTCCGCGGGGTTTCCACTGCCATGCGCCAGCAGGGCTTTTGGTCAGTTCCCATTCGTAGTCGAACAGATTTTCCAGGAAGTTGATGCTCCACTTTGTTGGCGTTTTTGTCCAGGTTCCTTCCAGGCCGCTGGTAATGGTATCTTCGGCATTTCCTTTTCCAAATTTGTTTTTCCAGCCGAGGCCCATTTCTTCAAGGGGTGCAGATTCGGGGTCGGGACCGAGGTTGGAATCGGGCGCAGCGCCATGCACTTTTCCAAACGAGTGTCCGCCGGCAATAAGTGCCACAGTTTCCTCGTCGTTCATAGCCATCAGACCAAACGACTGCCTGATGTAGTGTGCAGCCTTTTTCGGATCGGGATCGCCGTTGGGACCTTCCGGATTTACATAAATCAATCCCATATGATCGGCAGCCAGCGGGCCTTCCAGTTCGCCTTTTTCGTCGTGGCGCTGGTCTTCCAGCCACTTACCTTCCGAGCCCCAGTAAATGTCTTCTTCGGGCTCCCAAATGTCTTCGCGTCCACCGGCAAAACCGAATGTTTTAAAGCCCATGGATTCGAGGGCCACATTTCCGGCCAGGATCATCAGATCGGCCCACGAAAGTTTTTTGCCGTATTTCTGTTTGACGGGCCAAAGCAACCGGCGGGCTTTGTCGAGGCTCACGTTGTCGGGCCAGCTGTTCAGCGGAGCAAAACGCTGGTTTCCCGTACCACCGCCGCCCCGCCCGTCAGTAACACGGTAAGTTCCCGCGCTGTGCCATGCCATACGGATAAACAGCGGACCGTAATGTCCCCAGTCGGCCGGCCACCAGTCCTGCGAGTCGGTCATCAAATCAGCGAGGTCTTTTTTCACTGCAGCCAGATCGAGGCTTTTGAATGCCTCAGCGTAGTTGAAGTCTTTTCCCATGGGATTCGACTTTGAAGAGTGCTGGCGGAGAATGTTCAGATTCAGTTTGTCGGGCCACCAGTCGCGGATTTGTGTTCCACCACCTGCCACAGATTTTGCCCCGTGTCCGGTTACCGGGCATTTGCTTTCGTCATTTGCATTGTAAGCTTCGTTGTGCGGATCTTTGTTTTCCATTCTTTTTGATTTTTAAGTGATTTGAAACGATAAATTTCCAATAATCAATATTAATATATCTTATATGCTGATAATTTTAACTTATTAACTTTGCTTTCAGTATGAATTAAATTTAAGCTCCTGAAACTTAAAGTCAATTCTGTTTTTGACTGCTGAAAACAGCACTTCCGGCTCCGAAAAATTAAACAAGAAAATTATACGATTGTTTGCCGCTTTTGTTTTTCTTTTCAGATTTTTCGCCGGCATGTAAAAAGGTGGAATGTATGGCGCACCAAAAGTCAGTTTTGAGTATTTTTCGTAAAATCCATTACCTTTGCCCCGGAATTTTTAAAGCGAAAAAAAATGAAGGCATTCGTTTTTCCCGGACAGGGAGCACAATACCCCGGCATGGGGAAAGATTTATACAAGAACTCGGCCGAAGTAAAAGCACTGTTTGAAAAAGCCAACGAAATTTTGGGTTTTAGCATTACCGACATCATGTTTGAAGGAACAGCCGATGACTTGAAACAAACCAAAGTGACACAGCCGGCTATTTTTCTGCATTCGGTGCTGCTGGCCAAAACAGTGGAGGATTTTTCACCCGATATGGTTGCCGGTCACTCGCTGGGCGAATTTTCTGCATTGGTTGCAGCCGGCGCATTAACATTTAAAGATGGGTTGGTTCTGGTTTCGAAACGCGCCATGGCCATGCAAAAAGCCTGCGAGGCAGAACCTTCAACCATGGCTGCCATTGTTGGCCTCGATGATGAAGTTGTTGAAGAGGTATGCAATTCCATAGATGAAGTTGTTGTTGCAGCCAATTACAACTGCCCGGGCCAGCTGGTAATTTCGGGTTCGGTTTCCGGTGTGGACAAAGCCTGCGAACTGCTTACTGAAAAAGGCGCAAAACGTGCGTTGAAACTTCCTGTTGGCGGAGCGTTCCACTCTCCATTAATGGAACCGGCTCGCGAAGAACTGGCTGCTGCCATTGAATCTACGTCATTCAACACTCCTGTATGTCCGGTTTATCAGAATGTAAATGCCCTTCCCGTTACCGACCCGGTGGAAATCAAACAAAACCTGATTGCCCAGTTGACAGCTCCGGTGAGGTGGACACAAACTGTAAAAAATATGATTGCCGACGGCGCTACTTCGTTCACCGAAATTGGCCCTGGTAAAGTGTTGCAGGGACTGGTGAAAAAAGTGGAACGGAACATGGAAACCAGCGGAATCGACCGATTGGAAAATTAGTGTTGCACCGCTTCCTGCAGCAGTTTGGTTTTCCATTTTACATCTTCAGTAATGGCATAAACCGAAACGGTAGCTCCGGATATGGCATCGATGTTTTTGCCCACTTCCAGTGAACTTTTTCCCGCAAAACCTTCAAATTGTTTCAACCAGCCGCGGGCCGAAATTTCGTGGCCGTAGCTGGCCTGATAGTTGTAAACTTTTACGGTTTCAACGCTAAAGTCGGAATTGTACAGGATAAAATAATCGAAGTATTCGCTGTCAAATTCTTCGGTGGCAGTGGCCGAATTTTCCGATAGCGAGCAACCTCCTGCCCGGCAGGTCTTCACCCGCCCAATGTGGAGATATCCTTTAACACCGTGCTGACCGGGCGATTTAACACTGTAAAATTTTTCCCCTGCATTTGCCTGTTTAGTCAAACTTTTGTCAATCAATTTAAATTCATTTTTGCCATATTGATTGTTTAGTTCTCTTAAAACCGGACGGGGCAGGTCATCCGGAATGCCCTGCCCAACCGTTATCAGGAAAGTGAATAAAAATCCTATGAACAATGATTTTCTCATATTTTCAGAACATGATGCCAACCCCGGCATTAAATGTTTTTATAAATTCATCCTGATTGGCTGATTTCACAAATTGCATGTCGGCTTTCAGTAAAGCACCCCTGGCCATTTCCCATTCCAATCCGGTTACAATGGCTTTTTTATCGTAGGCCGGATTTAAAGTAAAATCCTGTGCAACGGTATTTTGGGTGTTCCATTTTTCATAACGGATAAACGGAGTTAATTCCGAATGTACATTTTTCAGCGATCTGAACACGTTATAAGCCGCTTCAACGTAAAAACCGGTGAGCGAACTTCCCAAATCGTTTGGCGTGCCGTCGGCTTTGGCCGTAAATCGGTTGTATTGTCCGGTATTCGAAATTCCGGCATAATAATACTGACCTTTCAGTTGAAGTCCTTTTACCGAGTAACGTGCATCGAGGCCAAGCATGGTAAGTCCAACTACCGACGAGTCGGCAATTGCAAGCGCTGCATCGTCGCTTTTGTTCACACCGTTGTAAAGCGTACTTTGGGTCTTCCCCGCGTAAACCGAAGCGCCCACATTTAATCCGCGAATACCGAAATATTCCACTTTCCCGGCAAAATTAGGCGAGCTGAAAAAACTTTCCGCACCTTTCTGTCTGCCGCTTCTCAGTCCGTTTCCGTTCAGTTTGGCGCTTCCGTCGTAGCCATTGAACCCGTTCATCAGGTAAGCCTGGTATTTTAATGAGGCCGGCAGAATGTACCCCATAAATCCAGCACCGATTTCGCGCCAGGTGGTGGGCGAAATATAGTTGTCGATAAGCGGACGTTCGACGCCTCTGAAAAGGTTCGGTTCGTGGTATTCGTTGGTGATGCCCATTGGCGTGAGCATCAATCCTGCCCTGAAATTGATGAAATTGTTGATTTTATGTTGCAAAAATGCCTGTTCGATATAAACTTCTTTTACATGTTCAAATTCGATTTCAGAAATAAACTGCGTGTTGTTGCTGAAACTGTATCCAAGCAACATAATAAACCGGTGCACATCCATTTTGCCGTTTTGCCTGATTTCAGCATCCACCGGCTGGTTGTAATGCACCCCGCCGTATCCGCCAATTTTCAGGTTGCCGTCGGTGTGCAAAAGCCGCTCGGCAATATTAAAATAGAGGTTACCCGGCACGCTGTCGGAAACTTGTGCGTTTGTTAATCCGGAAAATATGATAAGAAGCGTAAAAATTAAATTTCGTTTCATCCTGTTTTATTTAGAATCTTTATTTATTAAAATGTCGGGACAAAACTACATGAACGAAATGGGGCAGGAAATCCCAAGATGTTGGGATTTTTTTTAGATGAGATCTTCGGGATTGATGGTTTCGGTGTCGATAAGGCTGTTCAAAATGGCGTAAACCGTTAAACCTGAGATAGATTTAATTCCGGTTTTTTCTGTGATGTTTTTCCGGTGGGAAATGACCGTGTGAATGCTGATGAACAATTTTTCGGC
>Ga0334898_1003667_pt1 | contig 12186 bp, 9 predicted proteins | sample GraSluR3_MG_10_FD_207228 | JGI IMG/M metagenome (GOLD analysis project Ga0334898, IMG submission 207228) | Sludge microbial communities from methane-producing bioreactor in Wageningen University, Netherlands - Granular Sludge_3_08-R3 | ecosystem: Engineered > Bioreactor > Anaerobic > Unclassified... | reverse complement strand
CACCGGCATCCTGCTCTCCACCAGCAGCAATCTCTTCACTACCCGCAGTTACCGGATTCATGTTGCTGCCATCCTGTGAAACAACCGCCTTGTCCGTGGAATCACCCGCCTTGTCCGTGGAATCATCCGCTCCTGCTGCTGCATCAGATGCCCCCGCCGGCAACGAACCCGCACCAGCACCTGACACGGCATTGGTTGCCGCCGGTTTGGGTTTTGCCTCTGCCTTGGCAACAGTTGCCTCTGCCTTAGCACTCTTTGTCGCATCTGACCCGGCAGCCGCTTTACCAACCCCCGGCAACTTTATCACAAACTCCTTGTCGGTGGGAGGCAGGCAGCTCTGGTCGTCACAAGCCTGCCACTCAACAATGGCAAGCAATGCAACAGAATCGGCCGACAAAACACGCACCTTTTGAGCAATCACCACTTTATCTTCGCAAATCCCAATCTCCATCCCGAACATCTCGTCATATTTACGGTACTCATCCGTGAGCAGGTAGGGCTCGCCTACCAACTCAAACGCAAGAGCATTCCCACGGGTAATGCCGCTTCCATCTGCCGCACCAGCGCCACCAGCGCCGCTAACACCAGCACCAGCACCACCACCAACGCCAGCGCCACCAGCGCCGCTAACACCAGCACCAGCACCAACGCCACCAACGCCACCAGCGCCACCAGCTCCAGCGCCACCTACCGCAGCCTCCACAACCAAACTGGTTGGAGTGGGCCCATTCTCATAAGGGCCAAGACCGTAAATATGCCACTCAGGCCGCTCAGGATCGAAATCACCACGAACCTCGACCCTGAAAACACCCCCACCCTCTGCAACCACACCACAACTCCAGCTAACCGGCTGCGAAGTGGGTTGAGGGAAACTACGGCCATTTGAATATGCAGCAGAAGTGAAAAATATAACGAAAAACGAAAATAAAACGGAAAACGAAAATATAAAGAAATTGAAATTTTTTTTCATCGGGAAATATTATGAATCATTTGGAAAGCGAACACCTAATTATAAGTAATGGAAGTATTTGCATGCCTGTAAATAAAGTTCTTGGCAAGACCATTCCCGCTATACTCTGCATTATGAGGTAAAACCACATCAGGAGTTGAACCCTCCAGGTTGAAAGTACGCAAAAACCATTTTCCATCCTTTGTAGAAAGCACCCCGAAAGTATCCACCTTGTAATAAAAGTCATACGAGTGCTCAATATCCACAACCACCTCACCTTCCGGCAATGTAATCATGTCCCGCCTCTCCGTTTGGTTGGAAGGATTGTAATAATGCACCCTGTTGTCTCCGGAAGAGTAGTAAATGACCGTATTAAGTGCAAGGCTGGAACCACCCTTAAGAGCAAACACCTTACCCTCAGTCACACCAAAATCAGAAGGTATAGGCAATCCGCCGGCACCATAGTCATAAATGAAACCATACTGGATATTCCCGATACCTATCTGCCACAGGAATTGCGCTCCGGTTTCCCTGTCCCTCACAATTGCATATGAACGGCCCACAGCAGTAGCATAATAGGTCTGGCTGCCCATGTAAACCAAATCACAATTTGTAAAATAAGCCTCACCAACAGGACCAAGGGTCAAAGGAGATGCAGAGATAACAGCATCCTTCACATAACCATGCTTCTGCACATGATACCCAACAAACTCACCGGCCTTGTCGTCAAAAGCCAAATAAGAGCTTGAGGCAACGGCAACATTCGGGTTCAGCACCATATCTCCATTTGGGTAAGGATAACCAAACTCCCCCACATTAGAACCATTGTTGTTCACAAAACAGACTGCATTGTCATTCATCAACATGAATCCCATAGTATTGGCCCATACACCCTGTGGCCTCTTCACGGCTGGCAGCTCCAAAAAAGCCTGGTCCCATTTCTTGAGCAACTCAATATTCTCGCCATGGTAAATCCTCATATCCTCATCGGTACACACCATCATGGCAGGCTTCATAGCAATACGGGACACAGAACCATCTGCATTGGTAACATTGTACGAATACCTGTTCACCTCATAAGTGATCCGCACAGGCTTTCCAGGCAAACTCTCACCATTTATCTGTTCAAGTATGTTTGGATTCACCACACCATACCTGTCCACAAAGTCCAAATCTGTAACACCATCCTCATATTTGTTCACATAATAACCAATCCCGAAGATACTTGAAACAGTCAACTGCGAACGTTTGTAAACAGAGGTCCCGTTCTCCTTGCTGGTAGCCTTGAACACCAGCACATAAGTACCGGAAAGCATTGTAACGGTATGGTCCAGCTTCCTCCCCACACCCAAAGTATCATAAGCAACATTTGTGTTGTTCACAGGATATGTATACCAAGCATATTCATAATCAGACTCATCCCCATCAATTTGCGGATCAATCACCAACTTTTCCATGGTAATTGCAGAGTAAGTGTCCTCAATGCCGGAAACCAGCCTGGGAGCCACTTCAGAAGCATCAAGATATTCATAATTGCCTGTATCCTTGATACAACCGGCAAAATAGACAACAAGTAAAAGCGATATAATAAATTTCAATATTTTTTTCATAATCATCAATCTAATTTAGGGAAAAACAACTCTTGTCACACCATCTGCCTCATACAAAGGGCCATGCAACTCTTCGTAAGCAGCCAAAGCCGCCTTTGCCTTAAGGGCAAGGAAAACCCGGTAATCCGTGGTCAGAACCTGGTCAAAATCACTATAGTTCACATAATCAATTATGAACTTCATCTTCTCTTGCCCCCACGGACCAAAGATGGACAAATAACTGTTAGGCACATCCCATAGAGGCGGTTTCACAGCCATTGCAGTAATTTTCAAGGTAAAGGAAGTACGGTCCATTATCCCGGCAACAAAAATATCATTTGTGCCAAGCTCCATGTCAAGGCGGAACTCCTGGGTATCCATCTGGGCAGTCCTTTTCACCACCACAGGGACCAAAGTATAGACACTGTTTGCAGGCATCACCATATAACCGGCAAGCTCTGCAGAGTCAAAGCCAACATAATGCTCCCCCGCCACAGCAGCACCAGGTTCCCCGGCATTGGACTGCACCAAAGGCAGAGGCCTATCCTTGCCATCCGGAATCCCGGTAAGCCACACCTCTACCCAAACAGTATCCGTCAAAATGCTGCCACCAAGGAAAAAGGAGTAAGACAAACTATCCATCTGAGGCACACCCGCACTGTTTTCCGATCCCCTGTAAAAGAACAACGAACTTTCGCTGTCAAAGCTACCCACCATCTTTTCCTGGCAGGAAGAGAGCAGTAACGGAATGGCCAAAAAAGACAAAATATATTTTAAAATTGTGTATTTCATGATTTTAAATTTTTTATTCAAACATTTGTTGTGACTGAGGCAGAGGCAATTTGTAATTCTCCGGCAACACCACTTTTGCTACCGGCCAAGTAAACAACGAGTAGTTTAGCCTTTTGTAAAAGAAGAACATCTGCCCCTCTCCGTAAAACTCTTTCCTATACTCTTTTTCCAGACGCGCCATAACCTCTTCCGGAGTATTCATGGAGCCATCAATGGATGCATCCAAAGCACGGGCAATCCTGTAATCCCTGAACAAATCTGTATTGCCACACTCTGCAGCAATGAAATACATCTCTGCCAACCTTATCAAAGGCATATCTGTTACAGCTGTCTTGCTGTCGGTGCTGTTGTATTTTTTGAAAAAATTGAAATCACCCACCATTGGCACCAATCTGGTTTCCCATACCCTGTTGTTTTTATAACGGATATCTGCCGTGTGCAAAGAAGATTCAAACGCCGTGTTCAAATAAGTTGTGGTTTGCGTATAAGCAGTACGGTCATTGAAAAACACAGGAGTCAAGGTTTGTGTCGCCATGGTATTGCTCACCGCAAAAACATGCTCCGTAGGGAATGTAAGCTGTCCGTTGTTTGCAGCTGTCTCACTTCCCAATGTGAATTTCCTGGTCCCGTCACCATTCTGTGCACCAATCACCTCCAAAGCATTTTCCAACGCCAAGGTTTTATCCCCGGTCCACAAATACAACCTTGCCTTTGTAGCCTTCACAGCATAATAGTTAAAGCGCACCTGCCTGAAATAGTGGAAGTCGTCCGAAGGATGCGGCTTAGTCTGGTCAATACCGGCCAAAGTGGCAGGAGAATTGAGCACATCGTTGGAATACTCAAGAATAGGATCGGCATCAAGAAGCCCCTCTGCACTCTCCAAATCGGCCAGGATATTTGCCATGACCTCTTGGTAAGAGATGGAAACCAATTTATTTGGGTCTTTGGTAACCTCCTTCACATAAGGTATTGCAGAGTTGCTTGCCACAGTGTTTTGAGGGACATCGCTCCAGAACCTGAGCACCTCAAAATGGAGGAATGCCCTCAAGCCAATAGCCTCACCCTTGATAAGGCGGTAATTCTCTGGAGTAACCAATTCCTTGTTGTTATCAAGCTCTTCCAACAGGGAGTTCAGGTTCACAATGGTCTGGAAATATTGCAACCAAACAGTTTCAAGCAAATTCTTGCTATCAGTCTCTTCAAAATTGAACGCAGAAAGGTAATCGGACAAAGTGTTGGAAACAGGTTTCCAATGCTGGGACATAAGTTCCGGCAAGACAATTGTCGTGTTCAACCCGTAAAGTGCAGGCCTTGCCATACGTATGTATGCACCTGTAAGGACATCCTTGAAACCTTGTTCATTTTCGAACATAAGGTCCTTCCTGATTTCCAGCTGTGGAGTGATATCCAGCCACTTGTTGCAGGAGGCCAAGGAGAAAAGCACTATTATCAAATATATCTTTTTCATATGTAATCTTTTTAATTTCATTTTACCAGATTTAGAACCTTGCCGAAACCGAAAGGGAGAACTTACGTGCAAACGGATAGTAGATACCCCTCTCCTGCTTTACAGTAGATATGTAAACAAGATCCTCTGCATATACTCCAACGGAAAGGTAATCCAGTTTCAACCGTTTGGATACCCAATCACTGTTGAATTCGTAATTGATATTCACCGAATTGAGATTAAGAGCATTCTCCTTCATGACAAAACGTGAAGAGGCATATGTAGAGCTGAAGTTGCCTATGTCCTTGAACTTGGCAATGTCTCCCGGCTGCTGCCACCTTTCGTACAACGCCCTGCGGTCCAGGTTTCCCCAAGGATTGTTCACACCCGAATAGCTGATGTTCTCTACCTTGTCAATCAAACTTTGGTTGTAAATGTAACCTCCAAGCCTGTAAGACAATGTAGCATTGAATATGACATTGCCCCAACGGAACATTGTCCTGAGGTTACCTCTCACCTTTGGCTCATTCACACCACAAGGAACCTTGTCCTGGGCATCCCATGTATAAACCCTCTCTCCATCCTTGTTCAGGAACAACTCACGTCCGGTAGCCGGATCAATACCTAACGACCTGACCACAAAAATGGTATTCATAGATTGCCCCTCCTGGTACAAGAAACTAGGATTGGGACCCTCCTCTTTTCTCAGTTCGGAATTGAGGAACTCCAAAGCATTGGAAATCTTGAGAATCTCATTCTGGTTATGGGCCATGTTACCTCCTACAGACCAGGTTATCCTTCTGTCCACATTCCTTATTATAAACACATTGGCATCCAGTTCCACACCCCTGTTCCTTACCTCTCCCACATTCGCCTTGTAGCTGGGGAATCCCCCGGCAGTAGGCATGTTTATATCTGTAAGGAGCGAGGTTGTGTGCTTGTTGTAGAAATCTACATTAAACCTGAGCCTTCCGTTGAACATTGCAGATTCAAAACCAAGGTTGGAGTGGTTTGTCTTTTGCCAGGTAAGGTCAGGGTTGCCAAACCCAAGCATATAAGCACCGTTCCAGAATTTGTAACTCTCCTGCTCAAAATAACGGTATGTGGTCAGAGCCTGGTATGAATTGAAATTCTGCGAACCGGTGGTCCCGTACGAGAACCTCACACGCAGAGAGTTGATAAAATCCATATCGCTTATGAACTGCTCATTATGCATGTTCCATCCAAAACCACCCGACCAAAAAGGAGCAGTCCTGTCGTTGCTTCCAAACTTGGAAGAACCCTCCAGTTTGCCCGAAAAATCGGCAAAAAACCTACGGTCAAAAGTGTAGTTGACATTAAGGATGGCTCCTACCCTCCTGGATTTCTGCTCACTGCTGTAAGGTTTCCCCAAAGCGTATGCCCCTGCCATGCCAAGGTTCTTCATGTTCAATGCAGAGAAGCCACGGCCGCCAATCGAATATGTTTCTACGCTCTCCTGCCCCAGGTTGGCACTCAAACCGACATACAACAAATGTTTTTCTCCCAACAGTTTGTTGTAGTTCAAAGTGGCAGTCCCCTCGATTGAAGAAAGGTACCCTGTTGTATATGTGTAACTACCCCTCATATTGAAGTTCTCACCGTCGTATTCACCATTCTCGAAACTTGTATGGTCACGGGAAAGGTACCTGTCGGTGCGGGAACTCTGCCTTGCGACACCAAGGTTTGCACGAAGCATAAGGTCTTGGTTTATTTGCCATTCCATTGCAAAATTATTCTGCACGTTAAGGTAACTGCCATCGTCCCTTGTGGGCAAATTTGCATTGTATAGCGGGTTGCCGGCCAAACGCGGGGAGTTGCCTCCTGTCGGTGGCTCTGCAAGCAACTTCTTCAAAAAACCATCATTGTCGTAGGGTGTGTAAATGGGATTTGCAGTAGCATATTCCGAAAAACTCCCGTAAGGTGAGTTACTGTTGTCGTTTGTAAGTATAGTCAAGTCATTCTGGAACTTGAAATTCTTGTGATCGTACTGGAAGAACAGGTTGCCGGTAAATGTGTTGCGGGCAGAGCCCTTCATCACACCAAGTATGTTGTTATAGGCAATCGTACCTGCATACTTGAAACTGTCATCCCCACCATCAATCCTTACACTGTGGCGGTTGCCGATACCTGTTGTTGCAGGATATTTGAGCCAGTAGGTGTCAACTCCCCTCTCCACCTCTATGAGCCTTTGGTTGTAAAGCTCCTGAAGATTTTGATTGGAAGAGTTGTAAACTGAGCTGTACAATCCTGCAGCTTTCTCATATTGAAGTTTCTCCCTGGAATCCATAAGATTGTAAGAAGAAAAATCGGGTGCCTCAATGTTCACGCTACCCCTGTAGCTTACACGCAGTTTCCCCTCTTCCGGGCGTTTGAGGGTTATTACTACAATGCCGTTTGCCCCCCTGGAACCATACAAGGCAGTTGCACTTGCATCCTTCAAAAGGGTGATGCTCTCCACCAACTCCTCATCCATATCCATAACCCTCTGCAAGGATACCTCAAATCCATCCATTATAAAGAGGGGCAAGTTGGAAGCTGTCTGCACACTACTCTCTTCCTGCAAATTACGCACGTTCACATCCATGCTTGTCCGACCCCTTATAGTGATATCGGGCATCTTGTTAGGGTCCGAGCCAAACTCCAGGTTGTCCGCGATATTGAAACTAGGGTCTATATTACTTATAGTCTGGATTATACTTCTGTTACCGGCAGCTTTGAGCTCTTTGTCTGTGATTGTTGTGAGCGATCCTGTGAAACTCTCCCTGGATTTGTTGAAAATACCGGTTACAACCACTTGGTTGATGAACATCTCGTCATCCTCCAATACCACCTCCAGTATGGTACTGCCAGAAACCCTTACCTCCTTGGGCTTTTTGCCCATGAAAGAAAAAACAAGGGTCCTGCTCCCCTCCGGGATTTCCAATTCAAAGCTACCGTCAAATTCGGTTGCAACTCCTCTGTTGCTCCCTTTTTGAACTACTGCTGCTCCTGGCAGAGGATTCCCGTCTGCTTCCTTGACAATACCGGTTATTGTCATCCTCTCTTGTTCCTGTCCCTTTTGTTGTTGGCTCACCTTTGGTGCCAGCACCACAACCTTGCCATCCATTTTGTAACTGAAAGGCTTGTTCATCAACACGATGTTCATAAGAGAGTCGATTGTCACATCCTTCACCTCCACGGTAAGCTTTCCAATCCTGGATGCGGTACCGGTGCTGTACAAAAAAGTGTACTCTGTCTGGGCTTCCACATCCTTTACAATCTCTGCCAAAAGGACATCCTGCCTTGAGATTGAAATAAGATTGCGTTTCTGGGCGGTTGCACTACCCGTGAAAAAGGCAACCTGGACAATCAACAGAATTGAGCACAAAAATAGTTTTCGCTTGATCCATTTTTTTTTCATAAATTTAAAGTTTGGTTAAGATGGGTTCATTCTTTTTTTAGGCTGTATTTGGTTTGAGAAACAGAACCCGTTGATTCCTCTTACCGCTCATAAGCCGGAGTTCGGGCTGGAATTCCGGTTTATGGGTTTTTTTAAAGTTTTTTGTTTTTCTTTCATTCATAGTCGCACTGGCTGGCAATCATAGTTTTCCCGGGAGCACCTTCACCATATCCCCTTCAAATTCAAAGGAGACCTCCCCTGTCTCTTCCATCAATTTTATGAGATAGTTGAAACTGTTTGTCCTGGGTAACCTGAACCTGAACTTTTTCTCTTTGAGGGTATCCTCTGCAAAGCTGTACTCCATTCCGTACCACAAGCTAAACTCCCTCATTATCTGCTCCATGGTTTTATTTTCAAAGACAAACATTCCGCTTGCCCTGTCACTGTAAACAGATGCATCTATCTCCCTTACCTCAATTGTCTTTCCTGTCTGTCCAAATTTGCCTGTTTGCCCAAAGGTGTCTGCTTGTCCTTCAACAGCCTTTGCTATCACTGCCATCTGGTCGGGCGCAATCACGGTGTTGTTGACTGCAACCTTGCCGCTCACCAATGATGTCTCTATAGAGTTTTCGTCCTGATATGCCCTTATGTTGAATTTTGTCCCCAGAACAACCACAGAGTCTTGTCCAAGATGCACCTTGAACGCCTTGGATTCATCCCTTGTAACCTGGAAATAGCCCTCCCCGCTCAACGAAACCAATCTTTCGTTCGGCCCGAATTTAGCCGGGAAACTTAGTTCTGACCTGGGGTAGAGGATAACCTTGGTGCTGTCCGGCAGATACAACGTGTGGGTGGAGCCGTTTGAAACTTTTACCTTGAGTATGTCGGTGTACTCTGCATCCCCTATGTTGCCGGCAATTGCTGCACTATTGAGCAAATCTGAAATATCTGCCGCATCAGGCAGGTTTATCTGCTGCCCTGTCGGCAACTCCAAAACAGTGGTGTTTTCCAGCAACGATATTGTAGGTTCCTGGTAGGTGGCTTTCTTGAAGATGTAATATCCCGGCACAGAAAGAGCCAGCAAAAAAGCAACAACCGCGGCATAACGCAAAGCCACCCTTCCAAATCTTAATTTATGCCGGACGGCTGCTTGACCCTGCTTGACGGCTGTTTGACCCTGCTTGACGCTATGGCTTTGGGAATCTCCCTTGCCAGAACCAGCTGTCTCAAGTTGACCAACCCCTGCACCCATACCGGACTCTGCACCCATACCGGACTCTGCGCCAAGACCGGACTCTGCACCCAGACCGGCCTCAATGCTCTTCCACAACCGTTTACCAATCTCCTTTTCGTCCGACTCTACCTCGTAAGAGATGTTCCGGATAATCTTCTCGGGATCTATGCCTGTATTCTTAATAAGAATCGACAACTCATCACTCTCTTTTTGCGATAATTCATCACTCTCTTTTTGTGACAATTCGTACATAACTTTTTTTGCCAACAATCTGGCAATCCTTACCGAGTCTTTATATCTATCCATAATAAATGCTCTTATATAGTTTCATCCACCCTTTATTATCCATGATTATTCAAAAAGTATTACTCAAATTGACATTTCTTTTCTTTTTTTAGATTTTTATATTTTTGTCTTCGTTTTTGTAAAAAATCCATTACTTTGCCCTCCCTATGTCAAAAACAGATATAAAAAATGGAATCCTGCAAATGGACGAATTGGTCTCTGACTTGAAGAGGGGAAATAAAAAATCCTTCGAAAAGTTGTTTTGGGACAATTTTACGTCTGGATTGAGGTTTGCAAAAACCTTCAATATCAGCGCAGAAGCTGCAGACGATATACTGCAGGAAGTTTTCATAGGTATCTGGAACAACAGGGCATCCATAGAAAATGGACTGCATTTCAAATCATATTTTTACAAATCCATCCGCAATAACGCAGTAAAGAGGATTACACGCCAAAAAAACCCGCTGGATATAGAGTCTGTTGCCAACAACCAGAGCGATGACCTCTTTGAATCGATTGTACAAATTGAATTCAACCGCGAGGTTTCAAGGGCCATTGCCATGCTTCCCCCAAAAAGAAGGCAGATTATCATAATGGCTATGAAAGGAATGAGCGCCGAAGAGATCTCCGACGCTCTTGGAATTTCCGTGAACACAATCAAAAGCCAAAAAGCCAAGGCCTACACATTCCTCCGTAATGAGCTACGTGACATCGACACCTTTTTGTTCTTCCTTTTGTTTTAGTTTTGCAGAGTAACCTCCAACCGCCAGAGTACTCTGCCAACCGCAAAAATACCCCGCCAACCTTGCCTTGCATGCCTGGCCTTCCCGTCTGCCTGCCTGGCTGGCTGCAAAAGTTGCCCCACCTACCGGGCCTGCCTGGCCTGCTTTGATTGCTTTACCTGATTGTCCGGCATTACTTTGCAGCTTGCTTGTCCAGACGCTCCAACGACTTTATCACCGCATTCTTCGTGTAATCATCATCCATCATTGAAAGCAGGGTCTCTTTCTGTAACTGGTCAAATTGGTCGTGCAGAGCAGGAATTGCAAAATAGAGGATCCTATCCTTTTGGTTCTTTTCCAGCAACGGAGTTTGCTCAACAATCATATCAAACAATCGGGAAGCATCCGTTTTGTTTACATAAGCCTCAATGATAGCCTGGTACAAATCTGTCAACTTAGTGTTTTCCAATCCCAGTGAAGCCAGTTTGTTGTTCACCGATTCTATTTGAAGCGGATCTGCAACCCTCTGCCTGCCCAAAATACCTGCATAATAGGCTTCGAATTTTTTCAGCAACACCTGGTCAATTTTCTCTTTACCAACAACTTCTCGAAATTGGTCAAGGTTCTCCGTCAAGAACTCCTCTCGAGCAGAACCCAGCCTTGCATAATCGTCAAACAAGAACAGGCACTCTTCGCTAATTAATTCTTCCTTGGAAAGAGTATCTGCAAACTCATCAATCATAGCAGTAACATCTTGCCTGAAAGTCCCTTGCAGAGCCTTTAGGTAATTTGCAAGCAATTTCACGCTCCTGTCTCCGGATTGGTATTTGCCCTCCAACACACCAAAAGCCTTTTCCGGATCAAACGACTCCTCTACCTTGTCAATGAACTGCACTCCCAACGTTCCACCGGCAAACATATGGATAAGATTTCCATCGCTATCAAGGATCAGGAAAGTAGGATATGCCTTCACACCAAACTTCTTGGCAACCTCAGGACCGATCTCGCCTTTCTCTGCGTTGTATTTGAGGTTCACATACTTTTGGTTGAAATACTGCCCCACCTCTGCCAACGTAAACACCTGTTTATCCATCATTTTGCAAGGTCCGCACCAATCGGTGTAAACATCAATAAAAATATACTTCCCTTCACTTTTCGCCTGCTCAACAGCTTGGTCCAAAGCAAGGTCCCTAAACTCAATCCCCTGGGCAAACAGCGACACCGATATCACCTGGATTGCCAAAATCAAAAATAATCTTTTCATAAATGAATTTTAAAAATAAATATTGTTTACCCTATTATAATCCACCAACCCAAAAAAAGTATTATCCAACCCAAAGCACCACCCAAAAAGCACCCACGCCGCACCTCAGGCCGCACCCAAGAAGCACCCACGCCGCACGCGGGATGCACCTCTCGCGGGAACCACCTCTCATCTTTTTTCACATCTTCTTCACCAGCAAGCACTTCACCCACGCACCTCTGCACTAACCACAGGAACCACCCACGCCCCACGCAGGCCCCACCTCTCATCTTTTTTCACATCTGTCTCACCAGCAAGCACTTCACACCCGCACTTCTGCACTAACCACAGGAACCACCCACGCCCCACGCAGGCCCCAACTCTCATCTTTTTTCACATCTCCTTCACCAGCAAGCACTTCACCCACGCACCTCTGCACTAACCACAGGAACCACCCACGCCCCACGCAGGCCCCACCTCTCATCTTTTTTTACATCTCCCTCACCAGCAAGCACTTCACCCACG
>Ga0334898_1003658_pt1 | contig 12202 bp, 9 predicted proteins | sample GraSluR3_MG_10_FD_207228 | JGI IMG/M metagenome (GOLD analysis project Ga0334898, IMG submission 207228) | Sludge microbial communities from methane-producing bioreactor in Wageningen University, Netherlands - Granular Sludge_3_08-R3 | ecosystem: Engineered > Bioreactor > Anaerobic > Unclassified... | reverse complement strand
CGGGCCCGACGCCCAGCACCACATAATGGCCGTGGGGGGCGGCGACCTCCGTCTGAAGGCGGACGAGCCCCCGACGTTCCGTCGCCCCGGCCGCGGCGTCGTCGCCTTGTCCTGGCCGGGCAGTCGCCTGCTCGGCCGAGACCTGGATCGCCAGGCGGAATGTGCCGTCGCGATCGTCGAGTTGGCCCGAGACATCGAGATCGACCGGGCTTCGGTCGAACGTCGCCCGGTAGCGGACCTTGAACGTACCGTGGGGCAACGTGTCGACGGCGATCTCGGCGACCTGGCGAGGGTCGCTCACGCCAAGCTTCGACAACTCGGCAAGCAACTGCTCGAGATCGTCGGCCGGCGCGGGAAGATCATCGTCGGTCAAGCCGGTGGCCAACCACACGACGCGGACGCGAAATGTGGTAGTGGGGCCGGGGGCGGGGCGCTGGCGGGTGTCGCTCTCGTCGAGCCGCAGCAACAGGGCCTCGATCACTTCCAAGTCCCTTGCGGGCCCCGAGGCCACAAGCGAGTTGGTTCTCGGATCGGTGGAAACCTTGATCCGCCGCCGGTCACTCAGCTCCGAGATGATCTTCGCCGCGTTTTTCACGTCGGTGTGGATCAGTCGGAAGACCTTGAGCTGGTCGGGCTCTTCGGGCTCGAACGCGACGTCCAGGGCCTCCAGCAGGGCGGCCACGCGCTCGTGCACGTACGGCGGAGCCACCACGACGACCGCCCCGTCGCCGCGCATGGCCATCTGGGCCTCCGGCACCACGGTCCGGGCGACCTGAAAGACCGTATTGGCGCCGACGTGCTCGAGGCGGTAGACCCTGGCGACGTCGTCGCGCGGCTCCGGCGTTGCCGACGCCCTTTCCCGCGGCGTGTGTTGGGGGGTGGCCTCTTCCGAGGGGGCGTCGACCGTCTGGAGCAATTCGGCCACGCGGCGTTGTGTCTCGTTGGGTCCCACGATGAGGACGGCGTTCGACTTTTCGTCGACGTGCAACCGCGAGGGGGCGTCGTCGCCTTTGCCGAAATACCGCGAAAGCAGCCTGGCCGCCGTTTCGGCCCGCATTTCCTTGAGCGGATAGACCTCGATGCGGGTCTTGCCGGCCCCGTCGGTCGGGGCTGCCGCGGCGTCGGCGCCGCTGGGTTGGGCGGGTGTCGTCTGCGCTTCGGGCGCCGAGGCGGCCATGAGGATTGCCATCGCCGCGCCCAGTGCGCAAACCTTCGATCTCAGAGAGCTTCGTGTGGTCATGGCTGACTCCTGAGTCGTGAGGAAGGAACAACGGGAAACGGTCGAAGCCGCGGACCTTCCGGGAACGCACCTTGTATTTTACTTGACAGACCCGCGATCGGGCCATCGGGTACGCGGATTCCTGGCGCATGCCGCCGGGCCTTTCGCATCGTCATCGCGACTGATATCCTTGGAGGCGACAACAACCACACGAAATCCGAAGGAAAGGCAAGTCATGGCCGATCTATCCGGCAAGGTGGCCGTCGTCACCGGGGGCGGCGGCATCCTCTGTAGCGCGATGTGCAAAGCCCTGGGCGCGAGCGGGGCCACGGTCGCCGTGCTCGATTTGAACCGGGAGGCGGCCCAGAAGGTGGCCGATGAGATTACCTCGAAGGGGGGCAAGGCCGTCGCCCTCGAGGCCGACGTGCTCAGCCGCGAGAGCTTGACGGAGACGGCCGAGGCGATCCACCGGCAATGCGGGACGATCGACATTCTCGTCAACGGGGCGGGCGGCAACCGTCCCCAGGCGACGGCCAGCCCCGAGTTGTCGTTTTTCGACATCCCGGCCGACGCGATCCGATGGGTCTTCAATCTCAACTGCCTGGGCACGATCCTCCCCTGCCAGGTCTTCGTGCGCGACATGGTCGAGAAGAAGGAAGGCGTGGTGATCAACGTCGCGTCGATGTCGGGCATCCGGCCCTTGACCCGGGTGGTGGGCTACTCGGCGGCCAAGGCGGCCGTGGCCAACTTCACCCAGTGGCTGGCGGTCCACCTGGCCCAGGAGTACAGCCCGAAGATCCGCGTCAACGCGATCGCCCCAGGGTTCTTTCTGACCGCGCAGAACGAGTACCTGATGATCGACCAGGAGACGAAGCAGCCGACCCCGCGCGGCCGGACGATCCTGGCCCACACCCCGGCCGGCCGCTACGGCACGCCCGACGAGCTGCTCGGCGCGCTACTCTGGCTGGTGAGCGACGAGGCGGCGTTCGTGACCGGCACGATCGTCCCCATCGACGGCGGTTTCGCGGCGTTTGCGGGGGTGTGACAGGGGGGGGCGACGACTCTCGCTTACCGTCGACTCGCCGGCCCTGCCTGCGCCGCGATCATCGCCCGAAACGCACGCCAGCCCTCCAACTGCGTGGGCGTGAGGGTGGGTTGCTTGCGGCGGCCGTAGTCGACCGAACCATCCGAATCGAGCCGGGGCTGCTCGGCGAGGCGGGCTCGGTGTTCCACGGCGCGGAGCCAGCGGCGCGTGGCGCGGGGGAGGTTGGGCCGCTCGTTGACCACCAGGCCCGTGACGATCTGGCGATGGTGGCGGCGGCGCACGCTCGACTTCCTGCGGAGGTGCAGCCGGTAGCCTTCTTCCCCGACCACCCGGGCGGTGAACGAACCGACATAGCGAACCCGATCGCGAAGCGTGGGCAGCAGCTCGCGCAGGGTGCCGGTCGTATCGAGCGGCAGGGGCCGGCCGGTACCCGGGTGACGGTCGAGTGGGCTGTCGCCGTCGAGGTCGTCAGCCCGAGCGAATGAGAAGGTCAGGTCGTCGGCGTACCGGGTGTAGACCGCCCCCAGCGCGGCGGCGATTCCGGCCAGCCGGGCATCGAGCCGGTAGTTGACCAGGTTGCTCAGCCGCGGGCTGGTGGGGGCGCCTTGCGGCAATCGGCCCTCGTGGGTGCACAAACGGACGAGGATCCGGGTCGCCGCCCGGTTCCAGCCGATGCGGCGGAAGTATCGCCTGATCCGAGCGGCGCGGGTGGAGGGAAAAAAGTCGACCAGGTCGAGCCGCACCACCGCGTCGCGCCCGCGATGCGGCAGGGCGTTCGTCACGATCGACCGGCCCCGCTCGAATCCGTGCGCGGCCGGATGGGCGCGCAACCGGCCGAGCAGCCGGCGAAGGATGCGCCTCTGAAGGCGCTTCAGCTCGTCGTCGGGCGCCAGGATTCGACGCCGCCCGCCCGATCGCTTGGGGATGGTGAACTCGCGGTACCGCGGCCGGAATCGCCGAAGCTCGCGCGCATCCGTGTCGAGGCGCCGGGCCAGCTCGTCGACGCCGCAACCGGAGCCCCACAGCAACCAGCTCAACAGCCTCATCGCCGCGTTCCCATCGGTCGGCCATCTTGCAAGCAAAAGGGCACCGCGGACGGGGCTACCCGCCCGCGGCGCCGGCCGCCTTGCACATGCCGACAGTTGCGAAGCGCAGCGGCGCAACTGTCGGCCCACGTCTGGGAAAGGCCCTTTCGACCCGGTCGACGAACCATCGACCTGCGCTCTGCTGGCGAGCACCCCAAGACAGCCGACAGCCAGCATCGAGGAGCGGGGCGCGGATGTCAAGACGTTTCGGCGCCGATCGAGCGCCCGGCGTCGCTTCGCGACGGAGAGGTTCGGACCCGCTGGCTCGAACCGATCGTCGCACGCGGATGCTCAACCGGCGATCAATCCTTCGACGAACGCGCGGGCCTTCTTTGCCTCGGCGAGGATCGCGGCGAGATCGTCGGGGTCGGGGCGGGTGACGCACTCGATGACCAGGTCGCCGGCCGTGAAACCGCCCTCGCGGAGCCGGGCCAGCACGGCGGCGAAGTCGACCATGCCCGTGCCGGGGGTGACCCAGACGTCTTTCTGGATCTTCCCGCCCTCGGTCGACATGGTGAAGTCCTTGACGCACAGGCCGACGCGCACGAGGCCGTCGACCGTGGCCGCGTCGTCGACCGGGTCGAGCTTGCCGTCGGAGTAGAAGTAGATGTTGCCCGGATCGTACCACAGGCTGAAGTTCTCGTGGCCGACCATCTCGATGCACTTGCGGCACTGGGCTCCCGTGGCGTTCAGGCCGCCGTGGGGCTTGACCGTGATGGGCAGATTCTTCTCGGCCGCGTAGTCGCACGTTTCGGCAATGGCCTTGTAGTAGGCGTCGTAGAGCTTTTCGTTGCCGATTCCGCCCATCAGCAGCGAGCGGGCGCCGGCGGCCGCGCAGTTGTCGATGAGGCGTCGCATGCCCTCGATGCCCGCCTCGAGCGATTTGGCGACGGGGATGGAGCTCCCGTAGACCGAGGGCACGCTCAGGCCGCGGCTTTGGACCTCTTCGCCGATCTTCTGGCACACGTCGACGTCGAGGCCGGCCTCGATCACCAGGCGTCGGCCGTCGGTGTTCGTGGTCATGAGCCCCGCGTGCTGGAAGCCCGCCTCGGCGATGGCGTCGAGGGCAACGCGGTAGTCGCACCGGTCCCAGGGGCGGGTGTAGATGCCGACGCGGAAGCCGTCCTTGGCCTCGGGGGCGGCCTGGGCCCGACTCGGGCCGAGAAGCCGCGTTCCGAGGAGGCAGCCGGTTCCGGCCGCCGCGGCCTGCCCCAGAAACTCTCGTCGCGCCAGTACGTTTCGTGTCGTCATGGAAGTTCCTTCGTTCGTGGTTTGCCGCATGGGACGGTTTCGTGTTGCCAGCCCCCTTGGGCAGGATAGTCGCGCCGAGCGCCACAAGCAAGCGGCCCACGAGTGCGCCAGCCGGTTGCACGGTTCTCGTGGCCCGATTCTCCCCACCCCGGGGCCACCGCCCGAGAAGGCTCGCGGCGTGTCCTATATTTCAGCAGCGTCCGTCCTTCCGGACCGTTGCCCACCCCCAATCGCCGTCGCCTTCCCGAGGAACCCGCCGCCATGACAGAACGGTTTACCCGATCGCCCGGCCGTCGAGGGGTCGACGACGGGCCGAAAATCGCCGTGTTGATCCCCTGCTACAACGAGGAGACGACCATTCGCCGGGTGGTCAACGACTTCCAGCGGGAATTGCCCACGGCGACGGTCTACGTGTACGACAACAACTCGACCGACCGGACGGCGGCGGTCGCCGCGGCCGAGGGGGCCGTCGTGGTGCCCGAGAAACGGCAGGGCAAGGGATTCGTCATGGCCTCGATGTTCCGCGACGTCGAGGCCGACGTGTACGTGCTCGTCGACGGCGACGCGACCTATCCGGCCGACCGGGTGCACGACCTCATCCGGCCCATCGTCGACGGAAAAGCCGACATGACCGTTGCGACCCGGCTTGCGCAATACGATGAACGCTCGTTCCGGCCCTTGCACGTGTTCGGCAACGCCCTGGTGGTCAAGCTGGTCAACCTGGCGTTCCACAGCCGGTTGACCGACATCATGTCGGGCTATCGGGCCTTCAACCGCGATTTCGTGAAGCGGGTGCCCCTGGTCTCGAAGGGATTCGAGGTCGAGACCCAGATGACCCTTCAGGCCCTCTACTACGATTTCGTGATTGCCGAGGTGCCCGTGCCCTACGGCACGAGGCCCGAGGGATCGCACTCGAAGCTGAAGACGTTCTCCGACGGGGCGAGGGTGCTGCTGAAGATCTTCGACGTGTTCAAGGCGTATCGCCCGCTCCTGTTCTTCTCGGCCGTGGCCGCGGTGCTGGTCGGCCTGGGGTTGCTCGTCGGGGCCCTGCTTTGGCCCTCGACCGTGCTGGCGTCGGGCATCGTGTTGACGGCCGTCATCTCGGTGGCCATCGGCATCATTCTCGACTCGATCAATCACCGCGTCCGAGAACTGATGCGCGTGGTCTCGGCCGGGCCATCTCGGGGAGGTATCGATCCCGAGGTCGAGAAGGCGCTCGTCGCATGGCAAGGAACGGCCGCCGCCACCGCGCCGGCGCGGGATCCCGATCCAACTCCGCCGCGGCAACTCGCCCCGGCCTGGCACCCTGCCACGCCGACCGATCCGTGACCAAACATCGCCCATGCCTCGCGGGCGATCCGTTCTCCGCCCTCCAGCCTCCACAGCCTACCCCGCGCTCAAGCTCCTCTCTCCGCGACAACCGCCGCCTCAGCGGGCCCCCTGGGCCAGCGCGGTCGGCTCCGCGATGCGGTAGACCGAGAAGTCGCGGTTCGTGAACACCGGCGCCAGGCGCGCGGCGTTGCGCCGGGCAAAGGCGCGCAGGTACTCGATCCGCTCGGGCGATTCGGCCAGCGCCATGGCCTCGTCGCTGTCGACCACCACGAGATGGGTCGCGCCGATCCGATCGAAGAACTCCCACAATCGGGCGTCGTCGTCGGGCATGTGGTAGGCCGCCGACCGCCGCGACGTGAGCAGGGCCATCACCCGCGGCTTGATGAAGACGATCACGTCGTCGGCCTCGGTCTGTTGCGCGACGTAGTCGAACAGGGCCACCGACTCGGGCCGCGAGATGCCCTCGGCAAAGTCGAGCTGCAGGTTCGTGAAGCTTGCCGCGTAGGTGGCCGCCACCGCGAGCAGCATCGCGGCAACCGCCGCACGGCGCAGGGCCGGCCGATCCACAAGCCAGGCCAGTTGGAGCCCGCGGGCCGCGTAGAACAGGTAGAGCGGAAAGATCGGCTGCAAGTACCGCCGCCCGGCAAACCCGGGAAAGGCGAGCACGGCCAGCACGTAGAAGATCGGAAAGATCTCGAGAAACGTCACGCGCCGCCGCACGCTCGAAACGTACCCCAGCACCGCCAGGACGGTCACCGCCGCGAACAGGGCCGCGCCGATCGGCTTCGAGTAGCCGTTGTGCCAGAAGGCGGCGAACTCGGCGGCATAGCCCATGCCGTTCTGCAGAAACACGCCAAGCCCCACGTCGTACTGATCGAGATACCCGGTATCGCCGGGCACGAGCACGCTCTTCGCGGCCAGCACCGCGCCGACCAGCAGGGTGGCCGCGACGGCCCATCGCGTGATCCGCCGGTACCGCACCAGCTCGTACACGAGCAGCGAAGGCAGCAGGACGATGCCCACGGTGCGCGCCCCGTACGCGGCCACGATCAATAAGGCCGCCAGCAGCACGCAGCCCGGCCGGGGCCGATCGGCGTCGGGGTTGCCGTATGCCTTCTGGATCACGTAGATCGCCGCGTACAGGATCGCCATGAAGGGCAGATCGGACCGGATGCTGTTCGCGTCGCCCAGGAAGCACCGGTTCAACCCGACCAGGGCGACGATCGCCGCGGCCTGCCCCGCGGGCAGCTCCTTGCGCAGCACGAGAAACACGAACAGCAGAAACACCAGCAGCGCGGCGATCATGACCGGCTTCATGGCCTCGAGGTCGGGCCCGTAAACCAGGCAGACCGGCGCCAGCAGCAGGGGGCAGACGGGCGGATAGGTGGGGGGCCCGACCGTGGCATAGTCGGGGTTGTAGACGTAGCCCGTCTCGGCATAGGGTCGTCCTTCGGCCAGGTTCCTGGCGTGGGCGACGTACATGGCGAAGTCGCCGCCCCAATCCTGCCCCGGGCGCAGCGCCCCGACATGCACCATCCCGACCACCAGCAAGACGCCGAGAACCAGCGCGACTGGCCATTTCTCCGACATGGGCATCCCCCTCGATACGATCGGCGCAACCGCTCGGCGGCGCGACAAGGCCGCCGCGAACGGACGAGCAAGTATAGGGCGCCGTTGTTCGGGTCGCCGCCCGGCCGAGCGTGCGCGACCTGGGCCTCCGGGTCGCTCGATAGGGGGGGATTGCCCGGGCGTCTTACAGCACGTTGGTGAACCCGGGCATGGCGATGGGATACTTGCCCTGGGCGTCGGGCAACACGGGGGCCGGATCGTCGAGCGATTCGAGCTTCTCCAGCCCCGGGGCGAGCTCGAGGTCGGATTGCAGGGCCTCGTCCCAGGTGATTTCCTTGCCCGACTCGGCCGCCATGCGCCCGAGGATGCCGACCATGGCGGCGTAGGCGCAGCGGTCGGTCTCGTTGTAGGGCTTGTCGTTGCGGATGGCGTCGAACAGCAGGTCGTGCTCGACCTGGTACTGGTTGCGAGGCTCGCCGCGGAACTCCCAGATCGCGCTCTCGGCCGTCATGTCGTGGCCCTGGTAGAGGCGCGGGTCTTTGATGCCCTCGCCGAGAACGGCCGACCCCGTGGCGCCGTGGATCTTGTCGCCGAAAAAGCCCCAGGTGTTGGCCATGTGGCGGCCTTGGGCGAACAGGCGCGTGCCGTCGGCAAAGGTGTATTCCACCGCGTAGTGGTCGAACAACTGGTCGGGCTGGTCGCGCACCTGGCGCCCGCCCTGGCCCTGGGCCGACACGGGCCAGGCGTCCTTCACCCAGCAGCACACGTCGAGGTTGTGGATGAGCCAGTCGAGCAGAAAGCTGCCGTTGCACCAGGTGTAGCACGAATAGTTGCGGATCTGGTGGGCCAGCTCGCTCATGCCGGGCGACTTGGGCGTGAAGCCGACGGGGCCGTGGGCGCGGTAGGCCCAGCAGGTGATGACCTTGCCGATCGCGCCGTCGTGGATCTTCCGCACCGCCTCCTCGAGCGGCTTGTAGTGCCGCGACATCAGGCCGCCGGCGATCTTGACGTTCCGCTTGGTCGCCTCGCGGCCCGCCTCGAGCACGCGCCGGATGCCCGGGGCGTCGACGGCAAACGATTTCTCCATGAACACGTGGCGGTTCCGGGCCACGGCGTACTCGAGATGGATCGGGCGGAAGGCCGGCGGCGTGGCCAACAGCACCACGTCGCCCTCGTCGAGCACGTCGATCGCCTTCTTGTACCCGTCGAACCCGACGAACTGCCGCTCCGCCGGCACGTCGACCTGGGCGGCCCGCTGGTCGGAAAGCTGCTTCAGGCTGCTCTGCAAGCGGTTTTCGAAGACGTCGGCCAGGGCCACCAGCCTGGTCGGGCCCTCGGTCGACAGCGCCTGGGCGGCCGCCCCGGTCCCGCGCCCTCCGCAGCCCACCAGGGCCACCCGGATCGTGTGGTCTTCGGCGGCGTGCACCTTGGGGACCATCGCCCCGGTCAGGGCCGCCCCGGCCAGAACGCCGCCCGAACGCTTGAGAAACGCGCGGCGCGACGCAAAGCGATCGTGCTGCTCTTCCTGCGTGGTCATGGGATCAACCTTTCTGCTCGTCGGGATCGCCCCGGTTCGAGGCGGGAATGGAGGCGGAATCGCGGGGGCGCGAACGTGGTGCGGCCTGGCGGCACGGCTCCCGTCGCTCGGCCATTCTCGTTCCGCCCCCGGCGCGTGTCAACGGTGCACCCCCGCCGCTCACGCGCCGGGCGGGGCGTGGATCGGCTTGTCGAGATAGGCGTCTGCCGCCTCGTTGCCGACGAAACGCTCCCGGTCGGGGTCCCAGGCGAGCTTCTGGCCCAGATGGATCGCGATGTGCCCCAGGTGGCACAGCGAGGTCGTCCGGTGGCCGACCTCTTCGTCTTCGAGCGTGCGCCCGCCGGTCTTGATCGCGTCGATGAAATCCTGCTTGTCCGACTTCAGCGGAAAGCGCACGTCGCCGGGGCCGAATTCGACCTTCCGAAGCGATTCGGGCTCGGCCTTGAGGTCCTGCTTTCCGAAGGAGCCGTAGATCCATCCCTCGCTGCCCTCGAACTTGACGTAGGCCGAGCAGGGCTCCATGACTCCCGTGATCGCCTCGTTGCGCGTGTTCTCGAAGTACATGGGCGTGCCGTCGGCGAAGCGATAGGTCACCTCGAAGGTCTTCAGCACGTTCCAGAGCTGGCCCGACGGGGGCCAGACGCCGTGCCCTTCGATCTCGACGGGCCCGGTTCGCTCGGTGCCGAAGCACCACTGGGCCACATCGAAGAAGTGGGTTCCCCAGTTCGTGATCATGCCATCGCAGTAGTCGAGCACGCGCATCCACCCCGGGCGGCCGAAATTGCGGGGCGGATGCACCCGCTGCTCGGTGTACGGGGCGCGGGGCGCGGGGCCCTGCCACGCCTCGTAATCGAGGTCGTCGGGCACGGGCATTTCGGGCGTGGGGGGGCACTCGACGTCGTCACCGGCCGGAACGCCCACGCGAATCGCCCGGATCGGGCCCAGGCGCCCGTTGCGCACCACCTCGGCCATCCGGTGGAAATGCGCGTAGGAGCGCATCTCGCTGTCCATGCGGAACACGCGCCCGTGCTTGCGCATCGCCTCGACCATGGCCCGCCCCTCGGCGATGGTTCGGGTGTTGGGCTTCTCGAGCGACACGTGCTTTCCCGCCTCGGCCGCGGCGATTGCCATGGGCACGTGCCAGTGGTCGGGCGTGGAGATCATCACGGCGTCGACGTCGTCGCGGGCGAGCACCTCGCGGAAGTCGCCCGAGGCCGCGCAACCCGAGAATCGGCCCGACGGCTTCGCGGCGGCGTAGCTCGTCTCGACGAGGTTCTTGCCCTCCTGCAGTCGCCAGCGGTCGACGTCGCAGACGGCCACGACCTGCACGTCGGGCATGGTGAGGAACTGCCGTTTGAGATTGACGACATACGCCTGGCGCCCCACCCCGAGCATGCCCACGGCGATCCGTTCGCTCGGGGCGGGCCTTCCCTCGGCTCCCAAGGCCGACCCGGGCACGATCGCCGGCGCCGCCACGGCCGCTCCGGCCACGGCCCCCAAACGCTTCAAAAACCCACGACGCCGAATCCCACGATGGATGGACATTGGTTGGCTTTCCTGCTGGAAGGTTCGATCTCGCGTGTCCGTGCCCGGCCTGGCTCGCCCCCTGCCCCGAACGGCACCGTTGCCTGCGCAACGCATTCTACCGCATCGCGTCGCGCGTTCCAGCCATTGCTGGGCTGCTGGCGAGGTTTTCGCACGAGCGGATCGCGGTGGCCACGTCGTTTGAGCACGCAGGATTCAGTTTCGCGTCTCAATCCACCCCCAACGCTCTTGCATGTTGCTTGTTCAGTCGCGCAGCTTCGCGAACCTCGAGAATGGGATCCTGCAACAGGCCGTCCAGAGTATCCAACGAAGTACGATAGTTCCTGGCAACCGCCAGGCGCACCTCCACTTTCGGCGATTTCGCCAGTTCCCGCAGCAATCGGGGATCGGCATCAGCCCAAGATCCAAGACGAACCTGTTCAGCTTTCGACAGTGTTTCCAATCGCGACCACGGGGGCATGTTCATCGCTCGAATGATCTCCTGAGCGAAGCGGACCGTGCGTGGAGGCGGCCGGAGCAAGAGCCGTGGTGATACCAGGAGGAACTCTCGGATCGCCCATTCAGCCCTTCCGCCTTCCGTAAGGATGTTCTCCGAAACCTTGACGATCCCCGTCTGAGGCCCAGGGCGATCAGAAGATTCAACAGCCCGAATCACCACGTTGTCAGGCACTGCGAGCTCAAGACCTCGATCGGATTCAAGATAGGCAAAGAGCTGAACAGTCAATTCCCGTTGCACCTCGGGAGCCAACGTCTTCCGCCACGTACGCGGAAGTGACTCGAGCACGGCATAATCGTTGGCTGCGAAAAGGCTGTCAATGCAGTTGCTCACCGTGGCAGCCAACTCGCTCCGTCTCGCTTCTCGAGCCAGAGCGGCGTGACGCCGCTCGTCTGACGGACGCGTAACATCGGACACTTCCCATTCACGCGGACCTTTGTCCTGTCCCCCCACGTCCCCCTCTCGGCCCTCGCCGCTCGCGGCGGCCACCATCGCGCCGAGCCAACCGAGAAATCCCCTCCGCGGCAGGGGGTGGAGGCATCGCAGAAACATCGCGCTTTCTCCTCTTCGTCCTTATTCGCCCTAATTGGTTCGTGTCCCGCGAATTCCCGGGCTTTTCGGGACACAACACTCGCGCGACCCCTCTTGTTCCATCAGTCCTTCGCGTACTGTCTCGCCAGGGACTCCTGGAACTGCTTTTCCTCCTCGTTTCGATCGATAAACTCGACGCGGTAGTACGCCGCCAAGACGTCTCGCCGGGTTCGTCCCGCCGAGAGCTGGAAGGGCCTGCTCTCCAGAAGCTGCGCGACGGTCAGGCCGGTGCAGTCGTCGAGGCGCATCCCGCTGATGTCCGCCCCGGAGAACCTCGTCCCCTCGAGCGACGAGCCGCTGAGATCGGCTCGCTGCATGTCCATTCCCGAGAAATCCCAGCCGTCCAGCGCCATCCCCTTCAGGTGCATGCCGCGCAGGTCCTCTCGCCGCCAATTCACGGTCTGCCGCAACTGTGCCTCAGACACAATGCATCGATCGAGGCCAATGTCGGCGAGTCGCACCGCACTATAATAGCCCCATGTCGACAAGCTGGAGCTCGAAGAAAGGCTCCTGATTCCCTTTGCCCTTGTGC
>Ga0334898_1003654_pt1 | contig 12214 bp, 13 predicted proteins | sample GraSluR3_MG_10_FD_207228 | JGI IMG/M metagenome (GOLD analysis project Ga0334898, IMG submission 207228) | Sludge microbial communities from methane-producing bioreactor in Wageningen University, Netherlands - Granular Sludge_3_08-R3 | ecosystem: Engineered > Bioreactor > Anaerobic >... | reverse complement strand
AGATGACAGTATTGGAACGCAATTGTGCGTTTTTACCAATTTGAGGGGGTTTTGATCTGAATTTGTAACTAACTCCCAGTATTACATTTTCATGGACCTTGGGACGGTCAAGATCATCATCGTCCACTCCAAAAAAGAGGTTTTTGAAATTAACCTTCTCATTGGAACCCCACGGGTTTTTAAATAGAGCCATAGTACCACGAATTTCTTATAAATTTTCACTTAAATGGTTAGTTACATAATCCAACTATTATATTTCCAGTTTCATATTTACCTAAACAAAGTAATTATAACTATCGAACGTAATCCCTAATCTATTTTACCCTTGAATTATAAACCATAGTATAACTGATTAAAATCTCAAAAATTGGTCCTGGTGATTCATTGAAGGCAACTGATAGAATAAAACTCTTAATTCCTTATACTCCCCTAATTGTTCTGTTTATAGTCCTGATCCTGCGCCCTTACTATCTTTTACCTCCGGGTGGTGATACAGATTTTCACCTGGCCCGGGCTAGAGAAATACTACAAAACCCTTTTTGGGGTTTGTTTTGGGATAACATTACCTATGCCCCCATGGGAAGACCAGTATGGCATCAACCCCTATTTAACGTAGTATATGCGTTTTTATGGTATTTAGGTGGGGTTCGATTCGCAGAATCATTTTTATGCCTTTTCCAGCTTATGTTAACTGTGGGTGTGGCATCTTGGTTTGCTAATAAAGAATATGGTATGTTGGCAGGTTATTTCGCTGGACTTTTCGCATTAGCCGCACCAGCCCCTGCTACCCTAATAGCAGCCATTCCTGCCACTTACATTCCTATTTTGGCAGTTATAACCATTTATTACATACCCAAAGATAAGAAAAAGGCATTTTTAGCATCCTTAATAGGATTATGGACACATATGGTGGGGTTAATTTGTTTTATACCTCTCTATCTAGTAGATAATTACAGGGACAGAACTAATTGGAAAATTATAGCCTTGTTATTACCCTCATGGATCTTTTGGGTGGGGTACTGGTTTTATTTCAAGGACAGACTGGTTACCGGTGGAGTGTTGTATACCCTTACCCATCTTAAATTTCTACCACCACACCCAGGTGCATATGCATTTTTAATCTTTATTGCAGTTTTTATCTTGGGTATAATTGGACTTTATTTATTATATAACTCTAATTATCGTCAGTTCAAACTTATCACTACTTATGTTTTTATTGTGATAATTTTCAGTTTTTTCGGGTTCAATGGCGATTTTTTAAGGGGTTTTCAATTTGCTGATCTCCCTATGGCTATTTTAGCTGGGTTAACTGTGCAGAGGGGATACGAATTTTTATCAAAAAAACCCAACAAAATTTTCTCCTCCATTTTCCTCCTTCTTATGTTATGTGTTTCAATGATGGGCGCCATGGTTTTCTTTACATATTTACCCAACCAGCATGGAATGGAATGGGATGCCCTCCAAGTTCCATTTGAAGGAGAATATGCTCCTTTAAAGGAATATATCGAAAGTAACACTGATGAAAATCAGACTGTATGGACAAATCGGGAACTATCTGAGAAGGTGGCTTGGATGACTGGTCGTAGTGTTTCCAATGGACTTTACACTGACCAGATGTATGGAGGTACTCGGGGATTTGTGGACCAGCATCAAACCATAAACATTTACCAATCCAAAGGATATGTACTCATCAATGATATCAATAACCAGACCATAGCTCAAATCAAACTGTTAACTTACTGATTATGGAGAGTTCGAGGATAAAAAATCAGTTTTAAAGAGAAATTAGGATCTGATCCTGGTCTTAACTAGTTATTCTATCCTAGCCCTAGTAAATTAGAATATTGGAGTGCTTTGGAGTCTTGGCAGAATTTGGAATTTCAGTTTAAACTTGTATGGAAAAATCTTCTTTGAAAAATTCTTTATATTTTCTGCTGTCAATCTATATTGGTAAGTTTATTTTTCAATTTTTAGAGTTGACTTAAAAAAACTAAAAATAACTTGATACGTTTATTGACAACAATTTTTATATATTTCGGAGGTTATTGTCTTATTTTTGTTGAACCTCATTATTTAGGGCGTGTAATCATTTTATTGTTAATAACAGGTTTTTATTTGATTGAAAATCTGTGCAAAAGTGAAATTTTCAATCCAAAATTTAAAAATGTTCTTTTAATTTTGTTAATGGTTTCATTCACGTTCATTCCAACATATGACTTAATTTCTTATGGAGTTACACCATGAAATCCCAACCTTGAGTAAAACCCTAAAAAATACATAGATTATTGTTGTGTCTGGAATGAACATGATAACCTATTATTATTTGATTACATAGAGATAACTGGAAGTAAAATAAAAGATTTGAGAATGTATTCCAAGTTGCAGAATAATACCAATTTGACTATTAATCAGTCCACTTACTTGATCAGAATCCAATAGGCTAATATTTAACAGAAAACTAATAATCATACAAATAATTCTTTGAATTCAGATAAAAAAGATGTTTAACATGACAAAGAATCACTTTATAATCTTAATGGCTATTCTTCTGATATTTGCAATTGGATTCTTCCTTCGTGTGGAATCAGCCCATATAATGGGCACCCCCCTTGAAGAAAAATCATTCTATCTTGATCAAAATAATCTTCCCTACATGTACGAGGCGGATTCATATTATAACTATCGTTTAACCAGTAATTTCTTGGACCACGGATATATGGGGGATGTTATAATTGATGGAAGGGAATGGGATTTGCATTCTTATTATCCTCCTGGAGTTCCACTGGACTACCCTCCTTTAATTGTATACCTTACAGCATTCATCTACCAATTAGTTAACCTTTTTGAAGATGTTCCTTTGATGGTGGTTTGTTTCTGGCTTCCAGCCGTTATAGCACCATTAAGTGGAGTGGTTGCTTACCTTTTCACCCGTAGACTTACCAATGAATATGGAGCACTGGTTGCTGGTATTTTAACTGTTCTAGCACCTTTCTATTTTCTCCGCACAATCCCGGGCTGGTTTGATACTGATATGTTCATCATAATATTTCCTCTGCTGGTAGTTTGGCTTTACTGGGAAGCAACCCGTGCAAAAGATTATAAAAATAGTTTAATCATCTCTGCTCTTTTAGGATTTTTTATGTTCCTATTTTCCATGGCCTGGAATGGATGGCAATATTATTTCTACTTAATCCTGATATTCAGCTTTTTATGGGTCTTATGGTGTTATGTGAAAGGAAAACCAACAAAACATTTTTGTCACGTTTTTCTGACATTTTTAGGAGTTACTCTCCTTCTGTTAACGATATTTTCTGGTTATTTAAACCTTCTGAAACTTTTCTATGGTCCTTTAGAGTTAGTTAAATTGACTGGAACAGAAAGTCTATGGGCTCCCTGGCCAGATGTTTATCTTTCAGTCAATGAATTGGCTCCACCCACCATTGTGGGGATCATTTCAGGACTTGGCTTCGCATTATTTGGAGGTATTTTTGGTCTAATATGGGCATTAAGAATTTTATCAAACAACAAACTCAAAGAAACTTATTTAAATTCCATGGACTCTTTCATCTATATTTTTTTAGTGGTATGGATTCTGACTGGATTTCTGGCTTTACTAGAGGGATCCAGATTCATCATGATCCTGATCCCTCCCTTAACCATCAGTACAGGTATCATGGCAGGGTTATGTGTGGCTTATCTGAATTTGTTAAAAGAAAACAGTTCTCAAAATAGATTTTTATCAATTTTCAGGACGAAAAAATATTTAATTCAAGTTTTAGCAATTATAATTATTTTGATAATTGTTATTCCTTCTTTTGCCAATGTTTTCAAAAGCATGGATATACCTCAAAGTGTAGATGATAATTTATGGGATGCATTGGAATGGATTAATTACAATACATCTAATGACACAGTTGTGTTTTCTAACTGGCCGTCTGGTCACGTTATAACTGCAGTTGCTAATCGTTCAGTGGCTCTTGATGGTAGAATGGGCTATATAGAAACAATCCAGTCTCGTAGTTTTGACAAGGCATATCCCTATGGTGTTAACTCACCCAGCACTGCCCGGGAATACTGGATAGATCACGCCTTTTGCACCAGTAATGAAACATTATCAGGGGGTATTTTCAGAATGTTGGCTACCAGTGGGGATATGGCTTATCTAACTCTTGATCAGTACACAGGGAATACCACTCTGACCGTGGAGATCTTAAACAACATACTGGGAGTTGATAATGAAACTGCCAGAGGTATAATGGTAAATAACTATAATTTAACCCAAGAACAGGCTTTAAAAATCATTTCCTATACTCATCCTGAAAACCCAACTCCATATGTTATCTGGACTTACACTCAGATGCTTGATAAAGGTTTCTGGATATTCTATTTTGGAGATTGGGATTTAAACAACAACACAGGCAATAACCATACTTACACTTTCACTAAGTTTTCTCGTGATGGTAACATCATCACCACGCCTTCCGGATTAAAAGCTGATTTAAATAGTGGAAATGTAACATATAAAGGACAGGTACCTTATTCGGTTATCGTTTCTGGTGAAGATACCCTAAATAAGACTTATCTTAATGAAAGCAGTGATTTTTCTGTGCTGATCCTTACTGATGAGTCTGAGGTTGTTATTATTGATAAACGTTTTGAGAATTCTTTATTCACCAAACTGGTGTTAGAAGCAAGGAATACCACTTATTTCAGGTCCATTTACAAAGATAACTCAACAGCAGTCTGGAGATTTGAAACTGATGAAACATCCATCTAGCATTTGATTTGGTAGATAAAAATATTTGTTTTAATTAAGATTTACTTTAAGTAAAACTCTAAATTCTATTTAAAAAAAGTTAATTTACATCCTGTTTATGGTGCTGTCACGGGCCGTGTCAATTACGCTGGTAATGTTACCAGCTATGGATTGTGATATTCCCAATATGTAACCTCCAGCCACAATTACAATAATTAGCATGGCACCTATTAAGAGGATCATTTCGGCACTTATCTGCCCACTATCATCAAGAAAATTACTTTCCATAGTTACACACGACTTTTATGGTTATAATAATAACATTATGATCATTATATATATTTAAGTTACCTTTTATCTTTTTTGATTAATTATTGTCTTTAAAATACAGGGATTTTATTAAAAAAAATAAAGAATATAAAAAATTCTCAAAAAAATAATGAGAATTCAGTTATCAATGGTTTCAGCTTATATACTGCCTCTTACGGCATTGATGTCTGATGATGCTTCTAGTCCGGAGTTTTGTGTGAAGTATGCTCTGTAGATTAGTAGTGCAGCTATTGCGATCACGATTACACCACCGAATAACAGTATATATTCAGCTGCTCCTTGTCCACCTTCATCTTTTAAAAAGCTCATATTTTTTACCTCCAATGGGTTATAATATACAATAATATATTCAAGACTATTTAAATATTATGTGTTTTTGGGAGACATACTGTTTATCTACCTCCAAAAAATTTATATTATAAATACCGGGCACTGTTTATGTTTTTACACTTATATGCTGCCTCTTACGGCATTGATGTCTGATGATGCTTCTAGTCCGGAGTTTTGTGTGAAGTATGCTCTGTATATTAGTAGTGCAGCTATTGCGATCACGATTACACCACCGAATAACAGTATATATTCAGCTGCTCCTTGTCCACCTTCATCTTTTAAAAAGCTCATATTTTTTTACCTCCAGGGTCTTTCTATCTGTATTAACTATATTGTTTTTGACCAATATATAATTGTTGCCTGTGAACAATATTGTTATCACAATTATATACTATAATTATTATAGTCTTTTCACAGATAATTATCTTTTATATAGTCCTTTGTGCATATTATCACGTACAAATAAAAGATGGTTGTGAACCATGCCCAAAAATTACAATTTAAGAAAACTGATCCTGGAAGTATTGGAGGGTGATGAATTATCCAAGAGAAAGATTTTGGAAATTATCAGATCCAGATCAGGGATAGGTACCTCAGATAAGACCTTTAATGAATCTTTAATGGCTTTGTTACGTGAAGGACAGATATACATCGCTGATTATGATTTCACCATATATGATGGTGTGAAAAGGATTCAGTCCATAAGACCGGATGGTATTGTTTTTGGTGTTTCCAGAATGGATTTTGTGGAAATTGAAACCATCTTAAAACAGATGGAAAGCAAGGATCACGAGGAAGTGTACCGGGCTTCCAAGAACCTTAAAAGAATCTTCCGCAGAAAGATAGATGAAGTTCAAAATGATGGAACCTTAAACATTGGAAATGGTTCAGATTCCCTTTTCAATCAGACTATTTTCTACATGAATTCAATGGGTGAAGAACCCAAAAGAAGCTTTAGAAATAAACTAGCCTGGAGTTTAAGTAATAATAATGGTTCTCTTGAACTGTTCAAAAGTATTGTTTCTTTCATCCAATCTCAAGAGTAAGATCAATAAAATTAATTTATTCTTATTTTAAAGTTCATTCTCAGATGAAAGTACATTTATCATAGTTATTAGTAAATTTAAAAAAACTTAATTCTAAAAAAAGTTAAAATGATCAAGTTTAGGAGGAGGCAGTAGAACTTGATCTAACACGGTTAACATCTGCCGATGAATTAAGTGGATTCACACTATAAATATAATCACGATATATTATCAATGCTACCATTGCTATAATTATAATTGCCCCGAATAACAATATGTACTCGGCGGCCCCCTGCCCATGCTCGTCTTTTATAAACAATTTTAACACCATTAATCATAATTCATTAATTAATAAAATGTACCTATTCACAAATAAATGTTTCTAAAAACGGTACTTCTTTCTTGGATTTTCCCATTATTCCCATTGAAGGAATAATTAGCATTCTATAATAATTATAAATAAAAAACGATTATCTCATTTTGAATTTGGAATCATATGAGTTTTATATTTAAAAAAAGAAAAATTCATAAAAGATAGATAAACTTATTTAGAAAAGATCACAATTGAATTTCAAATTGTTTTAGATTTAATTTTTCAATAAAATTTCAAAGTTACAATGGCTATAAAATGAAAGTACTCTTAATACCCTGTGGAATAGGCATGGGACACACATCCCGCTCAGTTGCCCTTGCCCAGAAATTTGAGGAAAATGGTGACCAGGTTCTCTTTGCAAGTTATGGTTCAGGTTACCAGATGCTCAATGAGTACAGTGATTATAATGTGGAAAAACTTCCCACAATCAAATTTTATGGAAGTTCAGGTGAACTTAACCTTAAACACACAGCTCGCAAGTCCATAGACGCACCATACCATTTTTTGAAAAGTATTTACCACGAATCACGTATTATAAAAGAATTCAACCCGGACGTGGTTGTTTCTGATTCACACTATTCTGTCCCCATCACCTGCAAAGTCCTGGGCATACCATGTGTATTGATAACCAATGACATTGCCCCTGACTTTAAAGAAGTCTACCAGAATGACCGCACTATGGAATACCTGGAAAATGGGTTGCAACGCTTCATAAAAGATGTGTCTCGACTCTGCCAGTCTATTATCATACCAGATATTGAAAATTCCTGGCAGATACCCCCACAAATCCATGATCGGGTTAACTTCACTGGACCCATCTTAAAGATGGATACTCACACCATGGCCAGTAAGGGAGATCTCCGTCAAAAATTCGGGTTTCATAAATCAGATAAAATCGTAATGGCCACGGTAGGGGGTTCTGAATTTGGGAATAAACTTTTAAATCTGCTTAATAATACCGCACCTAACCTGGACTGTGATCATTTAATCCTGGTCACCGGGCCCCAGATAAAATTAGATCTGGAATTTTCTTCTTCCCGTATAATATGTAAAAGGTTCCTGGGGGATATTATGGAATGGATGAAACTATCCGATCTGGTGGTGAGCCTGGCTGGACACACCACTTCCATGGAAATAGCATCTATGGGTATTCCTAGTATTATGGTACCCATTGAAAACCATCCGGAACAACTTAAAAATGCCAGGAAAATGGAAAAATATGGGATAGCCCACCTGGAGAGCATGAAAAATTTAAGTTCTAAAAAATTGTCTGAGGAAATTAACCACCTCCTGGAAAATGGAGGTTTGAAAGAAGGAGCTTTAACTACCCAGAAGATGTTTTCTAAATACAATGGAACTGAGGATGCCACCAAGATCATCCGGAAATGTGTGAAAGTCAAGGAAGAAATAAATTAAATTTACCTAGAATTAGATTTACCTAAAATTAAATTTACCTATTTTTTAAAATGTATACTAGGGAGTTTCCGGAAAATATTAATAATTGATAGGGAACACATTAATTTAGAGATTCAATTTTTTAAGACCTAAACTGAAAGAATGATAATAATTGGTGTGTGATGAAAGTAACAAATTTATAAATAATCCCTAACATAATAAGATTAGGAGGTAGAGGATGATCAATTTAATTGTCAGCGTTTTCGGGGCTCTCTTGGTTATCGGTGGATTTTATTTTATGTACTTAGGTTTCAATGTTCCACCCAATCCCTTAGCTTTCTTTGTTGGTTTAATAGCAGCAGTATTTGGACTTATTTTGCTAATATTCTTTGGTAGTAAGATAGATTTATCTAAAAAGCCAATGGCAAGACCTAAAAAAGCAGCCGTACCTAAATCAGGAGGGATGGCCGTAAAAAAACCTAAAAAAATCCCACCTAAAGATAAAAAACCCACTGAAGATAAACCACGGGTTATTAAACCCAAACCACGTGTGCGTGAGCAACCTAAATTCGGGCCAGCACAAACATCCACACCCACCATAAAAAAAGAAACAGCAGCCAAACCAGGTAAAGCAATTAAACCAAAAAAAATGGATGAAGGAAAAATCACCCCTCAAGTTCAACCTACTAAAGCACCTTCAAAACCAACTACTCCACCTTCAGATATCACTAGTAAAGAAAAGATCACCCCTCGTAAAATAGCTCCAGTTAAAAAAGCAAGTGAAGATAAAAAACCTGGAAAAATTACCCCTACCAAAAAAGAAGAAGCAACAAAACCATCTATCTTCAAAAAGAAAGAAACACCTGCAACTACTGCTAAAAAAGAAGAACCTGTGCCTGCCCCTAAAAAGGAAGAACCTGCACTTACTGCTAAAAAAGAAGAACCTGGAAAAACCCCAGAACCAAGTTCCTTAAAAGAGAAAGAAGAAAAAGTTAAACCACCAGCCCCTAAATCTGTGCTGGAAACTGCTGATAAAGAAAGACTCAAGGAACTTCAGACACGTTCAGGTAGGGATGATCAGTTTGTTAAAAACAGGTTGGACAAACTGAAAGCCAACTACATCCAAAATGCCAAGGATATTGAAACTATAATCGATGATCGACTGGACTCCTTTAAAGGAACCATTGATAAATTAAAATCAGAATCAACTGAACCATCTATAATATGGTCTTTTGAAGCTCAAGATGTTCAGGAAGCCATGAAAGACACCATAGGCACGGCTGAAAACAAGTTACTGATGATGTATCCCTGGGTACGTAATATTGATGTGAGCATCCTTAAAAAATTCATGGACACTGACAGTCGGATGATCATCCAGGAAGCCAGTTTAGATGATGATGCATCAGTGGAACTGATAAAACTACTCCAGGAAAAAAATGTTCAAATCAAAACCATGCCCCACGTACACACTGTAGCGGTTGTTGCTGATGAAAATAATGGTCTTATCATATCCACGGACCCTATATATGAAAGTTATGAAGTGGGAGTTATCTACAAGGATAAAAAATCTATTTTAGAAATTGAAAGAATGTTTGAAGATGCATGGGGCATTTCCAAGGAAATAGATCTGGAGATCAAACAATGAACATCCGCTGGCTGGGCCATTCTGCCTTCTCCATCTCCACAGACAATGAACTTAACATTTTAATTGACCCCTTTATAACGGATAATCCGGCCTGTCCTGTTGATGTGGAAGACCTCCAGGCTGATATTATCTGTGTTACCCATGGCCATAAAGACCATTTTGGGGATACAGTCAAGCTAGCTGAACTTAATAATGCCATTATAGTATGTAACCATGAGCATTCCATCTATTTATCTGAACAGGAACTGGAAACCATGGGTATGAACATAGGTGGCACTGTTGATATTGAAGGAATAAAAATAACCATGGTTAATGCTATCCATTCATCAGACATGGATTTTATAGAGGAAATAGGGCCAGGAGGAAGTTCCTGTGGTTTCATACTGGAACTTGAAAATGAGAGAAGGATCTACCACTCCGGGGATACTGGAATCTTTGGAGATATGAAAACGGTTATCAAAGATATTTACAGGCCCCACATTGCATTATTACCAATAGGGGATCGTTATACCATGGGAATCAGGGAAGCTTCCCTAGCTGCCCGGTGGATAGAACCAGAAGTCATAATGCCCATGCATTACAACACCTATCCTGTGATAGAACAGGACCCCTACCACTTCAAGGATATGGTTGAAAAATCCATCCAAACCAGGGTAGCAGTGCTTAAACCTGGTGAAATTTACCAGGAATGAGAAAACCCACCATAGTACAAAGAATTAAAACATGGCTTGCAAAGTGATTAAATGGTTGATATTATGCAGAGAATTTTCAGAAAAAAATTTTTCAGAGACATCTTCAACAAACTAATTGGAAAGGATAAAAAACTCAAAATAGGATTTTATGGTCACCCTAACTCTGGGAAAACCACCCTGGCCAACAGGATGACCAAAGATTGGATAGGAAAATCCCTGGGACTAGTATCAGAGATACCCCACGAAACTAGAAGAGTCTACAGACAGGAAAGAGTAACCCTCAACTATGATGGGGTGGAACTGGACTTCGACATCATAGACACCCCCGGAATAGCCACTAAAATTGATTATAAAAACTTCTTACAGTATGGCCTATCAGAACAAGAAGCTAAAGAAAGAGCTAAAGAAGCCACCAAAGGCATAATTGAAGCTATAAAATGGTTAGATGATGTGACTGGTGTTTTATTAGTGGTGGATGCAACCAAGGATCCCCTGACCCAGGCCAACATAACCATAATCGGCAACCTGGAGGCACGTAATATTCCATTCGTAATTGTAGCCAACAAGGTGGATCTACCTGAATCCAATCCAGAAAGGATTCTTTCAGTGTTCCCCCAGCACAAGGTGGTGGGTATCTCTGCCCTGCATGGAGAAAACACTGATGAACTTTACAAGGCCATGGTGGAGAAATTCAGTTAGGAGTGATTATCATGGATGATTCTGTAACCAACAGCCTTAAAATGGATTTCATCTCATCTGATGCTTTAAAAACAAAAAGTAGCATTGAAAAAATATCCATGATCGTGGAAAAGGTCAAGGAAGGCGAACTTCTGGTGATTGAAGGTGGATTGGAACCAGAAGAAGAGGCGGAGTTAATTGAAACCACCATGCGTGAGATCGATGTGGAAAACTTCGTGGGCATAGACATCTACACCCTGGAAAAAGATGAAAGCTCATTTTTCGGCCTTTCCAAGAAGAAAACCGTGGGCATAACCATCATTGGTCCTGCAAATGTCATGAAAACAGTGAAAAGAAAGTCAAACTTCTTATCCATGGTAGCAAGCCTCGGTGGTAGTGATGCATCGATGTATTAAGTGTGGCCATGAATACGAGGACTCAGAAGACCTTATCCTAAAAGGATGCCCTAACTGTGGCAGCAAATTCTTTGAATTACACCAGGAAGGAAAAGTTAAGGAAATCAAAGAGATGAAGGGTAGTTCTGTGGAAACCATAATGGTCCATGAACATGGGGTCTATGAAGTGAACCTGGAATCCCTCATGGCTGATGAATCAGTTATAGTGTCAGATGAAGAAGGAAAATACCTCATTGACATCAATTACATCCTTAAAAAGAAGATTAAAGAGAAAGAAAAATCTTAACCACCTAATCTTCATTTTATAATTTATTTAATCAGCTGTTACTTTCATGTTTTTTTTTAAATCCAGAATTTTATACAAAATCACACTTACCCGATGGTAACACCCGGATCACATCTTCCAGGGTTAAAATCCGGTCAGAATCGATTTTCCTTTGAACTGCACGGGCAATCTCCTCTTTCTTGGTAAAACCCGGTTTCAGGACCACATAGTTATCTGTATATTTGGCCACAGCATCCACTGGTCCGGCCATTATCCTTACACCCTCATAATCCACTATACCCACTGCTA
>Ga0334898_1003652_pt1 | contig 12219 bp, 8 predicted proteins | sample GraSluR3_MG_10_FD_207228 | JGI IMG/M metagenome (GOLD analysis project Ga0334898, IMG submission 207228) | Sludge microbial communities from methane-producing bioreactor in Wageningen University, Netherlands - Granular Sludge_3_08-R3 | ecosystem: Engineered > Bioreactor > Anaerobic > Unclassified... | reverse complement strand
AAGCGACTTTTGCTCTTTCTGATTCCAGTTGCTGTTCCAGATTTGCTACCTGCTTCTGTAATGCCGACAGGTCTTCTGAAGAGGCTCTGGCTGAGGCGACTTTTGCTCTTTCTGATTCCAGTTGCTGCTCCAGATTTGCTACCTGCTTCTGTAATGCCGACAGGTCTTCTGAAGAGGCTCTGGCTGAGGCGACTTTTGCTCTTTCTGATTCCAGTTGCTGCTCCAGATTTGCTACCTGCTTCTGAAGGTTTTTAACTTCGACAGATGCTTCTTTAGCACTCATTGCGTTTGTTTTAGCATCTTTTAATTCATTTTGTAGAGTTACAACCTTGTTTTCCAGCTCATTAATTCTTAAACTTGCAATAGAACTGTCTTTTTCAGCTACTTTCAAATCTGCGAGCTTCAATTTAAGGTTAGCAATTTCCTCTCTGGCCGCCAGAAGATCTTCAGCCTTATCTGTTCTGGCATCTGCGAGTTCTGCTTTTGTTTCAGCCAGTTCTAGCCTGACATCAGCAACTTTTTGACGTGCTTCATTCAGTTCTCTAATTGTTTCCTGAGAAGTTCCAAGTTGTGAACTTGCTTTTTCAAGCTGTTTTTCAAGTGATGCAATTTGTTGATTTTTTGTTTCTATTGCAGCTTTCTGTTTTTGCAGCTCTGATTTTATTAAAGATAATTCATTTTTTAACTGTTCGCTGTTATCTTTCTCAAGTTGTTTTTCAAGAGACTGTATACGGGTTTCTTTAGATGCTATAAGTTGTTTTGATTGACTTAACTCTTTTTCAATCTGTTCTTTTTCCTTTTGAATATTTTGATATTGCTGTGTTTTTGTTTGGGATAGGTCAGCAACAACCTTTTTAGCCTTTTCAAGTTCTTCCTTTGTTTTTGCTAAATCTTCTTGAACAGCAATTATTTCTGCATTCTTTATAGAAATAGAGGATAGACGTTTTTCCAGATCTGATATCTTTGTATAAGATGATTGAAGTTCGTTTTGTTTTTTTGCAAGTTCTTCTTTTAAATTTATTTTATCTTCTTGAAGACTCTGAAGTTCTGTAGTTTTTAACTGTTTTAGCTCTGATATAGTCTCTTTAGCTCTAACAAGCTCGAGCTTGGTATCATTGAGATCCTTCTGTAGATTAGCTATTTCAAGATTAGCTTTTTCTGAACTACTTGCCCTGAGGTGAAGTACTTCCATTTGTTGTTTTGCTTTATCAAGTTCTTGTTGCTTTGCAGTCAATTGATTGTTCAGTTGATCAACTTTAATCTGTAATTCAGCTAACTTCTCTGATTGTTGTCCGGTCTGAGCCGACAGTTGTTTTGCTGTTTGCAGTTGGTCTTCAAGATTACTAATCCTGCGGGCTTTTTCATTAATACTTGAAGAAAGATTTTGAACCTGATTTTGTCTTGCTTGAAGTTCGGCTTCAAGCTCTGAAATCTTTTTTTCAAGCTGCTCATTTCCCTGCCCCTGCTGGCTTGCAACCTGGAGTTGCTCCTGGGAAGCTTTGATCTTCTCTTTAAGGTTAGATATTACATTCATGGCATTATTTAGCTGTGTTGAATTTTCATCTGCTACAGCTTTATATTCTGCCAGCTGCTTTTTCAGGGTTGTTACCTGCTGGGATTCTCCCGCAGTCTGACTTTGAATTTGTTGCTCAAGAGATACTTTCTCCTGCTTGAGAGCTGAAACCTGCTGGCTAAACATTTCTACTTTTTTGTTAGACTCTTCAAGATCCTTCACCTTAACATTAGCCATTTGAAGTTGTTTCTCGGCTTCATCCAGCTGACTTTTTAGTTTATTCATATCTTCCTGAAGTTTGGATGCATCGCCTCCCTGCTGTTTTAGCTGTTCTATCTGTTTTTGAAGCTCTTGATTGGTTTGTCTTAATTTTTCAAGTTCCTGATTGCTGGCTTTTGCAGCATTTTGTGCCTGTGAAAGCTGTTGTTTCAAATTATCAAGTTGTTGATGTGATGCTGCTGTTTGCTGTGACTGATTTTGAAGTGCATCTATTTTCGCCTGCAACTCATTAACCAGTGATTGAGAAGCATTTAACTTCTGTGCCTGTTCAACTGACTTGCTTGTTGTCATATCAAGCTGCACTTTCAGTTCTTCTAGCTTCTTGCCCGAGATATCAAGCTCCTGTTTAAGTCTGGCAACAAGCTGTTCAAGGGCATTCTGTCTATCTTTTTCTTCTGGAGTGAGAACTTTTTGTTTTAGTTCTTCTATCTGTGAGTATGCCTGCTGCAATTCATCGTTTTGTTGCCTGAGAGTAGTTCTGGCTTCTAGAAGAAGCTTTTGCGAATTATCTAATTTCTGTTCATAGTCTTGAATTTTCTGATCATTAGATTTTGCTCTTTCAAGTTCTTGTTTGAGTGTGTTGACTTCATTCTGTAGAGAAGAGGTCTTATTTAATAGTTTAGCCTGATCTTCAAGGGCTTTTTGAGCTGCTTCAAGCTGTGATTCAAGTCTGGAAACCTGTGCTTTAAGCTTATCTGCTTCAACACCCGATGATTTGTATTGAGACAACAGTTTTTCCTGCTCGGCCATTCTGGTTTTGGTCTGCTGTAATTCTTTCTGAACATTATCAAGCTGCTGTTTCAGTGTCTCATTCAAGGATGTCTTTGAATTTAAAACCCGGTTAAGTTCTTCCGTCTGGCCTGCAAGAGTTTGTTTGGTAACCTGCAACTGGGATTTCGTCTCCTCAAGCTCTTTTTGAAGTTTTTGCTGCTCTGCCAGGCTTTGATTTGTCTGCTGCATTTGCTGTTTAATCTGATCAAGTTGTTGTTGCAGCTCGTTATTCCTAGCATTTAGCGACTGAATTGTGCTGTTAAACTCCTTTTGAGTCTGTTCCATTTTTTCTAATTGCTGGGCTTTTCTAACCAGCTCAGAATTTGAGTCTATTAATTGCTGTTTTAAAGATTCTACCTGCTCAGATGAACTTTGCTGACCTGCCAATTGCTGTTGAAGCTGATCAAGCTCTGTTTTCAGTGTTGCATTAATGCTTCTTTGAGAATCCAGCATGCGATTAAATTCTTCTGTTTGACTGGATAAAGTAGCTTTAGCCGTTTCAAGTTGTGATTGTGTTTCTGCCAGCCTGCGCTGATAATCCTGTAATTCTGTTGAAAGGTTTCTGGAAGTTTTTTGCTGACTGGAAAGGGTTTTTTCTAGTTCTTCTTTGGTTTTTAACAATTCATCCCTGGTGGTCTGAAGTTCTTGTTCTTTCGCTATAAGCTTATTTTGATAATTCAGAGCAGTATCAAGCTCTGAAGACTGTTCTTTAAGCTGGTCTTTTGTTTTGTTAAGCTCATCTCTAGACTTTTCAAGTGAGGAGGTCAGATCACTAATTTTTTCCTGGGCTCTTTTATGCTCACTAATTGACTCTGCAAGCTTCTTCTGGAGCTCATTTATCTGTGTTTGATCTTCTCTTTGCCTTGATGCACGGGCACGCTGAAGTTCATTTTTTAAGGCAACAATCTTTTCATTTGCCTCTCTTATTTTTTCTGTTTGTTCGGCAGAAATATTTGTTGAGCTGTTCAAAAGCTGTTGTGCTGTATCCAGTCTAGATTTTGTTGATTCCAACTCTTGTCGCAATGCCAGAGAAAGCTTTTCCAGTGCCTCAATACGCTGTTGAGACTCTGATGTATTCATATCACTGAAACTTGCTTTTTCTTTCAGCTCTGCTATCTTATCATAAGCCCTGGTAAGCTCTTCTGTCTGCGTATTAAAAGTATCTCTTGTTTGTTGCAATTCACTTTTTAGCTTTTGAAGCTCACTGGCAAGCTGAGATATTCTATTCTGGGCTAGCTGTAGCTCACGAGAACTATCACCAGATGGATAAGAGGGAGTTGTATAATCTGATGGAGTCGAAGGAGTTATGTCTATTGTCTTTGGAGCTTTTGTTTTAACAGGAAGAGAAACCAGAATACTTTTACCAGAATCACTTAAAAGCTGTGGAACACCTCCAGTAGACTTTTCAAGCTCTATGATAAGTCTTGTTGAGTTATCAGCCGTGTTTTCCATAGCAATTACTTTTCTTACTTCAGGAATCTGTTTTGATATTGCCTGTGTAATAGGTATTGAATTTTGAAGATAGCTTTCTGGCCTTGTATTAGGCACATCAATAACTATCATCAGAATAGGTACACCCTTTGAAAAACTTTCCCAATACTTAAGGCTTGGCCTGACTGTCTCAGAGGTCTGCAATTCCAGCGTGCCTTTCTGAGGATTAGCATTTAACTGATTCAGTAAAGCCTTTGCTATTGAAGGCGAGTAATTTGTACTCAGGTTTAATGCTAAAAGCGTTGTGGCTATTATAAATAACTTTCTGGACTTAGACATTATTTCCTTCTTACTCCTAATTCTCCTGAAACTCCCCGTTTATACCAGAAAGAGACTTATTTCTGGCGGTTTAAAGTTTTAAAGGTATTCAATTTAGTGTGATTAAGCGTATAACGTACATGTATTCTACTTCTGATAATGTATTATAGCAACATTTACACATTCGGGGAAAATTGTTAACAAAAGCCGGTGTTTTTGATAGAGAATGATTGCTATAGAAAGCTTATAAATGCTTTCAGGTGAATGTTTGGGCAATATCCTTTTCTGTATTTGTTACTTCAAAACAATTTACGATACCAGCCTGTACCAGAAGACCTTGAAACAGTGAGTTATAACCTCTTGCTTAATTATAAAAATATGCTTCAATTTGTTTACACAATAAATGGTTGTCTACCCATGTATTTGTTGACTGTTCTACATTTGAATGACCAACATCTAAATAAGTATAGCAGGTTATTCAGCTCTAAAAAAACGGCTGCTGGTACCTTCTTTGCCTATTCTGACTTTGATTTCTTTTAAGCACCTGGGGCATTTACCTTCATAGGCAGTGCCATCTTTGTTGATATAAATCCTGCTATAAACATGACAGCACTCAAACATAATACCAAGAAACTTTTTAGTCTTTTTATCCATAGTAAATCCTGTTTATGGTAAGCCTAACAAGATAATTTAAGAATGTTTAAACTCCTATCAAAAGTCATTTTAAACCTTTTACAACACCTGATAATATTATACCGCTGACAGAGGTTTTTTGCAGACAATTTCTTAATTAATTCGCTTAATCTTATAGATGTGAAATTCAGCGTTATCAAGCTTATCGTAGGTCATAATGTGGTCAGAGTGGTTTTTTACATCAAAGGTCTCAATAAATTCATAGCTATCCATGGGTAATACATATTCAGAAACCAGTGTAAAGCCATCAGGAACGTGAATAGATGCATTATAAACAGGTTGATATTCTTGCAATACAGAATAAAGTTGATATTCATTGTCTGCTTTACGCAGTACCTGCCTTGGTGGGTTCTCATTGGCTACTATAAACAGACGTTCATCATCACCAAAGGCAGGTTGTTTTTTCAGGCACCAGGCAATAAGGCCAGTTCCTGTTTCATTGCCATGCCATATTTCAGACACACCATAACGTGTAAAGATATTGTTAAGTGCAAACCGGTTAATAGCATCAAATTTTCTGAAGAATTCTTCATCATTGTTTCTGGTCATAGATATTTCTTCACCTATAACCCTTTCTACACCTGTTCTGGTAAAGCTTTCATCGCCATCAATAAACATTGAAGGTCTTTCAGCCAGAGGGGTTTCTGGTAGAAATTTATATTTAAACCATTTAAAAAGGGCACCTGATGCTTCCATCTGGGCAGGATACTGGTCTATTTCTCTGAATTCCCCGTCCTGATTATTATAAGTTTTCAGGATAGACAGTTGTGTCAAACATTCTGGCAATTTGCTGTTATAATAAGCCAGCTGATGATTGTCTTTAATGATTGTCTTAACATTCTTATGGTCCTGTGAAACTATATCTGCACCCCATAGAAGGTCAAACCTCATATCCTGGTGGTATTCTTTGAGGAAGCCTTCCCAGAGCATATATTCTGCAAGCAGCCCGAAGGTCGGATTAGCCTCTCTAAGCTTGTCATTAATGTAACGCAAAACACTTGCAGGAGCTCTATAGCTAATAGGTTTTCCATCAGGAGTCTGAGAAACCTTATCTACTATGTGGTCTATATGATCAACCCTGAAACCATCGAAGTTATATTCCTGCTGGAGTTCAACAAGAAAATCAGCCCAGAAATCTATTACTGGCTGGTTATGTTCACCTGATTCAAGAAAAACAAAGTAAAATGGTGTCTGGCAATCAAGATTAGCAATTGCCGTCACATCGTTTCCATTTACGTCATAGTGTTTAAAAAGCGGATGCCCTGCACCAGAAACCATTCTATCATAGACAGGAATACCGCAAGAACACCAGGCACCACCAGGAGCAGGCCATAAACCTTTTGAAATCAAGGTTCCAATAATGTCATAGTGTTTTTTTACAACATCTTCTTCAGTCAGTTCCTTTTCAGGTGAAGTGTCAAGCACATCTGCTATGATCTCTTTGACTTTTTTTACGAGCTTTTGCTGGCATTCTTTTGATGTCATTTCTTCAGAATAGGCTCTACGCTTATCATCAAGCAGTTGTTCCATTCTTTCTTCTATGTGAATTGCTTCATAAGGAGTATTCTCTGAAGCACCATCCAGTGAATTTGAGATTAAAGCTTTTACTGTTTCTATTTCTGAGCTATTGAAGTTTTCTTCAAGTTTTCTGGCAATGATATCAAGCTCTTTTCGGAGGTTTTTATTGAGTTCAGGTATATCATACCACCTGGCTATCCAGGGTTTAGATAGCACTGTAGCAGAATATCTGGCTGATTGTGGCAATACATCATACATTACAGGGTGTCCTGCAAGCTGACAGAGCTGAAAAAATAGTTTTACCTGTTCTTTAAGGTCTGTATTCAGGGCTTCTGATAACTTTGTATCTTCCAGTTTGTCAGATATAAACTTTGATTTTGGCAGATAAGCACAGCCAAAATCCCTCGGGTGAAACGGTACAAAATACATAACAGTGCCTAAAACCTGAAAATCAGGTTTCCCGGAAGAGACAACAAGTAATTGTCTTATCCAGTCGTGGAACCTGCCAGTTTGAAATTGATTTTCATTTCCATTGCCCAGTGCTGCAAGGTTAACAAGCTTCACATTCAGCTGTTCTCTGGTCAACCAGCTTGAATCAGTAAAGCCTGCACGCCTTACAGGACTTATAGAAGATTCATCAAACACAAATTTACCATCTTTAAAGGTTCCATTTAAAATACACTTTTCTTCTATGCCTATCAGGGCTTCTGCCGGAGTAACTTCGTGTAAACATCTATAAAAACTATAAGGCAGGTATCCATATTTATTTACCTGCCCTCTGATATAAGTTTTACGATCTTCAGATACCTCTGAAACACCATAATAATCTTTTAATTTAGTAAATAAAATTGTTAAAGACTCGGCATCAATTATCTTGCTGGATTTTGTTGTTTCCATATTATATAGCCTCACTCAAGTATGTTCGATGAAGGAGCTTAAGCACTACTTTGCTGCATTAATGGCCCTCAAGAGCCGGGTTTGCTGTTTATACCATAACAAATTTTTCATCAATGAGTATAATACTAATCGTGATAAATTCCAAATTTTTTTTGTACTACTATAAACAGTAATTTTTCTGGTAAAATAACTTGAGTGATACTCTATAAAAGGTAAAAAACTAATGTATGCTGATAAAAAAAGAATTCTGGCAACGTTTATTGAACTGGTTCAAACCTATAGCCCATCAAAAGGGGAAGAAGAGCTTGCCAGGCTTCTTCTTGACAAGTTATCTCTTCTGGGGCTCTCAATAGAAAGGGATGAGTTCGGAAATATTATAGCAAAACTCGGTGGTAAAAAGGGTATCAATGCTCATTGTATATTCTTTTCATCCCACCTGGATGTTGTTGAGCCTTGTAAAGATATCAACCCTGTGCTGGAAGAAGCAGAAGATAATATTATCATTAAAACTGATGGTAAAACTGTTTTAGGCGCTGATGATAAAGCTGGATTAACTATGATAATTGAAGCTCTAACATGCATTATAGAAAATGACCTTGACCACGGCCCTGTTGAGCTTGTATTAACCCTTCAGGAAGAAAACGGCCTATTTGGCTCTAAAGCAACAAACATAGACAAACTGGAATCTTCATTCGGCTTTGTTCTGGATCACTCAGCACCTATCGGAACAGTCATTTCCAGAGCTCCTCAGCACGACAACCTTACATTTATGTTCAAAGGTAAATCTGCTCACGCAGGGCTGCAACCTGAAGAGGGTATAAGTGCTATCTTACTGGCATCCGAAGCTATTAAGCTAATGCCCTGCGGAAGACTCGACGATGAGACTACTGCCAATGTAGGAACAATTAAAGGTGGCTTTGCTACTAATATTATACCTGATCAATGTATTGTTACCTGCGAAGTCAGAAGCCACGACGTCAAAAAAGTTAACCATTACGTTGAAAAATTTATCGATGCAGCTAACGAGGCAACTAAAAACACTCCAGATACCTCTGTTAAGTTCTTAAGAGATACAGAATACAGAAATATTGAAATAAAACCCGATGACAGAGTTATAATATACTCTAAAAAAGCAGCAGAAAAGCTTGGAATTGCCTTTAAAGCAAAAGCTACTTGCGGCGGCAGCGATGCAAATATATTTAATCACAGAGGCCTTGAAGCTATATGCCTTGGCTGTGGATACAAAAACCCCCATTCAACCAGCGAAAGTATAACACTTAATGACCTTACACTGGGTACTGAATATGTTATATCTATTATTCAGTCTGTAATAGAAAAGGAACCTGCCTGATGCCAGAACAATTTTTTGAAAAAACTCTCTCCACTGAAGAAATATATAAAGGAAAAGTCGTTACCATCAGAAAAGACAAAGCTGAGCTTATAGATGGTTCAACAAAGATTAGAGAAGTCGTTATGCACCCTGGAGGCGTTGTAGTAGCCGCAATAACAGACAATCATCACGTATTGCTCGTCAGGCAATTTAGATACCCGGTAGGCGAAGAACTTATCGAACTTCCGGCAGGCAAACTGGAATACGGCGAAGATCCGGATGATGCCATCAAAAGAGAACTGGAAGAAGAATGCGGCTATAAAGCAACTAACTGGACCCGCTTGGCCTGCGTCATCTCCACCCCCGGTTTCTGTGACGAAAAACTCTACCTCTACAAAGCAACCGGATTGATCAAATGCGATCGCAAATACGAAGAAGGCGAATTTCTTGAAGGCTTTTCATTACCACTCAAAGAAGCCTGGCAAATGGTGCTGGACGGACGTATTAAAGATATGAAATCAGTAGCAATGCTGGGACTCGTAGGAGCTAACTCTTAAATGACTTACTATAACAAAGATATCAAATTGCTGGCACTCGATATTGACGGAACACTTATCGATAAAGACTATATCATCAAGCAACCTGTAAAAGACATCGTCAAAAGAGTACAGCAAGAAACAGATATTAAAGTAGTACTGGCAAGTGGCCGCATGTCATACTCCACCAAAATTGTTGCTGACGAGCTTAACATAACTTTACCGGCTGTTGTCTACCAGGGAGCAATGATAAAAGATCTATACAAAGATGAAATACTATTTCACAAAACAATTGATCCTGAAAATTCACTCAAAATCATTAAGGATATTGAAGAAGAAGATATTCATGTTAATGTATATATACAAGACCAGCTATATATGACTAAAATAAGCGAGGCAGCAAAAGTATATAGCTCTTATCGCAATGTTGAACCTGTCATAATACCTGATTTCAGTATTGTAAAAAATAACCCTCCAACCAAAATTCTAGGTCTGGACAGAGATACCAGGAAGGTTGAAGCCTTAAAAGAAAGACTACAAAAAAAATATATATCTATTCTGGGCATATTCGCTTCCAACCCGGTTTTTATAGAGGTCATTAGACCAGACCTTAATAAAGGAAAAACTCTCTTTAAGATGGCTGAAGACTTCTGGAACATACCGCAGGAAAACATTATGGCTATAGGTGACGGTGAAAATGATTATGAGATGGTTAAAGGCGCAGGTACAGGTATTGCTATGGGTAACGCTACCGATAAAGTAAAAGAAGTCGCCTGCTATGTATCCTCACCAGTAAGTGAATTTGGGGCTATTTGTGCCATTGAAAAGTTTATCTTTGGAGGTAAATAAAATTCATGGAATACAGAACAGGCCTTGGATATGACCTGCACAGACTTAAAGAAGGCCGCAAACTAACACTCGGCGGAATTGATATACCCTTTGATAAAGGACTTGACGGACATTCAGATGCAGATGTGCTAATCCATGCTCTTATAGACGCTATGCTTGGAAGTATTGCTGCTGGAGATATAGGACAGCATTTCCCACCGGATGACCCGCAGTTTAAAAATATTTCCAGTACAAAACTCTTAACAAAAGTAAAGTCTGTTTTAGCAGAACACCACTACCGTATCGTAAATGTTGATTCAGTAATAATAGCTGAACAGCCAAAATTACGTCCATATATAACGCAGATGCAACAAAACCTTGCCAGAATTCTTGATGTAAAACCAGAACAGATTTCTATAAAGGCTACTACCACCGAAGGGCTGGATAGCACCGGTCAGGGAAAGGCTATTGCAGCTCAGGCCATTGTGCTGGTTAAGAAATTGTAAAGAAAATTTACAATTTGTCGGTTCTTTTTTCTGCTTGAGGTGTTTTATCAGGGATATACAGTTATACAGCCAGAATGAGAGGCATCAATGTTGCGAATAGGAGGCTTCAGAGCCTTTATGCCAGGAAGAGTAACTTTTGCAGGTAACTCAAATCACAAAAGTAGCCCTGCAAATACTACACAGCAATCATATTATTCTTATAAATATGGCAAACCAGCAGAAACATCATTTTATGGTCTGCACTATGCCCATTCATTCGGCTTTTTATGCCGTAAAAAAGATGATGAATGGTACCGCAGAACCTACCAGGGGTAAGTATTAAGAAATCAAAAAAACAACAAAAACCAGTGTTAGTTTCCGGCGCAGCTTTTTTGTCTATTAGGCAAATGTTTAAATTCGATTTTTGCAGTATACAAAACTACTAACAATCGTGTCCGCAACCTTTACAGGAACATTGCTCCTGGCCCTGCTCCTGAATATAGTTAATTTGTAGATCTGCAATAGCATTTGTCAGCGCATGTTCTTCTTCAGGTGCCAGGTTGCCTTTTGTTTTCTCTTTCAACATAAGCAAAATATCAATAGAATACTTCGCCTGTTCAAGGTTTTTTTCGATTTTGTTGGTTACAGGGTTCGGTATCTTACCTAGGCCAATCATTCCAGAAGTTGCAAAACTCGCAAGCAATGTCATAAACTCTATACTCTCGACATTTATGTTCAGGTCTTCGCTCATATCAATCTCCATTAAGTCTTTTTACACTTTCTATTTTATACACACGAACAATAATGATAGATTTTTGGGTTTCGATTTTCAAGTTATGTAGTCTTTATTATATAATTTTAGCTAAAGCACTGCACAAATTATACTGAAAAGGACATTATGTTAAAAAACTCAAAGATTTTTGTGATGCTGATTGCTGTAATTGTACTTTTAGTCGGTTCTTTGCCGGTGATTGCCAGCACAGGCATAGCAGCTAAGATCTTTAAAAAGAATCAGAATGCCATAATTTTTATCAAGAAAGCAAAAAATAAGGCAATTATCACAGGTACTGGTTTTGTAGTGGATAATTCAGGAAAAATTATCACAAATAACCACGTAATACCTGAAAATGATACTATAATAAGTTCGCTCTCAGGTAAAAACTATGAAATAGACAGAATATTACTCAGGGATATAGAAAGAGACCTGGTTGTAATTAAACTTAAATCTGCTGAAGGGCTTGAACCAGCTATTATAAGTGATACTAGAAGGGTAAAATCCGGTTCTGTACTCTATTCTCCTGGTAGCATTGTTGAGAAAAAAATCAAAATGACTAAAAATATAGTCAGCAGGGTTATAGATATACCCGCTAATAAACAGCAAATTATTATTATGGAAAACTTAAATAGCCTGCCTGCAGGGCTTGAGGGTGGGCCTGTTTTTAATAAAAATGGAGAGGTTGTTGCTATTCTTGCTATTGTAAATAGCCGAAAGTCAATAAATGGTATTTATGCTGTCAGTACAGCCGACCTGAAAACTCTAATTGAAGAATCAGAAAGCCATAAAGCTATTCCGGAAGAAAAAGAAGAACCGGTAAAAGCTGATACACCAGAAGCTCCTCA
>Ga0334898_1003645_pt1 | contig 12236 bp, 14 predicted proteins | sample GraSluR3_MG_10_FD_207228 | JGI IMG/M metagenome (GOLD analysis project Ga0334898, IMG submission 207228) | Sludge microbial communities from methane-producing bioreactor in Wageningen University, Netherlands - Granular Sludge_3_08-R3 | ecosystem: Engineered > Bioreactor > Anaerobic >... | reverse complement strand
TCTATGAGTTGACTCAGTCCGATATCGTTAAAACTATTATTGACAAAAGAAATTCCGGCGAAAGGGCTAACTGTATTGGATAATTTTTGTATTTTCATCGCTGATAAGTTTATCTATTATTTTGTTGATTAGATACCACTAAAATAAGTGATTAAACTTAGCTGTCAAACACTGTGTATATTATTTATACACAGTGTTTAGATTAATTTTGTTAATAAAAGGTTGCGGATTTAAGATGAAACTTAAAATGCCTTACAAAAAAGAGAAGAAATTTATTGATTTACCGCGTTATTCAGGTGGAAAAGAGGCCTTATCAAAGTTCATTCAAGAGAACCTGAGATATCCAAACGAAGCACTCGAAGCAAAAGTTGAAGGGAAAGTGGTTGTTGGATTTGATGTTGATGATAATGGGTTGGTGCATAATGTTCACCTGGTGCATGGGATAGGCTTTGGCTGTGATGAAGAAGCCATGCGGATTGTGCGTTTATTGCGCTATCAGAAAGTAAGTAACAGGGGCAGGAGGGTGCTGATGCACAGTAAATTGAATATTAGGTTTGATCTATCCAAATCACGGGTTACCTATGAAGTTGTCAAGCAAAAAGTAAAGGCCAAAGAGCCAGGCAAAGACAATATCGTTTCGTATACCATAAACATTTAAAAAAAAAATTAAAAGTATTACTGTAGTTAATTCATTATGTCGTATGTTTGCGTCATAAAACATAACAATGATCAAGACAGAACTTTTTAATCAGCAGGATCAGGAATTGGCATTGATGGCCAAAGCCTTATCTCATCCTGCCCGCATTGCCATTCTCGATTTCCTGGCACAATCAAGCTGTTGTATCTCTGGCGATATCTCCAACGAAATCCCATTGAGTCGTACAACGGTTTCTCAGCATTTGACTGAGCTCAAGAAAATGGGTTTCATCCAAGGAACCGTTGAAGGCGTCAAAATTAATTATTGCCTTGACAACGAAAAGTTAAAGGAAATAAAACTGGCATTCGAAAAGTTTTTCGAAAAACTTTTATCAAACCCTAATCCAATATGCGAAGTATGAAAATTCTTATTCTCTGCACCGGCAATTCCTGTCGTTCACAAATGGCCGAAGGCTTTTTAAAGTCTTTTAACCCTGAGCTTGAAGTCGTTTCGGCTGGAACAAATCCTTCTTCCGAAGTACATCCCAAAGCAATTGAAGTAATGCATGAGTCGTTTATCGACATCAGCAGTAACAAACCGAAAAATGTTGAACAGTTTCTGGATCAGGCATTTGATTATGTGATTACTGTTTGTGGAGGAGCCAACGAAAGCTGTCCGGCTTTTACGGGTGATGTAAAACAAAGACTGCACATTGGATTCGACGATCCTGCTGAGGCAACAGGCACAGAAGAGGAAATACTGTCGGTTTTCAGGCGGGTAAGAGACGAAATAAAAAACGATTTTTTCAAATTCTATAAATCTTTAAAATCATGAATATTTCAGAAGGTATAAAACTGATGGTTCGCGAAAAATACGCAGCCATTGCAGATCAATCCAAAACGCAAAATGAAACCTCCTGTTGTGGCTCCGGTTCGTGCTGTGGCGATGTGGATTACAGCATTTTTAGTGATAGTTACGATCACCTGAAAGGTTATGCAGCTGATGCTGATCTTGGCCTGGGCTGCGGGTTGCCAACTTCTTTTGCCATGATCAAAGAAGGAGATACAGTGGTTGATCTTGGCTCAGGAGCGGGGAATGATTGTTTTGTTGCACGATCTCAAACTGGTGCTTCCGGAAAGGTGATCGGGATTGATATGACGGAAAAAATGATTGCCAGAGCAGAGGAGAATGTGCGCAAACTGGGTTATGAAAATGTGCATTTTTTGTTGGGCGATATTGAAGCTATTCCGCTGGAAGCTAATACTGTAGATGTAGTGGTTAGCAATTGCGTGTTGAATTTGGTGCCTGATAAACCAAAAGCCTTTGCCGAAATTTTCAGAATTCTAAAACCTGGTGCTCATTTTTCAGTTTCTGATATCGTGCTCGAAGGAGAGTTGCCTGCTTCCATTCAATCTGCTGCCGAAATGTATGCAGGCTGTGTGTCGGGTGCCATTCAAAAATCAAGCTATCTGCAAATTATCGGGCAATCCGGTTTTGAGCAAATTAAAGTGCAAAAAGAAAAGCGCATCGAGCTGCCAGATGAATTATTACGTAATTATTTAAAAGAGAAGGAATTGGGCGCATTTAAAAGTGGAAAAACAGGTATTTTTTCGGTGACTGTTTATGCCGAAAAACCATTGTAGCAATAAATTGTAAATACCTGAATACCAAATTAATCTTGCCATGAATAAAAAGCGTAGCATTGGATTTTTCGAAAAATACCTCACCCTTTGGGTTGCGATGGGGATTGCTGCCGGCATCCTCATCGGAAATCTTTTTGGAAACACCATTCAGGTGCTCAGCGAATGGGAAATTTACAAAGTGAACGTTCCGGTTGCCATTTTGATCTGGGCCATGATTTATCCCATGATGCTTCAGGTGGATTTTACGCGCCTGAAAGAGGTTAAGAAAACTCCCAAAGGGCTTGTATTGACTTTGGTTGTCAACTGGCTGATCAAACCTTTTACCATGGCATTTTTTGCCTGGATATTTTTCGATAAGCTTTATGGGGCGTTTATCAATCCTGATCAGGCTGGCGAATACATTGCCGGAGCTATCTTGTTGGGAGCTGCACCATGCACGGCCATGGTATTTGTGTGGTCGTATCTTACCAATGGCGATCCAAATTATACTTTGGTGCAGGTTTCGGTAAACGATCTGATAATTTTGGTGGCTTTCGTCCCAATTGTGGGATTACTTTTAGGCATTACCAATATTACCATTCCCTATGACACGCTGGTTGCCAGTATCGTAGCTTTTGTTGTGATCCCATTGACTGCCGGCTATTTTACCAACCGGATGCTAATCAAATCGAAAGGGGAGGAGTGGTTTAAAAATAAATTCCTCCCAAGCTTTAAACCGGTAAGTATCGTAGCTTTGTTGCTTACGCTGGTTTTACTTTTCGCTTTTCAGGGAGATATTATTACCAATAATCCATTAATCATTTTGCTGATTGCCATTCCATTGGTGATACAAACCTATTTTATCTTTTTTATTACCTGGTTTGCAGGAAGAAAACTAAAACTAAAACACGCCATCTGTTCGCCCGCTGCGATGATTGGAGCAAGCAATTTCTTTGAACTGGCGGTGGCTGTAGCAATTTCTCTTTTTGGGCTGCAAAGTCCGGCAGCACTTGTAACAGTTGTCGGGGTTTTAGTAGAAGTGCCGGTGATGCTTTCGCTGGTGGCTTTGGCCAATAAATGGAAGTATTAGCAATCAATATATTTGTGATTTTTTTCAGTGTTGTCCGGTTAAAATAGCGTAAAAACGCTCAATCGCTTTAATTATGCCGTACCGTGCGTACGGGACGAAATTATATTTTTACCAGACAACAGTGGATTTTTTTATAAATAATTTGATTTTTTAAGCTGGGTTTGCTAATTTTACCTCATATTTGATTATGAAATAACCAAATCAAAATGAAGAAACTTATTTTCACATTGCTTGTTTTTGTAGCAATACAAGCAAATTCACAGGAAATTGAATATTTTGAAAATGATCCTAAGTGGAGGATAGCTTATACTTTTGGTGGTCAATATCCATGCATGCGGGACTACAATTACACCTATTATTTAAATGGATATGATACAATTGATGGTGTGGTCTATAATAAACTCTATCAACTTGGTTCTTGTATTTATTGGGAGTTTCCTTCACCATACCCTTCACCAGACTGTTCAGGAGGTCATGAAATTAATTCTTTCACAGGGCTTTTCAGACAAGAAGGCAAAAAGATCTACAGATGGGAAGGAAATCAAGAAGTGATGTATTACGATTTTGATCTTGATGTGGGTGATACACTTCCAGATTCGCCACTTCTTGAAGAAGACAATATTTATGTTACAGCTATTGACAGCATTATGATAGGTGAAACATACCGAAAAGTCTTCACGCTGCATACGTACGTTTCTTTTGAACAACCTATTATGATTGAAGGATTAGGATTTATAAGTGGATTTCTATCTGGTTTCCCTGATTATTTCTATCCCGAAAATATTTTGTGTTTTGCCCTTGGTGATGAAATAGTATATTATAATGACCTTTTTAATGGTTGTGATATTTTTGTTGGAATACCAGCGATTGATGAATCAAACCATCAAATGAATATTTTCCCAAATCCGGGCAATGGCCATTTTACAATTCGTATTAATTTAGAGCAATCCACGGAGGCTTATTTAAACGTAATTGATGTTTCCGGACGAACTTTGATACATGAATATTGGAAACTTAAAACAGGGGAAAATGAGAAATACTTTGACTTGACAGATTTACAGACTGGATTATACTTTGTTACAATTACAGGTGCTAATGGTGAATTTTTGTTCAGAAACAATATCCTAATTGAATAGCTTGATATCTGCTTAATGCATAAGCAATAATTTGTAAACCTAACATTTTGATTTGGGTAAATTTTGAATTTCCCATTGCTCAAAAGCACCATCCATATTGATAACGTCAAGTAATGAATTTTCTTTTAAATACGCCACGAGTTGCACACTGCGGATACCGTGCGCACACATCACTATAATGGTTTTATCATTGGGCAGGCTGGCAAGATGATAGACAATTTGCGACAAGGGAATATGCATGATATGCCCGCTCAAATTAGGCCGGCCTTGCTGTACCTCCCAATCTTCGCAAAGATCATGCAAAACTGCTTTCCCTGATTTAATGGTTTCATAAGCTTCTGCCGGGGAAATGTGAAGCACCTGCTCGAAAGTGTATTGCTGAAATTTGGGTGTTTTGTAAGCCATTTGACAATAACAGCTATCAGGCTGAAATGTTGAGCCTATTAAATCTAATTCTCACTATCCTCATCAAACAACAGACCCTCATCAATCAGCTTGTTATCTTCGGCAGCAGGCAGTTCCTGCACAGCACGCAGTTTTCGGGTTAAAACATTGGTGCGGGTGGTTACCAATCGATCAATTTCGGTATTGGCTTCCGTAATTTTTTGCTGGGCCTTTTTGAGCACATCACCAAACTTTCCAAATTCGGTTTTTACTTCGCCAAGAATCCGCCACACCTCACTGCTGCGCTTTTGAATGGCAAGCGTTTTAAAGCCCATCTGCAGGCTGTTAAGAATCGCAGCAAGCGTTGTAGGCCCGGTAACGATAATCTTAAACTCGCGCTGTAATTGCTCCACCAGATCGGTGTGCCGGATCACTTCGGCATACAAGCCTTCGATAGGCAGGAACATAATCCCAAAATCAGTGGTATAGGGCGGATCGAGGTATTTGTCGCGAATATCTTTGGCAAATGTTTTAATGGAACGTACAAGAATCTTAACAGCTTCATCCACTTTGGCCATATTTCCTTCGTCATAGGCAGTTTGCAATAAATGGTAAGCTTCCTGCGGGAATTTAGCATCGATGGGCAGGTAAACGCTTCCGCCATCTTCATCTCGGCCGGGTAGTTTGATAGCAAACTCCACATGATCGCCACTCGAACGCTTTGTTTTTACATTGGTTTCGTACTGTTCGGGAGCCAGTATTTGTTCCAGAATATTTCCCAATTGTATTTCGCCCAGCACGCCTCTTGTTTTCACATTGGAAAGCACGCGTTTGAGGCCACCAACATCATTGGCAAGCGTCTGCATCTCGCCCAAACCTTTCTGTACGCTTTCGAGTTGTTTGCTCACCAGTTCGAACGATTGTCCAAGGCGTGTCTCAAGCGTTTTCTGCAGCTTTTCGTCAACTGTTTCGCGCATTTTCTCAAGCTTCAATTCTGTTGAAGTGATCAACTCGGCTTGTTTCTTTTCCAAATCGCCAAACTTTTCGCGTTGCAAATCATTGAATGCCTTCACGTTTTGCGAAAAAGCTTCCTGAAACTGTCGCAAAGATTTTTCCAGTTGTGCTACTTCGGCATCGTTTTGTTCTTTTTGGGCTTTACCCAAATCCGAAAGTTTTCGTTGCATCTCTTCATTCAAGCCTTTCAAATTCTGAGCCAGTTCCTGACGGCCAATACGGCTGCTTTCTTCATTTTTATTAGTCAACAAAGAAAGTTTTTCCTCAAGCGTTTGATTGAGGTTGAAAATAGATTGCCGGCTTGTTTCGCTGATGTTTTTCATCTGTTCCTGCTGACTGCGGTTGATCTCGCGCAGGGTTTCGAGAAATTGTTCCTGAAAATTTTTTAGATTAGCTGCCAGCTCCGTCCTGTTTTCTCTGAACTCATTGTTTATCTCTTGCTCAAAACGCTGGTTGTTTTTTTCAATAAAATCCAATCGCGTAAGTAAAGGATTTAAATCCGTTTGATTATTCTTATGTCGAAAAATTAAAATAATGACGATGATAAGCAGCAATATTGAAGCCGAAGCGAGCCATATCTCAAGCATAACAAGTGTTTTTAGATAAAGTGATATAGGCACAAAGTTCGCAAAAAAAGCCGTGCCTGATGGGATTAATGTTTAGTTGGCAAGAAAATTCTTCTCCCGCTTTCGGTATTGCCGGCATCTTGCTATTTTTGCACCTTGAATACAAAACTATAACACTATGGGCAGAGCGTTTGAATACCGCAGAGCAGCAAAGGAAAAGCGTTGGGACAAGATGTCGAAAGTATTTCCCAAACTAGGAAAACTAATCACGATTGCAGCCAAAGAAGGAGGTCCCGATCCCGATTTGAATCCCAAGCTGCGGCAGGCAATCCAAAATGCCAAAGCTGAAAATATGCCCAAGGACAATATTGATTCGGCTATCAAGCGCGCGGCAGGTAAAGATGCAGAAACCATGGTAGAAGTGGTTTATGAGGGCAAAGGTCCTCATGGGGTGTTGGTTGTTGTGGAATGTGCCACTGATAATACCACACGCACTGTTGCCAATGTTAAATCTTATTTCAACAAGGCTGGTGGCTCGTTTGTGCCTTCGGGTTCATTGGATTTTATGTTTTCACGTAAAGCTGTTTTCGAATTTAAAGTCACCGAAAAAATTGACATTGAAGAGCTTGAGCTGGAACTGATTGATGCCGGCCTTGAGGAAATTGATGTGCATGAAGATGCGGCCTTTGCTTATGCCGATTTTACCAATTTTGGCAGTTTGCATGATGCACTGGAAGAAAAAAAGATTGAAATAATTACCGCTAAACTACAGCGTTTTCCCAATTCACCAGTGAGTTTTACTGAAGATCAGATGGCAGATATTGAGAAATTCCTCGATAAAGTGGAGGACGATGATGATGTGCAGGCGGTTTTCACCAATATTGAATAAGCTACCTATCCTTTCGTTGCTCTTTTAAAGGGTTTATTGCGATCAAAAAGATATCGGTAAGTGATGTGGGTTTTGTAGATTTCACCGCCAATGCTTTCGACTACTTTCATCATCGGTTGATTGAAATCTCCTATCCAGTTCATTTGTAACTCTTTGTAGGGGAAATTCTTTTGTAGTGCCACTTTTTGAAAGGCGATTACCAGACCACCATCAACGCCTTTGCCCTGATGCTCTGGTACGATTCCGAAGATTCTGCCAATGATTCTGTCGGCCCTTTTAAAAAGTTTTAAATCTACCATTAGTCTCAATTTGTTGAACCAGTTAAGTTTACCATTAAATTTTCGGATGATCTGATTCAAATCCTGCATCATAATAAAAAAGGCAATAGGCTCATCTTTGTAATAACCATAATACACCAAACGCGTATCTAAAATGGGTTTTAGCTGGTTGAGCAAAGCCATCGCATGGGCGTGCGTAATTTTTTTTACGCCGGGAATACTTCCCCAGGCCTTGTTGTATATGATCATAAAATCTTCCGCAAACTTGTCGATATTTTTCCTGCTGATCATCCTGAATTCGTAGTCGGGATTACGAAGCAGACGCTCCGCTTTTTCTTTAACGACAGGACTTAATCCTCCATTATATATCAATCTGCGGTAGGTGTATTGGTTAAAATAATTTTGAAATCCGTAGTTTTCAAAAAGCTTGTTATAATATGGAAAATTGTAGGGCATATTATAGAGTGGCTCTGTAAATCCGTCGGCCAGACAACCCCAGAAATTATCCCGATCGCCAAAATTGATCGGGCCATCCATAGCTTCCATGCCACGTTCCTTGAGCCATTTTTTGGCTGCATCAAACAAAACATTCGCAGCAGCCTGATCATCAATACAATCAAAAAAACCACAGCCACCCGTTGATTGATCGTTGTTTTTGGCAGTGTTTGGATCAATGAAAGCTGCAATGCGCCCAACGACCTGATTTTTCTCGTACAACAAAAATCGCACGGCTTCACCTTTTCGTAAAAGCTTGTTCTGCTTTTTATCAAACAGTTTAGTTACATCCTGGTCGATGGGACGCACATAATTCGGATCATTCTTGTATAGGGCGGAAGGAAATTCCAACCATTTTTTTTCAGCTTCAGAAGTCAATACGTCTGTAAAAGTGTATTTGTCAGTCATAAAAATGCAAGAGATTTGGATCACAAAAGCAAATAAACGAAATTTTTAGGAATTTAGGTTCTTTAGTTCAAAGCTTCTTTATAAGTGTTGATTGCTCTTTCGCGAGCGAATTTATGATCAACAATAGGTTGAATATAGCTAAGCTCCTGCCATTCAGGCACCCACTTTTTAACGTATTCACTATGAGGATCAAATTTTTTGTGCTGTTCCATTGGATTAAAAACCCTGAAATACGGCGCAGCATCACAACCTGTTCCGGCAGCCCATTGCCAGTTACCATTGTTGGAAGCTAGCTCGTAATCGAGCAATTTTTCCGCAAAATAGGCTTCTCCCCAGCGCCAGTCGATAAGCAGATGTTTGGTTAAAAATGACGCAACAAGCATACGCAACCTGTTGTGCATAAAACCTGTGGCATTTAGCTCGCACATACCGGCATCCACCATGGGATAACCTGTTTTTCCATCACACCAATTTTTAAAGTCTTGCTCGTTATTGCGCCATTGGACATGATCATATTTTACATTAAAATTTTGCGTTTCAACATGTGGGAAATGAAACAGAATCTGCATAAAAAACTCACGCCAGATCAATTCGTTGAGGTAGGTTTCACTGGTTTTCTGAGCCAGTCGAACCAGTTTTCTAACGCTTATCGTTCCGAACCTGAGATGAACACCTGTTTTTGTAGTGCTATCAAGGGCGGGAATATTACGGGTTACCTGATATTTTTCAAGTCTTTCATCTTTCAAAAGCGGCTCAGGAAATTTCATTCCTGTTGGTTCAAAACCAATTAGTTGCAAACTAAGGAAAGTGCCTTTCTGTTTTATAAAATTGTCCAAATACTTTTCGGATGGAAAATTGGATAAAGGCTCTTCCAGCAATTTAGCTTTCCACTTGCGCGAAAAAGGGGTATAAACAGTATAAGGCTTGCCATTGTCTTTTACAACTTCGCTTTCCTCAAAAATCACCTGATCTTTAAATAGCTTTAAATCAGCATGATTAGCTTGCAGCAGTTTTTTTACGTTTTCATCACGGTGCAAGGCATATGGCTCATAATCTTTATTAGCATAAACAGCCTTAATTTTATGTTTGGAAAGCAGTTCACGAAAAATTTCAGCAGGTTTGCCATTTGTAACATAAAGACCAGATCCATTACGATTAAGTTCTTGATAAATTTTTTCGAGATGATGGTGTATAAACTCAACGCGGGCATCTTTTTTTGAAGGTAATTTATCCAGTATTTCCGTATCAAAAATAAATAAGGGCAATACCGGAACGCCACTTTTCAAGGCCTCATAAAGTCCGTGGTTATCATCCAAACGCAAATCGCGCCTGAACCAAAAAACTACTACTTGTTTTGTTTGCATATAATATGAAATAAAGCCGGTAATATTAGGATATTCAGAAAGTTAAAAGTTGATCACTCTTTTAATATCCAGGCATCCTTATAAGTGCTGCCAAGCTTTTCTTTGGCTTCTGTAGCATCCTTCAGCTTATCAAACACATCCAATGCAATACGAATGCGTTGATCAGTTTTGAGAATCATGGCGTTCTTGAAGCCATTTTTTTGATATCTTTTTAGCGCTTCCTTAGCATCCGACTCCTGCGAAAAACTTCCATATATCAGGTAATAGCGTTCAGCAACATTTTTTTGTTTCGCCTGCGCGATTTTTGATTCTCTGATCTCTTCACAGTTCTTTGGTTTGCCAGCAGCATCTGCACGTTGGCCAAACCAAACACTGATGTAGTTGTCGCTTACCCCTAATCCCATAGTTTCCCATCGTTTGGCACTTTGCGAACCTGTTGTAAGCAACATATCTATGGTTTCTTCACTTTTTAGCCACAACTTAAATACACTATCAACCACAATAACTTCCTCCTGAAAATAACTTAGCTCGTATCCCCTGAAAGGGTAGGAGGTAAGTTCTTTGGGTTTGCTCCACATACATTCCTGATTAACAAGGTATTTATTGTAGCAACATGCCGTCCAGTTACCTTTATCAGACCAACTGGCCGTAAGACAAATGCTGGTGTCCGGATGATTTTCCTGCAAATCTTTTAGGTGCGTCTTGGCCACAAAGCTTAATGCTGAAGATAAAGGAAGAACCGGTTTTCTGTTATCTTTTCTAAAAGTGTTGATAAGCTCTGCAAGCCTGAGTTCAGCCTGGCTGAGGCATACCTGATCTGCCTGAAAATCCTGTGCAAACAAGCCTGAAACGACAAAAACAAACAATAAAATCAATGGATTCGACTTCATATAAAAGATGTGTGTGTCAAAGATAATGAATTTGGATGAAATAAATTATAAATGCGATTTGACGTAAGTTTCAATCATGGCATCATAATTTGCAATAAATTGTTGTAAAACAGGATGATCTACCACGAATTTTTTAGAAAAGCCGGCAACAGATGCAACAGGCAGAATTTTTGGTGAAGTACCGGTCAAAAATACTGCCTCTGCATCCATTAGGTCAGCAATAGCAAGGTTTTGCTCAATAATTTCGATGCCGATATTCTTTGCAATCTCCAGCACCTTTGTTCGGGTGATGCCTCCCAGCACTTGAGAGGATGGAGCAGTAAAAACACCTTGCTTTTTGATAAGAAAAACATTTGATTTAGTGCCTTCTGTAAGCCGTTCATTTGGTGTTAAAAGCAATTCAAAAACCTGCTGATCAAGCTTTTGCTGTTGTATCCGCTGCTGAAAATCAGCACGCCATACTTTGGCTTCCGGATTGTTACGTTCCTCGTTGAGCAACCCAACCACAACACCGCTTTTATACAACTCAGCAGCAGGATAAACATGTGAAAGAAACCAGGCTGCATAATACAATCTGTTGGCACTTCTGTTTCCAACAACGCATTTGATGTTGCCTTCACTGACTTGATTATTCAAAATCAATGCCTTGAAACTTTGTACCAAAAATTTTTCACTAACAGGCAATGTAATAGAAGCCGCTTCAGCTGAATTTTTCAGCCGTTGGATGTGGTCTTCCAGAAATAGTGGCACACCCTTTAGCACACGCACTACTTCATACACTAAACCTGTTCGGTTGGTACTCTCTGCATTGAAATCGCAACTGCTGCGCAATTCTTCGTTGTACACAAAATACTTATGCAGGCAAGTGTCCATTACAAATCTCCCTTAACGGGCTTTAAGGTAATCATCAATAATTTTTTTTGCCTGCTCTGCAAAAGCTGTTTCCACATACAGGCGTGCAGAATCTTCGGGCGAGCCCGATGCCCAGCCTGCAATAACACTTTCACTTAATGAATCCCTTAGAATGCTGGTTAAGTTATTCTCTTCCAATAACTCAACCAGATAACCTGCTTCAATTATTGAGCCGGTATAGACCAATTTCAAATCTTCTGACATGGTGTCCTCCTTTGTTAAAGCTTTAGGCTAAGATACGAAATAACTGGATCGAAATCTACAATTTGACTGAGACTAAGCAATCTTTTCAGGTTCTGAATTCAATCTAAAAATAGCTAGCAGCATGGCAATGGCCGCCAGCCATTGAACTGGGGTGAGCAAACTGTCGTTGATGAGGTAGTCAAAAATTACAGCAGAAAGCGGAAACATCAGCTCGCTGATAGTAGCTAAAATAGCTTTCACTTTTCTTAATCCGTAATAATACAGAAATATCGCACCTGAACCTGTTGTAAGACCAATGACTATGATAAATATCCAATTATCTCGCGTAGTGATTGCAAACTGACCAA
>Ga0334898_1003640_pt1 | contig 12243 bp, 14 predicted proteins | sample GraSluR3_MG_10_FD_207228 | JGI IMG/M metagenome (GOLD analysis project Ga0334898, IMG submission 207228) | Sludge microbial communities from methane-producing bioreactor in Wageningen University, Netherlands - Granular Sludge_3_08-R3 | ecosystem: Engineered > Bioreactor > Anaerobic >... | reverse complement strand
CAGTATACACTGTAATGGGAAAAAAATGGTTGTGATTAGCCATCTTTTTTCTTTTTTTGCAAAAAAATCAGTACAACTCATACGAGTGTACTGATTTTTTTTAAGGGGCTATTTCCCGACAGCCCCCTTCTGGTTTTATATTGTAATTAAAATCAATATCTATATTTGAAAACTTAAGCATTTATACTACTAAGGTGCATTTGAGCAAGGGCAATTTCTCCTCTAAAGTTTTGAATGTCCTCTATTGATAAACCAGCCTGGATAATTCCACCACCATCTTTTCTGCTGATCCCTACAAATTTAAAGAATTGTCCGTCAATATCTCTCTTTAAAATAGGCTGTATAACTTCTAAAGAGGGATCCTTAAGTATTTTATAAAATTCATAGGATTGGGTATTAGAATCATCAATAAAGGTAAACCCTATACCATTTGGATTATTACTATAGGTTGTCACACCATTAGGGTCAGTTATATAAAATTCTGTTACGCCGGTTTTGCTAGAAATTTCTACCAGGAGATCATTATTAATTTTACCAGCTGCTATTTCATCTGATAATTTATGGCAGAATTTAATAAGTTGTATACCGATGGTTTCATCAAATTGTTTTGTAAAATCATTTAGTTGTATCAATATACCTTCAATGCCCTTAGCCATAGTAACATTTTCTTTTATATATTTAGATTGTTCATTTACATTTTTACTAATAGATATTGCTGTTTCATTGGTATCCTGTGAAAATGCTGCTATTTCTTCAGTGGTTTGGGCAACATAATCTGCAGATAAGGACTGTTCTTTAATATTACCTGAAATATCACTAACCAATTCATAAATGTTTTTAATTTTTTCTAAGATTTGGTCTAAGTTTTGTCTTGCCTCTTTAGCAGTTTCTTGATTTTCTTTAACCCTTTCAATTCCATCATTCATATTTGTAACAGTAATATCAGCTTGTTCAGTAATTCTATTGATTAATTGGTTTATTTCTCCTGCCGTTACACGACTATCTTCAGCAAGATTTCTTACCTCCTTAGCTACAACAGAAAAACCTTTGCCGGCTTCACCTGCTCTGGCAGCCTCTATGGCAGCATTTAGGGATAATAAATTTGTTTGTTTTGAAATGGCAGTTATACTATTGGACATTTTTTCTATATCATGAAGCAATTCTACTAATTGTGTTATATTCTCTGAGGAATTTTCAAAGAGTATTGAAAGATTATTAATGCTTTCAATTGAATTTTGGATAACATCCATTGATTGTTGTGTAAAGTCTTTCATATTCTGTGCCGAATCCAGTGTTTCATTACTAGTAGCAGCAACTAAACTATTAGAGCTAGAAAGTTCTTCAGTAGAAGCTGCACTTTGATTTACTTGATCAGCGATATCAATTGACTTATTAACTAAGACATTTAAACCTTCCTTCATATTCTCAAAGGAATTGGCAGAAAGATTGGCAGAAGAGACAAATTCCTTTGAATAGTCATTAAGTATACAGGAGGAATTGATTACTTGAAATACCCAGCCCTTTAGAACCCACTGAAGCTTTTCTATACTAGAAGCAAGGATATCTAATTCCTTCCATTTTGTCTTTTCTACCTCACTGATAAAATTTCCATTTTCATATTCACTAATAACATCTTTAATTTTACTAATATTTATTAAAAAACTATTAATTAGCAAATACGCTAAAATTACTCCAAATACTGCAAATAATATAAAAGATATAATTAGTTGTTGTGTTGGTGTTTCAACTATTCTTGGTAATACAAAGATATTAATGATGGATTGTATTAAAACAAAAATTACCATTGATATCAAGGATATAATTTTAAACGATATTTTCCCCAATTGACTTCACCCCATTTTCTGTTTTGATAATCGACTTGATTAATTTTTAAATATTACTATTTCTGTTTAATATATCGACAAAATTCTAAATTCCTTTAATAATGATAAAAAATTATTTAATAATTTGAAAAAATATAGAAAATAAAATACAATCATAGATAATAATTTTATAAATTGCTAAAGTATTTTATTATTTTTCCGATATTACAAATAGAAGAAAACAAAGAAGGTGGAGATGAAAATGAAGATAAATGGACCTAATTATTCTCAATTCATAAATCAATTATATAAAAAAAATAGCAACAATAAATTTGAAAAAAGAGAAAATGTTAAAACTAATAAGGACACTATAGAAATCTCAAAGACAAGTAAAGATGTTAGAAAGTATATCGAAAAGATGAAGGATATTGAAACAGGGAATCAAGAAAAAATAGAGCGTATAAAAGAGGCTTTAGATAGTGGTACTTACAAGGTATCCTCAAAGGATTTGGCAAAGGTTATAGTAAATAAAATGAATCAACAAAGAGGCAAGGGGGAGGAGTAATATGGAAATGATTGTCTTCCTTACTCAGCATAAGGAATTAATGGAGAGCCTAGTAGATTGTTTAGAAAAAGAAAAGCATGCCCTTATTAAAGAGGATGCACAGAGCTTATTGGAGATTGTTGAAGAAAAAAAACATTATATAAATACATTAGATAATTTGGAGTTAAAACGAAAAGAAATGTTTCCAGATTTAAATATTAATAAATTAGAAGAGGCTGGTTTATTAAACGATGAATTAAAGGTTTTAGCTGATGAACTACGAAGTTTAGTGGAAAAAATATCCCAATTACAGGAAACTAATCAATTTTTAACTCAACAATCCTTAGAATATTCACAACAGATGATATCTATACTTCGGGGTAATAATAAACAAAATACACCATCCTATGGAGCAAATGGAAAAATTGAAAATAATTCAGGAAAAGGTAATTCAGTATTAGATCAATCCATATAAATCGAATTCATTCTCCGTAATCACCGTGATTATATAAACATAAGGGATTATATAAACATAAGGAAGTGAAAAAATGTCAGGTATATTTACTACTTTTAATACAGCTAAAAGAGGGATGTTTGCACAACAACATTCAATAAACACTACCAGCCATAATATAACCAATGCTAATACTGAGGGCTATTCAAGACAAAGAGTACAATTAGAAACTACACCAGGCTTCTCTATACCTGGAGTAGGGATGATGGGCACAGGGGTACAAGTCTCTACAATAACTCGCATTAGAGATGCTTACTTAGATACACAAATAAGATATGAAAGTAGTATAGCTGGACAATATAAAGCAAGACAAGAGGTATTAGAACAGGTGGAGATGATTTTTATGGAGCCTAGTGATGCAGGACTAAATACACTTATGGGACGAATGTGGGATTCTTGGCAGGAATTAAGCAAGTCACCAGAAAACTCAAATGCCCGTACCATTGTAAGGGAAAATGCCTTAACCTTTACAGATAACTTAAACCATATGTATGAACAACTAGAAACCTTAAAAAATGACAGCATTAATCTTGCTGAGAAAAAGGCATTAGATATACATTCAATCTTAGACCAAGTGCAGGGACTAAATAATCAAATATTTAAAATAACTATAAAGAATGAAAAACCTAACGATTTGATGGATAAAAGGGATTTATTATTGGACCAGTTATCAGATATCGTTGATTTTAAAAGTACAGAGGATAAATATGGACGAGTAACTATAGAAAGTGATGGTAACACCCTCTTAAGCACATTGAAGGATAATGAAATTACCCAGGAAATATCAGTAGTAAGAAATGTAGAGGAGAATTCCGACGGAAGCGCAGATGTAACCTTAGTAAGAGGTGGAGATTCCATTAATGGGGTCACTACCCTAAATATGTCAAAAGATGAATATGAGGATTTTAAAGCATTATTCCAGCAAGGGAAAGACATAGAAGGTGCAGTTATATTAAATGAAAAATCATGGGATGGAAAACTAGAAAACATTTCTACAGCTAAAATGACTTCCTTTAATATGACCCATGGAGAATTGAAGGGCTATCAATCAGTTATAGATGAAGTGGGGAAATATCAAGATGAATTAGACGGATTGGCTAAAGCAGTAGCATATGCAGTAAATACTATACACATGGATGACGGGAGTGAACTTGACGGTCATAATGCATTTTTTGTGGGTTCAGATGATACAGGCGATATTAATACCATAAGTGCTAAAAATATTAAGATACACCAAGATATTATTGATGATGTAGGTAATATTAATACAGGCAAGGAATACCCTCCTTCATCAGAGGGTGATGGGGAAAGAGCTTTAGCAATCGCTCAGCTTAGAAATGCCCGATTGGACATTTTAGGTATTAGCAATGGAACTGAAGCTACATATGATGAGGCTACAATGACCATAGAAAATATGTCTGGTGGTACAACCGTTGAAAGCTATTTTAAGGATATAGTAGCAAAGCTTGGAATATCCACCCAACAGGCAAATCGTATGGTAGATAATCAAGGGGCTTTAACAGGGCAGCTAATTCAAAGAAGAGATTCAATATCAGGGGTATCCTTAGATGAAGAAATAGCAAACTTAGTACAATTTCAACATGCCTACCAAGCAAATTCTAAGGTAATTTCTACCTTAACCTTGATGCTAGATACTTTAATAAATGGAATGGGGGTATAGATAAATGAGAGTAACCAATAAAACCATGCTAAATAATTATCTAAATAATTTAAATAGAAACCTAACACAGATGTCAAAGTATCAAAACCAATTATCCTCCGGAAAGGAAATAAGCAAGCCATCTGATGATCCCTTCGCTGTAACCCGTTCTATGTCCTTACATACTTCTATTAACCAAAATGAACAATATTTAAGGAATATTGAAGATTCCATAGGCTGGGTAGATATGACAGACTCGGCACTGGGAAGTATGGGGGATGTAATGAATAGACTAAGGGAGTTAGTTATTAAGGCAGCTAATGGATCACTAGCTGATTCTGACCGAAATGCTATTAAGGATGAAGTAGAACAGTTAATTGGACAAGTAGAACAAATCGCTAATACCAACTATGATGGAAGGTATATATTTGGGGGTCAGGATACTACAGAACCTCCTTTCGAGATTATTGATGGTACTAATGTACTTAATTATAAACCTGACGACGATGATGCAGATTATAATAGTAGTAAAAAGATGCTAAAGAGAGAAATTTCCCAAAATGTAACAATGGAAATTAATGTACCTGGTGATTGGATTACAGAAGGGAAAAATAATGACCTTACAGAAGATTTACCTACAATCCTCAATAATATTATGACGGCATTAGAAGAGGGAGATACCGAGAAACTAGGTGGAGAACTATTAGGACAATTAGATGACCATATAGAAAATATCCTTTCCATTCGATCCGAAGCAGGAGCAAAATACAATAGATTAGAAGCAGCCAAGTTTAAGAATGAGGGGGAAACCTTAAATATGACTGATCTATTATCCAAAACAGAAGATATAGATATAGCAGAGAAATCTATGCAATATATGATGATGGAAAATGTATATATAGCATCCTTGAACACGGGAGCAAGAATTATGCAACCAAGCTTATTGGATTTTCTAAGGTAGAAATAAAACAGGTCGATGGTATAAGGTAGAAGGTAGAAGGTAGAGGAGAATTCATTCTCCTTCATAAGTAGCTTCGAATTCATTCGAAGCATTTCTAAAACCCAAATACCAAACAAATAAAGAAGGTGAAGAAATGCTCATTAATACTAAATATTTTGGAGAGGGGCGGTCATTGACCGCCCGTTCTAGATTTATGATTTTGTAATCCGAGTTTTAACGAAGGATCTTGATCCTGGTATGCGATATAAGGTAGAAGGTAGAAGAGAATTCATTCTCCGTCATAAGTAGCTTCGAATTCATTCGAAGCATTTCTAAAACCCAAATACCAAACAAAAAAAGAAGGTGGAAAAATGATTATAAATACCAAATATTTTGGAGAGATAGAAATTGATGAAAGCAAGAAAATAACATTTCCAAAGGGCTTACCAGCCTTTGAGGAAATTAAAGAATATGTATTAATTGATTTACCAGATAACCCAGTCTTTCACTGTCTACAAAGCACTAAGCAAAGTGAAGTTGCTTTCCTAGTAATCCAACCCTGGGACTTTTTCCATGATTATGATATCGACATTCCTCAAGGTGACCTGGATGAATTAGGAATTAATAAAAAAGAGCAAGTTCTTATATATAATATAGTAACTATTCCTAAGGATTTTAAAAAGATGACAGCTAATCTATTAGGACCAATTGTAATAAATATAGAAAATCTAAAGGGAAAACAAGTAATACTGACCCAAGAAGATTATCAAACCAAACACCCTCTTGTTGAGATAAAGGAAGAGGTGTAGATATGTTAGTGATAACTAGAAAACTAGATGAAGGTTTAGTAATAGATGGAGATATAGAAGTAGTGGTACTAGGTATTGAGGATGGAAAAGTAAAAATAGGCATAGAAGCACCTAGGGATAAAAAGATTTACCGTAAAGAAATATTTGAATCCATAAAACAAGAAAATCAAAATGCAATAAATATAGATAAAGACATCCTATCTAATTTACCAAAGAAATAATACATTATTGTAGAAGAGAATTCATTCACCGATATAAACATCCATTAAAAAAACTGCGAATAAATTCGCAGTTACTGCTAATATCTTTGTAGAGGAGAATTCATTCTCCGGTAATTCATTCTCCGGTAATTCATTCTCCACAAATTTTATCTAATTTAATAAGAAAAATATAAAAATAACACTAAACTAATATGTTTCATCACCGATATACATAAGTGAAAGGGAAAAATCCTAGATGGCCACTAGGGTTCCCAAATAAATGGCAAGGATGCCAATAAAATTCAAGGAGGAATAAAAATGAGAATTAATAATAATTTAATGGCAATGAACACCCATCGTCAATTAGGAGCTGCAGGTGCAAATGGAGCTAAATCCATGGAGAAATTATCTTCAGGTTTAAGAATTAATAGAGCTGGAGATGACGCAGCAGGACTATCCATCTCTGAAAAAATGAGAGGTCAAATTAGAGGTTTAAATCAAGCTTCTAGTAATGCGCAAGACGGTATTTCACTAATCCAAACAGCTGAAGGTGCCTTAAATGAAACTCATGCAATTCTACAAAGAATGAGAGAACTTGTTGTACAGGCTGGAAATGCTGCGACATTAGAAGATGATGATTTATCTGCTATCCAAGCTGAAATAACTGAACTGAATGATGAGTTAGATGGTATTGCTGATAGGACAGAGTTTAACGGGAAAAAATTATTAGATGGAGGATTTAGCGACAGCCTTCAAATTGGTGCTAATGAGGGTCAACAACTTGAAATAACTATTAACTCAGGAACAGATGCAGAAGGATTTACTGCGGAACATTTAACAGTTGATGGTTTAGCTACAGATGGTACATCCTTTGATGCAGATATCGCATTAGTTGATGCTGCAATTTCTAAAGTATCGGTAGCACGTTCTAGCTTAGGAGCTAATCAAAATCGATTAGAACATACTATTAAGAACTTAGATAATGCAGGTGAAAACTTACAAGCTGCAGAATCTAGAATTAGAGATGTAGATATGGCTAAGGAAATGATGGAATTTACTAAGCAAAATATTCTACAACAAGCTTCTACAGCTATGTTAGCCCAAGCAAATATGGCACCACAATCAGTACTTCAATTATTAGGATAAATTCTTAATATTGTAGAGGCGAATTTATTCGCTATTACACACAAACAACAGAGAGCTAAAAGGAATGACTTACATTCCTTTGGCTCTTTTTTAAATATTATATAAGAATTATGAATTGTAGATGATACCTTCGAATGAATTCGAAGCTACGATATAGCCGTAGAGGAGAATTCATTCTCCGGTTATTTCACATGAAAAATTCAAAAGGACACCTTCGAATGAATTCGAAGCTACGATATAGACATCTTCGAATGAATTCGAAGCTACGATATAGACATCTTCGAATGAATTCGAAGCTACGATATATCTGTAGAGGAGAATTTATTCTCCGGTAATTCATTCCAGAAATTTTATTATCAAGGGGGCAAACAATGACTCCAAAACATTATTATGAAAAAAACCATTTCTATTTTATCACCACCATAACAGAAAAACGAAGACCCATTTTCAAAGAAAAGATATCCTGTGATTTGCTGATTAACCTTATAATCTATCACAAATTCCAATGTTCCTATAATATAAAAGCCTTTGTAATCATGCCTGATCACATTCATTTTATTATTCAACACATGGGGAAAGATAATATTTCTAGTATTATGAAAAAGATAAAGGGTAATTTCTCAAGGTACTATAACCGAATGAAGAACACATCTGGAACAGTATTACAAAAGGGATTTTATGATTCAATCATAAGAGATAAAAGACAATTGTACGAAACTATGGAGTATATACATAAAAACCCAGCAAAGAACCAATTAGTATCAAATCTCAATGAATATGAATATTCCAGTTATAATTATTATTGTAAAGAGGATAATAAATTTGCATTGATGTTGATGGACACCTTCGAATGAATTCGAAGCTACTGCTATTTGTAATTATCAACATCAACATAATATTATAGGTTAAACTTTCCAAAAACATTACCGTAGAGGAGAATTCATTCTCCGGTTATTTCACATGAAAAATTCAAAAGGACATCTTCGAATGAATTCGAAGCTACGATATAGCCGTAGAGGAGAATTCATTCTCCGTCAATTTATTCTCCGTAAATTCATTCTTCCAAAACATTATTAATACTAAACTTTGTACATTATATTCCGATGTATATAATATAGAAAAAATTAAAGAGGTGTAACTATGAGAATAGAAGGGGTAAGTTCATTATATATTGACAAAAATATCAACTCACGAGAAATAGATTCTCCTGTAATAAAGCAAGAAGAAAAGAAAAAAGATGATTATACAATAGGGGAAGGAATATTTATTGATGCAATTAATTCAACCAATGAAAAATTGGAAACTCACAATAGAAGAATAGAGTTTTCTATTCATGATAAGACAAATGATATTATGGTGAAAATCGTGGATCGTAATACGAATGAGGTTATAAGGGAGATACCACCAGAAAAGATAAAAAATATGCTTGCTAATATGTTAGAAAGAGCTGGATTATTAGTAGATGAAAGAGCTTAATTGAGAATTAGGGAGGTAAGTTTATGAGTAATATGAGAATTGGCGGATTAGCTTCAGGTATGGATATTGATAGTATAGTTCGAGATTTAATGTCTGTGGAGCGTATGAAGGTAGATAAGGTAACACAAGATAAAACCCATTTAGAATGGACAAGGGAAGCTTATAATGATGTTAATAAAATGTTTGCAGATTTTGTATTAAATACTCGTCAATCCTTCGGACTTACTATGACTAGTGGCGGTGTTATTAATAATAAGTCGGTTAGTAGTTTAGATTGGATTAAAAGTGCAACCATTGATGATTCGAGTATAGCTGATGTTACAGCAAGATCTAATGCAATAAATGGCAGCTATAAAGTTAATGTAGTAAATTTAGCCTCTAATTGGTCGGCGGCAAGTTCGGAGAATATTTCTATTGGAGATAAAGCAAATCTCGCTTCACAATTTGATTTAGCTGATGAAGATACAATAAATTTTACAATTACAACAAATGCAGGTAGTGAAAATGAAAAATCTGTAATTATAAATGAAACTAATTTAGAAAGTTTATCCCTCAAGGATATAGTAAAACAAATCAATAATGCTGATATTGGTGTAACAGCCATATATGATGAATCTATAGATCGTTTCTTTTTACAAACAAATGAAACAGGAGATAAGAATACAATAAAGATAGAGGATGGTAGTGGTTTTATAAGTAAATTAAAACTAAATGATGGGCAACAGGGTGTATTAGATACTGGAAATTTATTTGAAGGTCATGGTATAGATGCCCTTATTCACTTTGGGGCAGCTAAAAACATCTCTCAATCCTCCAACCAATTTACCATAAATAATATTGATTTTGATATAAAGACTACAGGAGAAACCATAGTTAAGGTAGGAACTGATGAAAATGGAATTATAGATAAGGTGAATGAATTTGTGGATCAATATAATGAGCTTATAGATAATATAGATAAAATGCTTAATGAAAAACAATATCGAGACTTTCGCCCCCTAACCGATGAACAAAGAAAAGCAATGAGTGATAAGGAAGTTGAGCAATGGGAGGAGAAGGCTAAAAGCGGTCTTTTAAGAAATGACCAAATTATAAATAGAACAATGCAAAGCATACGTAGTGGGCTATATGAAGAGGTAGTAGGAGTTATGGGAAGTATTAGTCATTTAACCCATATAGGTATAGAAACTGAAAGCTATGTTAGTGGATCAATGGGAGGTAAGCTAAAGGTAAATGAAGAAAAATTACGAAATGCACTTCGGGAGGATGTTAATGGCGTATTAGATATTTTATTTAAGGAAGCGGATTCAAGCATTACTGATTCTAAGGAAAAAAGACTAAGCACAGGGCTTATCGGCAGGATGTACGGAGATATGGTTGTAGGAATGAAGGAAGTCATTGCTAAAGCAGGTCCAGGAGAGGATTCAGTATTATATAGAAAGATTAACTCTACAATGTTAATAGACTTTGTCACAAAGCATAGCAGTATCAGTATGCTGGATAAGAATATTATGAGCTATGAAAAAAGAGTCTTAGAATTGGAAAGAAGATTGATTGAAAAAGAAAATAGTTATTGGAAGAAGTTTACCGCAATGGAGAAGGCATTAAATAATATGTATTCCCAAAGCGATTGGCTTGCACAGCAATTAGCCGGGGGTCAAATGTATTAATCTATCTTATATAGAAAGTTGGTAATTATTTATGGAGGAAATGTTAAATGAAATATTACACTTAACTTCTAAAGGACTTCAAGATGCTAAACAAATATTAAAAACTACTAAGAAAATTAAGAGCTATATAGAGATAGAAGAGGTTGAAAATCTTATTAAAGCTGTTGGACTAAGACAAAAATGGATGGAACAATCAGATGATACTAAGGAGAAAATAAATAGAAAGTTAAATAAAATATATAAAAAATTTAGCATAGAAAATTTAGATCAAATAGATGAAAACCGTTACTCTGTGGTTAAGGAAATTCTATTTAATAATAGTCAAACCCAGGAGATATATAAAAGAGCCTATGAATTAGAAAAACAAAACCAAATAAAGGCTAAGGGGTTACTTGGGGAGTATAAAGGTAGGATTATAGATATTCAACAGGGTAAACATGCCTATAATACATACAGCAGAAAACCTACTGGTCAATCACTACTGCTTAATGAGGTGAAGTAGTGGGAAATTGGAGGTGGAGTTATGATTAGCCTAGAAAGGGTAGATCCAAATATAATGCGACAAATTAAGGAACAAACCCTTCAAGAGATTGTACATACAAAAAGAGAACCAGGAATTACAAAGGAAGAAAAAAACCCAGATAAATCTCCCCTATCTATATTAAAGTTAAAGAAAAAAATAAAACGATATAATGGAGTATTAAAAAAACATCATATTAATATTTTTCTAGATGTAGAAGAGGGGGAAGAACTATTTTTAAGGGTTTTAGAAAGAGAAAGCGGTGAACTTATACAAATTTATAATGATGAAGAAGTTGAAGAGTTATTAATGAAGCTTGAAAACTTTATAGGATTTTTTATAGATAATCGAATATAAGTAAAAGGAGGAAGATTATGTATCAGAATACATCCAACGCCTACCAGATTTATCAAAACAATCAAGTAAATACCTCTAGCAAGGGAAAATTAATTATAATGCTTTATGATGGGGCACTTAAATTTATAAGATTAGCCATGATTGCACTAAAGGAAAAAAATATTGAGAACACTAATAAATATTTATTAAGAACCCAGGATATTTTAAGTGAACTAATGATTACATTAAACTTTGAGGCTGGGGAAATATCTCAGAATCTATATAGACTATATGATTATATGAATAATGAGTTGATTATGGCTAACATTGAAAAGGATATTACAAAAATAAGAAATGTAGAGGAACTGATGGAAGAATTAAGAAATTCATGGGCAGAAATAATCTAATTTTTAAAATAATGATTACTTATAAAGTGAGAAGTGAGACAATAATATTTTGGTAAACCAAAATATTATTGTTTTTTTGTAGAAGAAAACCCCCGGTTTTACCGGGGGTTCCAAAAAGCTTTAGCTATGAGTAATTTTTTTAACCTCCTTTTGATAAAATTAAGTAGGTTCGCCAACCTAAACTAATTAATCAAAAGG
>Ga0334898_1003636_pt1 | contig 12253 bp, 15 predicted proteins | sample GraSluR3_MG_10_FD_207228 | JGI IMG/M metagenome (GOLD analysis project Ga0334898, IMG submission 207228) | Sludge microbial communities from methane-producing bioreactor in Wageningen University, Netherlands - Granular Sludge_3_08-R3 | ecosystem: Engineered > Bioreactor > Anaerobic >... | reverse complement strand
TCTCCGAATATCACATGCAGACTGAGCCAATGCTTGGGTTTTACAGGGAAAAAGGGATTCTTTTTTTTGTTGATGGCGAAAAAAGCATAGATGAGGTTTTCTTATCTGTTTGCTCCATCATTGAAAACAACATCCGCAAATAAGTCTTTAAGCACAACAGTTGCATAGCTCCCTGAAGGTATTTCAAACCCAAGAATTATTTTTTCTCTCCCTTCATTAAGCTCGTCCTTGCCTTGTTCAATAACACTAAAGCCAGCAGCATCAATAAAAGCATTCCTCAATACGCTCTCACAGGAGATTTCCGGAAACTCCCGAATAATGAAATCACTCTCACAGATTCCCTCTTCATCCATAATCCCTGCAATAATCCTTTTGATTTGCTCATAGTGCCCTGGCTCTTTCTCTTTCAGCTCTTCCATCTCCTGCTCCAGCCCAAAGCCTGCAATAGGAATCATAAAGCTCTGCTGCTCGTTTGGCTTATCAACGATGAATGACTGATAAAGAGAAAAGTTGTCAAAGGTTTCGTTGTGTTCCTCTTTTATAATTTTCTGAAGTGTTTTATTGAACAAGATGCTCACATACGAGCTAAGGAAAAATTTTACCTTTTTTGCAAGGTCTTTTCTTTTAAGCTCATTTAAGCCTTTGCACCCGAGCGAATTCAAAACAGGAGAGAAATTTCTCTTTACAATTCCCTTTCCAATAAGAATGTTATTTTTATCGATTCCAAACCTCTGGCTGTCGTAATAATTTGGAATGCAGTCAGCATTTCTTTTTATCTTATATCCCAGAGGCAAGCCTCTTGCAACAATCCTGAATCGGTTGCCTTTTATGAAGCCAGATGAAACAGGCCTTGCACCCCTCCCCAGAACTTTTATTTCTATGAGGTCATCAGAGTATTCCTTAATCTTTCCCTTAACCGAGCAAACCTGAGAAGTTATGGCTTTCTTGTCCTTAATCCCGGCAATAGAGATGTCCTTTGGCTTTCTTTTTAATGCCCGGGCTGCCCTTTCAACAGCGCTGAAAGAGTCTATGTTGATTTTTTTAAGCGTAAAGTACGTATAAGCCCCTTCACCGTTGTCCCTGCTAAAATAATCATAGGGAATCTCTTCAACTACAAAATCCTCCGGTATCTGCTTGATTATCATTGTTTATGCAATAACCTGTGCACTAATGGTTTTGGCAAGTTTTATAAATGCTTCAGTTTTCTGGAAGTTTGCTATATTTGTTAGCAAATCTGTGGGGGTGCCGGAGCCTGGCCAAACGGGCAGGACTTAAGATCCTGTGGCAAGCGCCTTCGCGGGTTCGAATCCCGTCCCCCACATCCTTGCCTTTGCTGACGCTTTTTAAGCCTGTTTTTTGTCACAATTCAAGCAATAACTTTTTAAATCATGCAAAAATCCTTTCAGGAAGGTGAGTTTAATGAAAGTTCCTAAGCAAATCAAGAGGTATTGCCCGTCATGCAAGAAGCATACTCTTATGAAGGTATTCAGCTCGAAGAAAAAGAACAGGAGCGCCCTGAAAAGAGGCTCAAAGCAGAGGGCGATGATGAGAGGCCTAAACAGAGGCTCCGGAAACAAGGGAAGATTTTCCAAAGGAGCTTTGTCAAGCTGGAAAAGGTACAATAAAAAGTCATCAAAGAAGACCGACCTGAGGTACAAGTGCTCTGTCTGCGGCAAAACCGTATGCCAGTCGCACGGAATCAGGACAAAAAGGCTGGAGCTTGTATGAGGAGGTTTTAAAATGAATAAAGAGCCAAAGAGCGTGTTTATAAAGGTAAGGTGCCAGAAGTGCAAAAACGAGCAGATAATTTTTTCTTATCCTTCAACAGAAGTATTCTGCCTGGTTTGCGGGGAAACGCTTGCAGCCACAACAGGCGGGAAGGCAAAGCTGAAAGGCTATGTATTGGAGGTACTTAAGTAAATGTATTTCTTCAGGGAAGGGCACCCGGAACAGAATGACATTGTGCTTTGCAATGTTGACAGGGTCTCAAGAGACTCTGTATTTGTAACCCTTCTCGAATACCCAAATTATGTAGGCATAATCCCTATTTATGAGGTATCTCCCGGGAGAATAAGGAATATCAGGGATTATGTTCAGGAAGGGAAGGTTATTGTCTGCAAGGTTATGAGAACAGACCCTCGCAGAAGGCATGTTAACGTCTCTCTGAGAAGGGTAAATGAAGGCCAGCGCAGGAACAAGGTTTCCTGGCTAAAGCAGGAAAAGGACGCAGAGAAGATTATTCAGTTTGTGTGTGGAAAGACAAAAGACAAGCCTGAAGAGGTTTTCCAGAAAGTCTTCAAAAGCGTCCCGGAAAGCTATGAAGACCTCTTTTCCTTCTTTCAGGATGTTTCCTGTGACAAGGCAGAGCTGAATGTAAGCCTTCCTAAGGAGCTTAAAGATAGTCTTCTGGCAGCAATAAAGGAAAGAATCAAGCCAACAGAGGTTGGTCTAAAAAGAAAGATAAAACTGTCTTCTCATATGGATAATGGTGTTGACCTTATCAGGAGCTGTTTTGAACAGCTTGAGTCGAGGTTTAAGGAAGCTAGGTTTTTCTATATGGGCGGAGGCAAGTATGAAATCAAGATTAAGGATTCTGATTACAAGAAAGCAGAGTCCAGAATGAGGGAAATCCTTGATACATTGCAATCGCTGCTCCCAGAAGGGCTTGTTTTTGAGGATGAGCCGCAAAAAAAATGAGATATATTCTGAAATGCACTTCCTGTGGAAAGTATACTTTAAAGGAATCCTGCCCGGCATGCAGCTCAAATGCTGTCAGGGCAGCCCCGCCAAGATTCTCGCCTGATGACAAATACTCTTCATACAGGCGCCAGGCAAAAGAGCCGGAATGGAAAAAGCAGGGCTTATTATGAAAGAATTTGAAATCATCAGGAAACAGAAACAGGCAGGCAAAAGCCCTAAAGTGATTATCCAGGGCCTTCCGGGAATAGGAAATGTAGGAAAGCTGGCAGCGGATTTTCTGATAAAGGAAACAAAAGCAGAAGAGCTGGCTGAAATCCAATCATTTCTTTTTCCAAATACGGTTTTTGTTAACCAATCCGGGCTTGTGAACCCGGCAAGCATAAAATTATACTTAAAAAGCACAAAACCGCAGGATATAATATTTATTTCTGGCAATGTCCAGCCTTCAACAGATGAAGGGTGTTATATTATAAGCAGCAAAATGACAGATTTTCTTAAGTCTTTAAATGCCAAGACCATAATAACGCTAGGGGGAGTGGGAGTTCCTTCAGAGCCGAAGCTGCCGAAGACATATTGTGCAGCAAACTCACCTGAGATATTATCTGACTTCAAAAGAGAGTTTAAGCTAAAGGACGCTTACGGGTCAGTTGGCCCAATATCTGGCCTGGCAGGACTTATGCTTTTTGAAGCGTCCCGACATGGCATCCCTGCAATCTGCCTGGTTAGCGAAACGCTTTCCCATCCTTTTTTTGTTGGTGTAGATGCAGCAAGAGAGCTGGTAAAAATACTGACAAAGATGTATGACCTGGGAATAACAGGAAAGGCTTTTGATAAGGTTTTTCCAAAAAACAAGCCCGCTAAAACCCAAGAAATGCCCGTGCATCCAAGCCAGGATTATATTGGCTGATTCGCTTTCTCAAAAATAGATAACCTTAAATAATAAAGATTTTAAATAAAGAGCATCAATAAAAAAGAGTGATAGTTATGCTTGACAGAATACGCTCAGCAATAAAGAGCCTTTTTTCAGGGTTTTTCAAGAAGAAGAAGCAGATGAAGCTTGGCCTTTACGGCCCGCCCAACGGAGGCAAGACTACCCTTGCGAATAAGATATGCAAGGACTGGCTTGGCGAGGAGATGGGCACAGTTTCGAACATTCCTCACGAGACCAGGGAAATCAAAATTAAGGAGCAGATTCTTATAAAGTCAGGCAATAAGCAGCTCACATTTAACCTAGTGGATACTCCGGGAATAGCCACCAGGATAGACTACGAGGACTTTGTCAAGGCAGGCCTTGATGAGGAAGAGGCAAAAACCAGGGCTAAAGAAGCCACAAAAGGTGTTATAGACTCAATAAAGTGGCTAGACTCGGTGGACGCTGTTGTTGTTGTCCTGGATGCAACGAAAGATCCCTTAAACCAAGTAAACATAACGATTCTGGGAAACCTTCAGGCAAAAAAAATCCCTGTCCTGGTTGTTGGAAACAAGATCGACCTTAAGCGTGCAGACCTAAAGAAAATAGAAAAGACCTTTCCACAGTATAATGTAGTAGGGATTTCAGCTAAGTACGGAACCTCAATAGAGGACTTTTACAAAGAGCTCTTTAACTTGGTGAAACCATGATTACCATTGAGTTTATTCCGTTCTCGCAGATTTCCGGCCTTAATACAGAGCAGAAAATAAAAAAGATTCTTAAGGCTGTCAAGTCTGACAAGATAGTCCTGATTCAGGGAAAGCTTAAAAAAGATGAGGAGACAGAGCTAATAAAGCTTACAATGTCCATGGTAAATGAGAAGTTTCATGGGATTGAGCCTGCAATTTTCTCTCCTGAAATTAAGAACTCAGGCAACTTTATGAGATACCTGAAAGAGAAGTTCATCAATATGCTGCTTTCCGACAGGCAGGGCATTACCCTTGTTGGGCCTGCAAACCTCATCAAGGAAATCAAGAGAGACCCAGAGAAGATGCAGCTGCTGCTTGACCTGAATGTGTCCAAGAGGAGAAAAAAGTAAAATGCCGCACCAATGTGTTCACTGCGGAGAGCTGTACGATGACAATGCAAAAGAAATCATCGAAGGCTGCAGCAAGTGCCAGTCCAGGCTTTTTTTCTTCATAAGGAAAGAAAGGCTTGAGCACCTTAAGAAAATCCAGAGGAAACTTAGCGACGACGAGATTACAAGAATTGAGCAGGACGTAAGGGAAATGATTGGAGAGGAAGTTGACAGGGAGAAGCCTATTGTGCTTGACCTAGAGTCAGTAAGGATTGACAAGCAGGGAACCTACCTCCTGGACCTGGTGAGCATATTCAACAAGCAGCCCCTGGTATACAAAATCAGCGAGGGCAAGTATTACATTGACCTCGGTGAGACTTTCAAGAACTTCTCACTTTCTTCCCAGGCAAAGAAATAGGCAGTGGTCTTTCTGGAAAGGCTCCAGGGTTAAAAGCTTAACATCATTAAAATTCTGGCTTAATTCTCTTTTGACATCATCAAAGATGGCCCTTGGCTTTCTTGATATGTCTATGCTTCTTGCTTTTATTGAAATCATTGCAGAGCCTGAGCCTTTAAGAAACAGCCTGCAGTTCTTAAGGAAAATTTCCACCTGGTTCTTCTGTGCAATATCCTGAAAAACAAAATCGCACGCAACAACAGTGTTAAAGTATTGCCCAGGCTTGTTTGCATCTTCAAGGATTGGCACAATGTTTCCCCTGGCCTCAGCAAGGCCGATCAGCGAGTACACTACAAACGGGCTCATCTCAACAGCAAACACTAGGCCTTCTTTAACAATGTCTGAAATATGGCTGACTGTGGTTCCTGATGCAGCGCCAAGGTAAAGGACGACCGCATTAGCTTTAAGCTCAGGCATATTAAGCCCCTTCATTATCCCGGCAGCAATCTTTGACCTGAAAGGCACCCATTCCCTGTACTCTTTTCCATCTATGTTGGTTAGGCTTTCCCCATAAACACTCCTTCCCGGGGCAAGGCTCTCAGTAACAATGGCTTTTTTGCCTTTCAGCCTGATAATTCTCACCCTCTGGCTATTTTCTTTTTGCATCCTTTATCCTTCTCTCCATTTCTTCAAGCAGCTCCGGGCTTTTGTCTTCCCTGCTGAAGAAGTCGATCTTTGCTGCTATTGAAAGCTTGTCGGCAATTATTCTTGCAACCTTTCCCCTGGCTTTCTTTGGCGCAGCCTGAACTTCCGGGTGCTGAAACAGAATCCCGTATTTTGGGCATCTTGACCCTCTTGTAATGTGCCGAAACAGGGCTTTTTCTGCACCAAGAAGCTGAATAGTGGACGCCGGCATCATAGCAAGGCTCCTTAAGCTCCCGGCATGAGAAAGCAGCTTTGCAGCAATGCTCGGGCCAGCAACAGCAGAAAAATTAGGCATAATCTTCTTTTCCTTTTGCTCAATAAACTCCGAAGCCTGCTCCCTTGTTGAAAACAGGCCTTTTGTCCTACCCGCCATCTCTTTTATAAATTCCGCGTCTTCTTTTTTGCATTCAAAGCCCATGCTTTTCTGAATCCCCAAGAATGCAAGTATGCCTGCTTTTTCTTTTGAAGAGAGAATCTCAACAATCTTTTTATTATCATCAACCCTTAAGCATAGTTCAGGGTAAACAGTCAGGGCAAGCCTCCTTAATCTTCTTGATAACAGGTTTACCGTTTTATCTGTTTCATCAACAAGCCCGGCAGCCTGAATTATCAGGTCTTCAGAATAGTCTTTCTTTGAAATCTTTTCCTTTGCAATCTCAATAGACTTCCTTACGAGTTCTTCCCTGCTTTTAATTGCTTTTCTGGAAAGCCTCTCAAAAAGCTCCATGTTCAGGGAATCAGGCGTTATCTCAGAAACATCCTCTTCGTTCTCATTCCCAATATAATAATTGCCCGTAATATGCCTGTAAACCACTGCCATGCGTTGTTGGTTTTTCGCTCTTTTAATTAATCTTTTCCTTTTTTGCATGGCTTGCGCGTTAGAAAATAAAAAAATAAATATTATAAAAAACCAGAAAAAAAGCCAGCAGGCTTATTCTTTCTTTGCCAGGGTTATTTCTATTGTAGAAACCCTTACCTGCCTGTCTTCCTTGTTTTTGAACTCTTCAGAGTCTATCTTGATATCCTTCACATAAACCTGGTCTACCAAGAACCTCTTTGCAGAAATCTCTGCAATGTCTACACCCCTGGATATGAATTTTCCTCTTGCTTTTATTGTCACTTCTTCAGCTCCCTGAGTTGTAAACTGCATTACAACTGCCGTCACATAGTTCATAAAGGGCTTGTTCCCGATATATATTGCGTTATCTGCTGCCATTCTTGTAACCTCCTAGAGTTTTTATATGTGGTTGTCTGGTTAATATAAAAAGCTTTTGAATCCATTAAGCATCTTCCCTCTAAAAAGGCACTGCAATATGTTCTGAGCCCGCCTTTTCAACAATTATTCTTTTCTTAATCCTGCCTTTAATAAACGGGCTCCAGGGCTTCTCCGGATTTCCTTTATTTTCGCTTCCCTCCCTGAAGCCAAAGAACGACGGCATTACAATTAAGTGCCTTTTTTCATACTCCGAGACCAGGTAAGCCTTAAATCTTTTCTCTTCAACCTCAACCGCAGGGTGCTCGTGCCCTATTACAATGTACTTTGCCTTTTCAGGAACCCTGAATAGCTTATCTCCGTGAGTGATAAAAACATCTCCTGCGAGAATTTTCTTTTTTGCCTTAATTCCCCTTTTGTCAAGAAAAAACCTAAGTAGGTTGTCGTGGTTTCCCTCAACCAAGTCACATTTAATGCCTTTTTCATCAAGGCTACTAATAAGCCAGTCAAGCCTTTTTTCCACCCTTTGCCTTAGCTTTGAAAAGTCATGCAGAATATCCCCGTTAAGGATAAGCCTTTTTATCCCGTTTTCCTCGCAGGCACTAAGCAGCCATTTCAGGCCTTTGCTTTCATCAAAGTAAGAAAGAATGCCCCTTTCATTAAGATAATCCGAAAAGCCGAGGTGCAGGTCAGACACAACAGCTGTCGCTGAGTTTTTTATAATGAGGCAGGTTCCCTTTATAACAAATCTTCCAAAAAGCTCCATTTTAAGTGTATTCACTGCCCAAATTTAAAAAATTTTTTAAATGATGAGTAAAAAAGGCTTGCTATGCAGGTTAAGCCAAAGAAAGCCCAGCTCTCTGTAATACTTATTCTGGCAGTCCTAATTTTGATGGTTGTTTTTGTTGTGATACTTCTTGTTATTCAGGCAGATGATACGGAAACAATAGGAAGCGTAGGGTCTTTTGAGCCAGTCAGGGCAGAGGTTCTTAACTGCCTTGAAAGCAGCTTTGAGCAGGCAATCTCTATGTCAGCAAGACAGGGTGGGATAATCTTCTCAGCCCAGGGCGGCATTACACAGCTATCCCAGCATCACTTTCTTCAGGAATCACCAGGCTCGCAGTATTATGTGCCTTTTATAACAGATGAAACGGTTTATTTTTCAGATATGTTCCCTTTTGATTGCGAGAATCCTTATGGTACTGATACAATACCACATCTTTATGAACAAGCTAATTGCGATAAGGATTACTCTTTTTCAACGCAAATCAGGTATCTCCCACCTTTAAGAGGGTTAAGGGCAACGATAATGGCCAGAAACATTAAGGCTTTCCTGAACGGTGAAAGTGGCGTTGAGTTCTGCCTGCCATCCGAGAATGTTGGCTTAGTAAGCGAAGATTTTGAAATCCTGGAGTCTTCCGAGCCCAGAGTTGAGGTTTTTCTTTCAGAATCCGGAATGCTGGCAAGGCTGGATTATGAGGTTACCCTGAGAAGAGTTGGCACTGGAGAAACAAGGACACTGACAGGGTTTGAGTCTTTTGTTCCGCTAAGGCTTTACGAGATGCTGGATTTCCTTGAAGAGCACATTTACAATGATTCTTCAATTGCCACTTTTGAGCCAGGAGGCTCTAGGGATGAAATGATAGTTGGCTTAATCAGGAATCCCATGCCAAGCTCAAACCCTGGCGATGACATCATCTTCGTAAAAGACTCCAGGCATTATGTGGCAGGAGAAGAGTTCGTATTCCAGGTTGCAAGGAGAAACAGGGAGCCTATTGTTCATGCAATGCCTAAGCTTCAAGATCCTTCAGGAAATGTTGTAAATATAGTAAACATATCATTGTACTTGAGTTCTTCAAACTCGCAATTTGAGCAGGCTGCAACATACATATATGAAAATTATTCTCAGCCTGCTTGTGATCTAGACCTTTTAAGGGAAAGCCTGAGAACCCTTTTTTATGAGACAGGGATTGTTGCAGCAACAGACCCTGACGGGCATAATTTAAATGTAGCAGATAATATAGATGAGAGCAATTGCCACTTCCCTCAAGGCACTCCTGGCCTTAAGCAACCATTTGTTACCGCTTTTATTGAAACTGAACACGGAAAGGAGTCGTCGGTAGAATATTTCCTAATATAATGGCAGAAAATAAAGCATTTTCTGGACATTTTTTCCTTTTTAAATGAAAACCCGGTTTTTAAGCTCTTTTTCACAACCTTTTTAAACTCTTTAACATCTCTTTTTTTAGTATAAAAAACATCGTTTTTACGAAGGAAAAAGTGAGCCAAATGGATGAAGAAAAAACCAGCAAAAAGCCTGCAGATTACTCAGCTGAGCATATTACAGTCCTTGAAGGCCTGGCAGCGGTCAGGAGAAGGCCGGGGATGTACATTGGAAGCACAGGCCCAAGGGGCCTGCACCACCTTGTTTTTGAGATTCTTGACAATTCCATAGATGAGATTCAGGCAGGCTACGGGGACTTTATCGAGATTTTTATCCAGAAAGACGGCAGCGTCACAGTAATAGACAATGGCAGGGGAATTCCTGTTGAGATACACCCCAAATACAACAAGCCTGCCCTTGAGCTGGTTTTAACAAAACTGCATGCAGGAGGGAAGTTCAACAAAGAGCTATACAAGATAAGCGGAGGGCTTCACGGGGTCGGGCTTTCTGTAGTAAATGCCCTCTCAAAGCAGCTGGAGGTCAGGGTAAGGAGAAACGGCAGGACATGGAGCCAAAGATATGAGAAAGGGATTCCAGTAACCCCTGTTGAAAAAGGCCTTTCTACTGATGAGTCGGGTACGGTTATAACCTTTATGCCGGATGATACAATCTTTGAGACAGTTGACTTTGAGTTTGATGTAATTGCATCAAGAGCCAGAGAGCTTGCTTTCCTCAATCCCGGAGTTAAGATTCAGGTCAGGGATGAAAGGACAGGTGAAGAGGAATTCTTTCATTTTGAAGGCGGGGTTGCAACCTTTGTAAAATATTTCAACGAGGGCAAAACAGCAATCCATGAGCCATTCTTTGTAAGCAAAGAGAAGGATGGCGTTATCGTTGAGGTGGCTATTCAGTACACTAAAAGCTACAGCGAGTCGCTCCTCTCCTATGTTAATACAATTCATACGATTGAAGGAGGCACTCACGAGCTGGGATTCAGGTTTGCACTCACAAAAGCCCTTGGCAAGTTTATAAACGAGAACCTTGGAAAAGACATCAAAATAACATACGATGACTGCAGGGAAGGGTTGACTTCTATAATCTCAGTAAAGGTTCCGGAGCCTCAGTTTGAAGGGCAGACAAAGGCCAAGCTGGGAAACACCGAGGTGAGAGGCATTGTGAGCGAGATTCTTTTTGATACACTTTATGACTACCTGCTCAAGAACCCCAACGAGGCAAAGGAGATAGCAGCAAAAATAATCTTTTCATACAATACGCGCCTTGCAGCAAGGAATGCAAAAGAGCTTGCAAGGAGAAAGAATGCACTTGACAGCTTTTCCCTGCCAGGCAAGCTTGCAGACTGCTCCTCAAAAGACCCTTCAATCAGCGAGCTGTTTATCGTTGAGGGAGACTCAGCAGGCGGCTCTGCAAAGCAGGGAAGAGACAGAGAGTTCCAGGCAGTCCTGCCATTAAGGGGAAAGATCCTTAATGTTGAGAAATCGCGGCTTGACAAGATTCTTCAGAATAAGGAAATCGCTTCAATCATCACTTCCCTTGGCACGAATATTGATGATGACTTCGATGTAAAAAAGCTTCGATATGACAAAATAATTATTATGACAGATGCAGATGTTGACGGTGCACACATAAGGACACTTCTCCTCACGTTTTTTTACAGGCACATGAAATCCCTGATTGAGTTAGGGCATGTATACATAGCACAGCCGCCGCTCTTCAAGTTAAATATGGGAAACAAGACTCATTACCTGCACACCGAGCAGGCTCTGTCAGAGTTCCTTAAGCTAAACCAGGGAGCTAAATATGAGATGCAGAGGTACAAAGGCCTGGGAGAGATGAACCCGAGCCAGCTCTGGGAAACCACAATGAACCCGGAGAGCAGAACACTTTGCAAAGTTAACATCGAAGATGCCGTTGAGTCTGACAGGCTTTTCAATATCCTTATGGGAGATGATGTTGCCTTAAGAAGAGAGTTCATAGTTCAGAACGCCCTCACTGCAAAAAACATAGATGTGTGATTGGCTTTTTCAGTAGCCTCTCTTTTCAGCCGCCTGATAAAAAATGATATCTTTAGGTATAGAAAGCACAGCCCATACCTTCGGGATAGGGATTGCAGGCAGCAAAGGAAGGATTCTTGCAAACAGGAAAAGCGTTTATGCAACAAAAAAAGGCGGCATGATTCCAGCAAAGGTTTCAGAGCACCACCTGGACAACTTTGAAGAGGTGCTTATAGGAGCGCTTGATGATGCAGGCATAAGCCTTAGCCAGGTTGACTTGATTGCATACTCAAAAGGCCCGGGTATAGGGCATTCGCTAAGGATAGGCTCTGCGCTTGCACGCTCACTTGCACTTCTTCTGAAAAAGCCAATAGTCGGGGTTAACCATTGCATAGCCCATCTTGAGATAGGGAAGCTTCTTTCAGATTGCACAGACCCGGTTTTTCTTTATGTTTCAGGCGCAAACACCCAAATAGTAGCCTTTGAGAAGGGAAAATACCGAATCTTTGGGGAAACGCTTGACATTGGCATGGGCAATTTTATAGATGCTTTTGCAAGAGAGGCAGGGCTTGGGTTTCCGGGCGGGCCACCTGTAGAGAAGCTTGCTAAAAAAGCCTCAGGAAAGTATATCGAGCTGCCTTATGTAGTAAAGGGAATGGATTTCTCCTTTGGCGGTATTCTTACAGCTATTAAAAAAATGCTAAAAGAGCACTCTGTTAAAGACCTATGCTTCTCGCTTCAGGAAACATCCTTTGCTATGCTGCTCGAGGCAAGCGAAAGGGCAATGGCTCACACAGGAAAAAAAGAACTTCTCTTAGGCGGTGGGGTTGCGTGCAACAAGCGCCTTCAGGAAATGGCCAGAACCATGTGCTCAGAGAGAAGTGCAAAGTGCTTTACCTTAGAGAACCAGTTCAACACAGACAATGGGGCAATGATAGCCTGGCTTGGCCTGGTTGAGGCAAAAAAGCGAAACTTTGAAAAGATTGATAAAACATTTATTCTACCCTACTGGAGGACAGACGAGGTGCAACCATGAAATGCAAAATATGTGGAGAAAAGATAAAGACAATCTTC
>Ga0334898_1003635_pt1 | contig 12254 bp, 7 predicted proteins | sample GraSluR3_MG_10_FD_207228 | JGI IMG/M metagenome (GOLD analysis project Ga0334898, IMG submission 207228) | Sludge microbial communities from methane-producing bioreactor in Wageningen University, Netherlands - Granular Sludge_3_08-R3 | ecosystem: Engineered > Bioreactor > Anaerobic > Unclassified... | reverse complement strand
CGCCCATCTCTTTAGCGAAGGCGATCATCTCGGGGTCCTCGGCGGCGGCGACGATCATCTCCGAGAGGATCGGCTCGTGGCCGTGGACGATGATGTTCACCTCGTCCGACTTCAGGACCCCCAGGTTCGACTCTGACATGACCGGTGTTGGGGTTCCGAAGAGGACGTCCTGGACGTCGGTGGCGATCATCGATCCGCCCCAGCCGTCGGAGATGCTCGTTCTGAGGCCGTGGAGGAGGAGGTGGACCGGATCGTTGTCGACGCCGATGTGGGTTCTGTGCATGCACTCGACGATCTCCCGGTCGACCCCCCGGGGGTCGATCCCGGCCTTCTCCCAGACCGACTGCCTCTTGGCGGGGGCCCGCCTGGTGAACGTGATCGGTCCCTCCTGCTTTCCGAACTCGGAGAGGAGGACGTTGGCGAGCTCCAGCGCCACCTCCTCAGGGCTCCGACCCTCCGGGGAGATGCAGTACTCGGCTGCCAGGGCGTTCATCTTCGCCCCATCTTTGACCTGGTAGCCCTCGGCTTCGCCCTCCGCCATCTTCTTGAAGGCGAGGACGGCGTCCCGGGCGTGGTCGGAGTGGGCCGCCGCCCCGGCGGCGATCATCCGGAGGAGGTTTCGGGCGACGATGATGTCGGCGGTGGCGCCGCAGACCCCTCGATCCGCCCCCTCGCCGAAGGGGTCGATCCGGCAGGGCCCCATGTTGCAGTTGCGGCAGCAGACCCCTAGGATGCCGAAGCCGCACTGGGGCTGCTGCTTATCGAAACGGTCCCAGGCGGTCTCGATCCCCGCCCGGTCGGCCTCCAGGAGCATCGCCCGGGTGGCGGGATCTATGCTCCTCTCGCTGACGTTCTTACCCATATTTGTGACCTCTCTTATCGTTCCAAATTCGAAGTGATATGACAAAAGTTATCACTATCATCTATTTAGCTTTTTCCGAATTTATGTTGTTTAAACAGGTGTATATCTTTTTAATGTGATGTAAAATAACTTGCTTTCAGGTGTTTAGTGTAATTTTAATGTTTTTGGGCTTGACTTTTTACACCTCCCGGCGGCCTTCAGCCTCTCCAGCTCGCAAGTAGGCCTCGACCTATCCCGATCTTCCTTTCATCAGAGGGGGAGATTTATCTGCCGGATCTGCCCCTCCAGGATGGGAGACCATCCTCCAAATATAAAATTGCTCCATCCCACTCCGTCCCAGCATTTTTAAGCTCAGGGCCGAGGAGCTGGGATCTCCTCGGCTGGCTGACCTCCGGAGGAGGCCGAGGCCTCCATCGAAGGCCGCCTGAAGGCTGACCGAACGAGAATATACCTATCCCGAAGACGAATATATCTACAGATCATTCCCTTTCGATGGAGAGAAATCTATATATGCAACCCCTTCGTCCCAACTTCATGATGACGCTCGACGAGGCGATCCTCCGCTGTATAAGCCTCCGCTCTGGCTTGTAGTGCGCCATTTTTGAGCTCTTTTAGCTCTGCTCATATCTTCCTCGATCTCAGAACCCATCGCCACCCAAGGCTGTTCCGGCGTTCCATCGGATCTGGCCTTCTCTCCGATCAGGTCCTCTCTGAGATCTTGGGGCACCGCCTTCTGTAGATTATACTCCAAGTTCGCATTGAAAAATAGGAGGTGAAAAATATGAATCGCACCATAAAGCTCCTCATGATATCAGACATCTTCGTCCTCACCGGCTTCGGCCTCATCCAGCCGATCCTGGCGATCTTCATAAACGAGGGGGTGGTCGGGGGGACGATCTTCACCGCGGGGGTGGCGAGCACCCTCTTCCTGGTGACCAAGTCCCTCGTCCAGCTCCCCTTCGCCCGGTACGTCGACGGTAGCTTGAAGAAGACCAGATGGCTTATCCTGGGAACGGTCCTCATCGCCATCGTCCCGGTGATGTACATCTTCATAGACCACATATACCAGGTCTACCTGGCGGAGGTCCTCTACGGCATAGGAAGCGGCCTTGCATACCCCACCTGGGTCTGCCTCTGGAGCCGGAACCTGAACCCCGGGAGCGAGGGCTTCGAGTGGTCGGTCTATTCCACCTCCACGGGCCTGGGGACCGCCGCCACCGCCGCCGGCGGTGCAGCCATCGCCAGCGTGGCGGGCTTCGCCGCCACCTTCGTCCTCACCGGGCTGATGTGCCTTGTAGGGTGCGGAATCCTCCTATTCCTAGACCGGGAGAGCCCCCCCGAGTGGAGAGGTCCAGGGCCATCGACGGACGGAAGGAGCAGGTTGAGGCTAGACCGGACGACTCCGGAGTGATGGTTTGTTTCAAGCCCTTCCCTCCCCCCTTCGTCCCCTCCCCTCCCTTGCTCCCTTCCTCTCCTCCACCCCCTCCCCTTCTCTTCCCCCCCCTTCCCATCCTCAAGGTCCTTTACCGCCCTAAGGAGCCCGTTTTCGATGACTATTTAGTACCGGAGCCGCCTTCTCTCCGCCATGGCAGGAGAGCTCTTGGACCGGTTTTGCGGCTGCCTCCTGGGGGCAGCCGTCGGCGATGCCCTGGGGATGCCCGTCGAGGGGATGACCGCCGAGGAGATCCGGGCCGGGTCCGGCGAGGTCCGGGATATGATCCCTCCCGCCGCAGACCACTTCCACTCCGGCCTCTCTCCGGGGCAGTACACCGACGACACCGAGCAGACCCTCATTCTGGCGGAGACCCTCATCGAGGCCGGATCCTTCGACGTCGAGCGGTTCGCCTCGAAGCTCGCCTCCTGGGGCAGGTGCTGGACCGCCGATCCGAGGATGAATCGGGGGGTCGGCTGGACGAGCAAGACGGCGATCCAGGAGCTCCTGGGAGGTATGGGCTGGCGGGAGGCGGGGGTGGCGACCCCGACCTGCGGCTCGGCGATGAGGGCGGCGCCGATAGGCCTCGTCTACCACTGCAGCCTCGACCTCGTCGCCAGGTACGCCGACCTCCAAAGCCTTCCCACTCACTCTTCTGCGGCAGCGAGGGCGGGGTCGGTTGCCGTCGCCGTGGGGGTCGCCCTCTCCCTCCTCGGCTTCGCCCCCCTCAGGGTTCTGGAGATGGCCGCCTCCGCCTCCGAGAGGGTCGATGGGGCCTTCGGCAGGAGGCTTCTCTTGGCGAAGGAGCTTCTGGACCTCGAGCCGGAGGAGGCGCTGGCGGAGATCGGGACGTCCCCGATGGTGAACGAGACCGTTCCCGCCGCCTTCTTCTGCTACGCAAGATTCGAGCCGGAGGAGGGGCTGATAGCCGCCGCCTCCGCCGGTGGCGACACCGATACCATCGCCTCCATCGCCGGGGCCCTGGCGGGGGCGGCCCGGGGGTCGGAATGGATCCCGGAGAGGTGGCTCTCCCGGCTCGAGGATCGGGAGAGGATCGAGGGCGTGGCCGCGGACCTCGCCATCCTCGCCGACCGGATCTGCCCCGGCCTTCGATGAAGGAATCCTCTTCTTAGCCCACCCCCCGGCCCCGTCCTTCCTCTGCCAACATCTTCTCCCCGCCGGGGGGCCGGACCCTTTCTCGACGCCAGCGTGTCGTTTTTATGCCAGCCCGTACTCGCCATCTCCCATGATCAAGGTAGGAATAGTCGGAGGGTCCGGCTACACCGGCGGAGAGCTCCTCCGCCTCCTGAGCCTCCACCCCGGGGCTGAGGCGGTCTGCATCACCTCCAGAAAGCTGGAGGGAAAGCCCGTGGGGGATGTCCATCCCCATCTGCGGGGGATATCCTCCCTCAACTTCGAATCGCCCTCGGCATCCGAGGTCGCCGAAAGGTGCGACGTGGTCTTCACCGCCGTCCCCCACGGGACGGCGATGGACTGGGTCCCCGATCTCCTCGATGCTGGGGCTAAGGTCGTCGACCTATCCGCCGACTACAGGCTCCCCCTGGAGGTCTTCGAGAGGACCTACGGGATGAAGCACCGGGCCTTCCGGGAGGCGGTCTTCGGAATGCCGGAGCTCCACCCAGAGGTGAGGGGCGCCGGGTTCGTCGCAAATCCCGGATGCTACCCCACGGGGGCGAGCCTCTCGGTGGCTCCCCTCGTCGGAGCCGGCCTCGCCGAGAGGGTCGTCTTCGACTCCAAGTCCGGGATCTCCGGGGCTGGTAACGCCCCCTCCGAGACGAGCCACTACCCAAATATGGCAGAGAACGTCATCGCCTACAAGCTCACCACCCACCGGCACAGGGCCGAGGTAGATCAGGAGCTATCCCGCCTCTCCCCCGGGATCAAGGTCAGCTTCACCCCCCACGTCGTACCCGCCATCCGGGGGATCCTGACGACGGCCCACCTCCTGGTGAAGGACGAGTTCATAGGCTCGATCCCCGACAGGGACGAGATATCGAAGATCTACCGGGATTTCTACCGGGACTCGCCCTTCATCCGGCTTGTTCCCGGCGTCCCCTCCCTCGGAGCGGTCCGGGGGTCGAACTTCTGCGACATCGGCTTCGAGGTGGACGGCTCCGGGGATCGGATCGTCGTCGTATCGGCGATAGACAACCTGGTGAAGGGGGCCTCCGGCCAGGCGATCCAGAACATGAACCTGATGATGGGGATCGCCGAGACGGAGGGGCTCTGGCTCCCGGGCGGAGCGCCCTGAAGGGCGGGACTGAAAGGGTAAATAAATAGAGAGCTCTGAGGTGGAGGAGCATGAAGATCAGAGACGTGATGAACTCCGAGCCGGTGGCCATCCAGGCGACGGAAGCCGTCAGCGACGCCGTCAGGCTTCTTAGGACAAATGAGATCAGCGGGATGCCGGTGCTGGAGGGGGACCGGCTGGCGGGGGTCGTCTCCGAGTCGGACCTTCTCCGGATGCTCTCTGTCGAGAGGGAGGGGGGGCTCTGGCTCCCCAGCCCCCTGGAGGTCCTGGAGGTGCCGATCCGCGACCTGATAAGGTGGGAGAAGCTCCAGGCCGGGGCCGAGGAGGCGGGGATGACGCGGGTATCCGAGGTGATGACCAAGAAGGTCTTCACCGTCAGCCCCGAGGACTCGATCGAGAGGGCGGCGTCGATGATGGTCCGCCACCGGATCAACCGCCTCCCGGTCCTGGAAGAGGGGAAGCTGGTGGGGATAGTGACGAGGGGCGACATCATCGCAGGTCTGGGGATGGAGGCGGAGGAAGTTGAAGAGGATTGAGGGAGGGATATGCGCCGTCGAGGGCGTCAGGGCCTCCGGGGTCAAGCGGGGGAAGTACGGCGTCGCCCTCATCGCCGCCTCAGGCCCTGCGGCGGGGGCCTTCACGACGAACAGGATCAGGGCGGCGCCCCTGGACGTCACCGCCGGAAATCTCGCCCTCTCCGGGGGGAGGCTTGAAGGGGTGATCGCAAACAGCGGCTGCGCCAACGCCTACACCGGCCCCCGGGGGGTCGAGGACGCCCGGTGGATGGCGGATCTTCTGGCAGGCCACCTGGGGGTCGGGGCGGATCGGATCGGCGTCGCCTCGACGGGGGTGATAGGAAGGTACCTCGATAGGGAGGTGATCGTCGGGCTCTTCGAAGAGGCGAAGGAGAGGCTCCGGTCCGACCCCGGAGCGAGCGAGGAGGCGGCCCGGGCGATCATGACGACGGATACCGCTGTAAAAGAGATCGCCGTCGAGCACCGCGGGTTTCGGGTGGCGGGGATCACCAAGGGCGCCGGGATGATCGAGCCCAACATGGCGACGATGCTCTCCTTCATCTACACCGACGCGAAGGTCTCGCCGGAGGAGCTCCGGGAGTGCCTCCTTGGAGCGGTCGATGAGAGCTTCAACATGCTGATCGTCGACGGGGACACCAGCACCAACGACCTGGTCCTGGTGACGGCGACGGGGAAGGTCGGAGCCGATGTAGACGACTTCCGGGAGGCCCTCAATTACGTCTCCGTAGAGCTGGCGAAGATGATGGCAAAGGACGGCGAGGGGGCGACGAAGCTGGTGGAGATGGTCGTCACCGGGGCGAGGGAAAGGGAGGACGCCCGCCTCGCCGCCAAGACGGTGATGAGAAGCAGCCTCGTCAAGACCGCCATCTTCGGAAACGACCCCAACTGGGGGAGGATCGTGGCCGCCGCCGGGAGGTCCGGCGCCGAGGTCGACCCCGAGAGGATCACCCTCTCGATATCCGCCGTCGGCGGTGATGAGGTCTTCCTCGTCAGGGACGGCAAGATCGTAGATGGGGTTCTCTCCGAGGCGGAGGAGACGATGAGGTCGGAGGAGCTTCTGATCAAACTCGACCTCGGCCTCGGCGAGGGCACCGCCCGGGCCTTCGGCTGCGATCTCTCTTACGACTACGTCAAGATCAACGCGGATTATACAACCTGAGTTTGAGGATGGAATCATGCTTTTGAGAGGAGAGAGGCTCGGCGAGATCTCCGGGGACGTCCTGGAGTTCATCTCCTCCAGGGATGCGGACCGGCAGATCTTCGAGGCGGACCTCCTGGTGGACAGGGCCCACCTGGCGATGCTGAAGGAGCGGGGGCTCATCACCGCCGAGGAGTTTTCGGCGATCGTCGCCGCCCTCGACGGCATCGAGCTGGCGAGGCTCGGGGAGGGCGAGGACGTCCACGAGGCGATCGAGGCGGAGCTGATCTCGAGGGTCGGGGCCGTTGGCGGGAGGATGCACACCGGGAGGTCTCGAAACGACGAGGTGGCGACCTGCATCCGGATCGTCCTCCGGGGCGAGCTCCTCGGCCTCATGGCCGAGGTGAACGATCTAGCAGAAGCCCTCGTCGAGAGGGCCGCCGAGAACGCCGATACAGTAATTCCGGGGTTCACCCACCTCCAGCACGCCCAGCCGACGACCCTCGCCCACCACCTCCTCGCCCACGCCGACGCTCTCTTGCGGGACTTCGAGCGGCTGCGGGACTCTTGCCAGCGGGTGAACAGGTCGCCCCTGGGCGCCGCCGCCTTCGCCTCCACCGGCTTTGATATCGACAGGAAGAGGACCGCCGAGCTCCTAGGCTTCGAGGGGCTGGTCGAGAACAGCATGGACGCCGTATCGACGAGGGACTTTCTCCTGGAGGCCTTATCCAATTCGGCCATCCTGATGGTGAACGCTAGCCGCCTCGCCGAGGAGCTGATCCTGTGGTCGACGTCGGAGTTCGGCTACCTGGAGCTCGACGACCTCTTCACTTCCACGAGCTCCATCATGCCCCAGAAGAAGAACCCGGACACCGCGGAGCTCGTCCGGGGGAAGACCGGCACCGTCTTTGGGTCCCTCGTCGCCGCCCTCGCCATCGTCAAGGCGCTGCCCATGAGCTACAACCGGGACCTGCAGGAGGCGACCCCGAACCTCTGGCGCGGGATCTCGACGACCAGGGGCGCCGTGCGGATCCTGGCGGGCGCGATCACGTCGGCGAAGTTCAATAAAGAGCGGCTGGAGGCCGCCTCCGGGGCAGGCTTCTCGACGGCGACGGAGCTTGCCGACTCGTTGGTCCGGAAGACGAAGATCCCCTTCCGGACCGCCCACCAGATCGTCGGCGCCCTGGCGGCGAAGGGCGGAACGCCGGCGATAGAAGATCTGGACGAGGCGGCGGAGAGGATCGCCGGGTTTAGGCCCAGCGGCCGGGGCTTCGGCGAGGAGGAGCTTGCGGCCGCCCTCGACCCGAGGAGGAACGTGGCCGTCCGGTCGAGGATTGGGGGCCCTGCGCCGGAGGAGACGAGGAGGATGGCCGCCGACCGGAGGAGGAGGATCGAGGAGAACGGCCGCCTCGTCGAGGAGATGAGGGGAAGGGTCGATTCTGCCCTGGCGGCCCTCCGGGAGATGAGGTGACGGTCTCGATCTGAGGTCGTCAAAGGTTGATGATATGACGACGGCTTGGAGCGGACCGCCTCCGGCGGAGGACGGGCCATGCGGCCCCTCGGCGGCTCCTTCTCCGCCGGAGGGTGGACGCGCCGGCTTTTTCAGGGGCGGAGGCGGGTGGCGGCGGAGGATCGGCTTAGGCCTCGTCCTCCTATCCTTTATCCTCTACGGCTGCCTCCTCCTCGTCCCTTCAGCGCCCCTATCCACCTCGGGAAAGGTCGCCCTCTCCTCCCTTCTCGTGATATCCGGGGAGGCGTCCTTCTGGGTAGGAGGCTTCATCCTCGGCCGCGAGGTCGTCGCCCGGTGGCGGGGGAGGCTCGATCCGCGGAGGTGGATCCGGGGGAGGGGATGAAGAATTCTGATATGAATCGTCTCCTCGCTTCGATTGGTTCTGTTGTCTTGAATTTGGCCGAGGGCCGCTCTCTGATCCTGCCTTAGGGAAAGATTTATTTTATTATGGCTCTTTCGAATTTGTGGAGGGAGAGCATCTGTCTCGTTCATATCGATTTCTGGCCCTTGCAGCTTGTCTTTTGCTGGTTCAAACTGGCCTCGGACAGGATGTGGAGCCTCCGAATGTGCTGAGCTTCGACTTTGATCCGAAGGCAGTGGATACGTCAGCATCGTCTCAGGAGATAACAGTGACAGCACGATTGACTGATGACCTGAGCGGCTTTAGTCAAGGGTATTTCAGGTTCCAAAGCTCATCCAAGGTCCAAGATATCGGTGCATGGTTCAGCTCTTACGAAAGAACTTCTGGAAATGAGCTTGACGGAACCTACGAGCGAAAAATAACCGTTCCGCAATACAGCGAGCCTGGGACCTGGAGATTGAGTTCAATTGAACTCAGAGATAACGTCGGAAACTGGAAGTACATCTCTGGAGTTGAAGTGGAAGCTTTGGGTATTCCCATAGAGTTTGAAGTAGAATCGGTTGGAGACACAACACCGCCTACCATAGCCAGCTTCGACTTTAATCCCAAAGCAGTGGATACATCAACATCGTCTCAGGAGATAACAGTAACAGCACGATTGACTGATGACCTGAGCGGCTTTAGTCAAGGGTATTTCAGGTTCCAAAGCCCATCCAAGGTCCAAGATATCGGTGCATGGTTCAGCTCTTACGAACGAACTTCTGGAAGTGAGCTTGACGGAACCTACGAGCGAAAAATAACCCTTCCACAATACAGCGAGCCTGGGACCTGGAGACTGAGTTCAATTGAACTCAGAGATAACGCCGGAAACTGGAAGTACATTTCCGGTGTTGAAGTGGAAGTCTTGGGCTTTCCCACTACGTTCCGGAACGTTCACAGCGGCCCCTTTTCGATCTCCGGCATGAAGTTTAACGATGTCAACAACAACGGAGCCAAAGACGCTGTTGAGTCCGGCCTCCCCGGCTGGAGGATCGAGCTGCTCTTTGAAGGGGAATTGATCGACTCCATAATTACTGCAGCAGATGGGACTTACTCCTTCGATCACCTGGCTCCTGGAAGCTATGCAGTGCGGGAAGTCCAGAAAGCGGGATGGGTTAAAACATGCCCACCGGGGGAATCTCATTCGGTCACTTTGGTCGATGCCGATTCGACTGGAAACGACTTCGGGAATCATCAGATAATGAAACAGGACACCCGGCCGCCCGAGATCGTGAGCTTCGACTTCGATCCGAAGGCCTTCGATGTTTCTACTTCGTCAAAGGAGATCACGTTCACAACAAGGCTAATGGATGACCTGAGCGGTGTCGAAAACGCAATGATGTTGATATGTATTCCTGAGGGATGTCACCAACAGTGGGGATCCTCTATCGGCAGCTATAATCTCGTCTCTGGTGATACTTTTGATGGTGTCTATAAGAGTGAACTGACACTTCCAAGATATAGCCATCAGGGAATTTGGAAGCTGAACTCGATCGACATTTACGATAAAGTGGGCAATCGGAGGGTTATAACTGGAAACGAGATGGAGTCGTTGGGGTTCCCAACAGAATTCGAAGTGGTTTCTGAGGGAGATACCGAACCACCAAATATCGTGGATATGGATTTCGACCCAAAATCCATAGATACTTCTGCATCAAACCAAGATATCATATTCACCACACACCTGACCGACGATCTCAGCGGCATTTACTATATGCAGACATGGTTCCTCAGCCCATCTGGTGAGCAGTCGGCGGGTTTTAACTTCTGGTCAGCCAGCGATCTCGTCTCTGGAAACAAGCTTGACGGGGTATATGTAAGCAAAGTAAGACTACCTCAGTATAGTGAAAAGGGGATCTGGAAGCTAAATCACGTCCATGTAGGCGACGAGGTCCATAATATCAGGTGGCTATCTCAATCCGAGATAGCTGAATTAGGATTTCCAACGGAGTTTGAGGTGGTATCTGATGGTGATATCAAACCACCCAATATAGTAACCTTCGACTTCGATCCAAAGGCCGTGGACACCTCAACCATCTCTCAGGAGGTCACAATAACTGCACATCTGACCGATGACCTCAGCGGCGTCGATCAGGGTAGCGTATTGTTCTACAGTCCATCGAGGAGCCAGTCCGTAGGTGCGTGGTTAAGCTTCAATGAGAGAATTTCCGGCGATGAGTTCGACGGGATCTACCGGCACAAGATGACCCTTCCTCAGTACAGCGAGGCTGGTATTTGGACCCTTGAATACATTTCGATCTATGATACGGTAGGAAATAAAAAACAGTTTTCATACGAAGAGGCATCGGCTCTGGGATTTCCCATATCGTTCCAGAATGACATAGACGAGTCGCCTTCGCCGGGGAGAAGGATCGCGAGGTGGCAGCGCCCTCTGAAGTAAGCCTTGTGAAATCGTTCGGATCGGGGATCGATGGGCCCCCTGCCCCCGAATCGGCCCCCTAATCCTTGTCGGAGGGGAGATCGGACGATGGGCGGGGAGTCGGTGGCGATCGATCCAGGGTGGTGGTTCGGCGGGAGGGGATGAGGTGGTCCGACGATCCGCCTTGTGAGACCGCCCCCCTCCATCACGAAAAACTGTTAATATCTTGGTCTCAAGAGATATTCGAGCAGATGAGAGCCGAAGCCGAGCATAAAGGCTGGGCTCCTCATCTCTCGGGGGTTTGACTCTGATGAAAAAAAGTTCGGCTCATCTTCTCGCTCTCGTGGCGTTCCTTTTATCGCTGACGGTTTTCACGGCCGCCGGAGCGCCTGCATCCTTCGATAAGACCACCTCGGAGCTGGCCGTCGCCGTGCCGTCGAGGACCGCCGACGCCAGAGCCGTAATCTACCCGTGCGCCTTCGAGGGGAGGGTCACGGACGAGGAGACCGGTGACCCGATCCCGGGCGTCGCCGTCACCTTTCTCCGAGGCGACGATCGGCGCTCCTGGACGGCGACCACCGGCAGCTCCGGGAGCTTTCGGGTGGCGGTCCCGGAGGGGAGCTACTCGTACATAACGGCCCACAGGGACTACATCATGGAGTCGAGCAGCCCCGAGCTCGTCAGCGTCCGCGCCCCCTACACTAAAAGGGTCCGTGGGGCGGGCGGGATCGTCCGGGAGATCACCGTCACCAGCGAGAGCACGAGGGTGATCGACGTCGGTATGGAGCACCGGCCCCGGTACGTCCTCCTCGTCACGACCAGCCTCTTGAGGGATACGGCAGCCCTCGAAGACGCCGTGGACGGGTACATCGAGACGGTCGACCGGATCGACGGCCTCGTCGCCCGGTACATCGTCCTCGACTCGATGGAGTGCTTGAGGGATTACGGCGTCCGGGCGTCCGATCCAGCCGACTGGCACGAGATCAGGGATGCCCTGGAGACGATATCTGAGGAGACGGGGCCCGCCTACATAATCCTCCTGGGAGGAGAGGCGGTCGTCCCGAGGCCCCTCACCGTCACCATCGACGGCAGAATCTGGTACCTCCCCACCGACGCCTGGTACGTCGACTTCGACGAAGACGGGGTCGTAGACGAGGGGTTCGTCGTCAGCAGGCTTGCCGACCTCTCGACGGAGTCCTCGGGGATCGTCGCGGCTCTCGAGACCGCCATCGACCTCCACGAATCCGGCGGGTATGGGCTGAGACCGGAGGTCTGGTTCAGCACCAGATGCTGGCTATCCCCACCGATCGGCCTCGGCGACGCCTGCGATGAGGGCGACGCCTCCTGCGGCCCCTGCCGGGCGACGCCCCCCTACGGGGTCTGCGACGGCTGTAGCATGAGAGAAGAGACCTTCGACCTGATATCGAACAGCGACTACGTCGTCTTCATGGGCCACGGAAGCCCCGACTCCTTCTCCACCAACGATCGCGTCCCGATATTCAGGGTAGAGAACGTCGAGGACGCGGATCTCGCAACAAACCACCCGGTGATAACCGGCTACGTCTCCTGCAACACCGGCCTTCTCTACCGGGATCGTCAGAGCTTCGGAACGGAGTTTCTGCGGGCCGGAGCAGCGGCCTTCGTCGCGAGGAACACAGAGCAGGGGACTCCCAGCCACTTCGCCGCCCTCTTTCCGGATTACATATCCGGGACCGGGCCCCAGG
>Ga0334898_1003633_pt1 | contig 12256 bp, 9 predicted proteins | sample GraSluR3_MG_10_FD_207228 | JGI IMG/M metagenome (GOLD analysis project Ga0334898, IMG submission 207228) | Sludge microbial communities from methane-producing bioreactor in Wageningen University, Netherlands - Granular Sludge_3_08-R3 | ecosystem: Engineered > Bioreactor > Anaerobic > Unclassified... | reverse complement strand
AGGCTCGGCCGCTTTGCAAAGGGGTTACGCGGTTGTTCTCTTCGATGGTCCCGGTCAGGTGGGAATGAGAAGGTTCTCGCCCGAGACTCCTTTGCGCCCGGATTACGAAGTTCCGATCTCCAAAGTCGTCGATTATGCCTTGTCGAAGGAGGATGTCGATCCCTCAAAACTCGCACTTTACGGTATAAGCCTCGGAGGATATTTCTCGCTTCGGGCTGCTGCTAACGATTCCAGAATAAGAGCGCTGATTTCTAACTCGCCTGTTACTGATATCTACAAATACATGTCTGCATTTGCCGGAGAAGCGATCAATTCTCCTGAAGACATAACACTGGAGACGGTCGACCTTGTGCCATCGGAGCATTTATCTAAGGCCCAAAAACTGCAGCTCATTAACATAATGCTTAAATACGGAAGGCATTCAATGTTCAAGGCTTTCGAGAGAATGAAGGACTTTGTGGTCGGTGACAGTATAAAAAGTATCCAGATTCCTTTCCTTGCAATGGTTAGTGAGGGAGAAGGAGAAGAGGCGCTTTCCCAGGCTAGGGAAGCCTCTGATAACGTTTCGGGAAAGTCAACAATGAGGATCTTCACTAGAGAAGAAGGCGCAGATTCCCATTGTCAGGTTACAAATCTTCCTTTGTCCAATTCAGTTCTTCTTGACTGGTTGGATGAGGTCTTCGGAACGTAGAGATGAAGCGTATAGGTTTACTTGGGGGAATGAGCTGGGAATCGTCGCTAGAGTACTACAGATTGCTCAATGAAATGGTCAAGAACAGGCTTGGGGGATTGCATTCCGCAGAATGCATAATGGCTTCCGTTGATTTTGGCCCCGTTTCTGAGATGATGAAGAGTAATGACTGGAAGGGTATAGAGAGAGTCTTGACTGCCGCAGCCAATGATCTGAAGAGAGCGGGTGCAGACTTTCTGATCATATGTACCAACACAATGCATCTCCTGGCTAAAGAAATCGAAGGAGCATCAGGGCTTGAAGTCCTTGAAATTGGTAAGGCGGTCGGAGAGGAGATCGAGAGAAAAGGACTCGAAACCGTTGGGCTCCTCGGCACAAGATTCACTATGGAAAGGGCTTACTACAGAGATACATTGGCGGGATTTGGAATAAATGAAATCGTTCCCTCAGAAGAAGAAATGGTAGTAGTAGATAGGATTATCTTCGAGGAGCTGTGCAAAGGAATCTTCAGAGAAGAGTCAAAGTCGGCTTATAAGAAAGTAATCAGCGGGTTGCAGATGAACGGAGCAGAGGGAGTGATCCTTGGTTGCACCGAAATACCTCTCTTGATAAAAGAGTCCGACGTGGACATTCCCGTTTTCGATACGACTGCAATTCACGCGCGGGCGGCCGTCGATCATGCTCTTGCGTGATTCGAGATCAAGAATACTAGATCGTTCACAGTTCCACAGAAAAAGTATGCTTAAGTGACCGCTTCAGAGAACAAGTGAGGTTTGTTTCTGAATCAGTTAGTTAACCGGATATGAGATTCCAAAGTGCTTTTGTCCGGATCTCGACAGGGCAATGTAATAATCCAGCTGATACTGTCATTCACGATGATAAGTTGCTATTCCAAATAGCTAATGATTGTTCACATCCTGGAAGGAGGATTTAAGTATGAAAAAACTCTTGTTGGTACTTCTGTCATTACTGATGTTATCAGTAGTCTCTTTTTCTAGCGTTTACAATAGTGCGTCCAACGGTGACCTGCAAGGGGTACAGGAAGCTGTCAGTAGCGGTGGTAATATTAACGAGCGTGGTTATGCAAACAAAACACCCTTGATGGTCGCAGCGGATTACGGCCACTCGGAAATAGCAACCTACCTTATTGAATCTGGGGCAGACATTTCAACTGTTGACGACAACGGTTATACTGCTCTCCATTACGCGGCGAGAAAGGGTCTCGTCGATGTTGTGAAGATGCTCCTTGAAAGAGGAGCGGACATAAACGCTCATCCGGTCAGTTCAATGTTTTATGAAGGCTATACACCCTTGATCCTCGCCTGTGACAACTCCAAGAATGACGCTACTCTGGAAGTCGTTAAGTATCTTGTGGGAAAGGGTGCCGATCTAGAGAGAGTTGAATATGCTTTCCGCTCACCTTTGATTGCCGCGATATTTTCGAAGGGGACAAACACCGTAAAATTCCTGCTCGAAAACGGAGCCGATCCAAATCGACCGGCCAAAGACGGCAGAACTCCTCTCTATTTAGCTATATCGGAAGGCCTTCCAATTGAGGGTATAGAAGCTCTTCTAGAACATGGGGCAGATGTATCTGTCGGGAACGAATACTATACGCCACTTCAACTGGCAGTGTCAAAATCGAAAAACGATGTCGCTAGAAAGCTCATTGAGTTTGGAGCGGACTACTTGGCTGTCGATGACGACGGAAACACTCTCCTCCATCGTGCTGCCCGGAAAGGCTCTACAAAAAACATTGAAATGTTTGTCGAGCTTGGGATTGATATAAACGCGAGAAACAACGAAGGAAAGACACCTCTCCACATCGCTGCCGAAGATGAATACTTCAATAACGTCAAACTGTTGATCTCTCTTGGAGCAGACGTCCTGGTAAGGGACAACAACAACTATTTGCCCTTCCATCTACATCTTGCCGTTTATAAAGAAGATGTAGAAGTCATGGAGCAGTTGCTCTCGGCAGGAATCAGCGTAGACAACAACGAAGTCGAAGCCGGTATCTCTCCACTTCATATCGCCGCGGCATACGGAAAAATCGACATGGCGAAGCTTCTGATCCAGAAAGGTGCAGACGTGTCGATTAGAGCAAAGGATGGTTTGCAGCCAATCCATGCGGCGGTAGGTAGTTATGGGAGTCTGGAGATGATTGATTACTTGCTGGAAAGTGGAGCAAGTATTGACGCCGAAGATCACGGGGGCAGAACCCCAATCTTCTATGCGGTAATGGACTACAACATGGAGTCGATCTCCCATCTCGCAGAGAAGGGGGCAAACGTAAATCATCAGGACAATACTGGTATGACACCCGCGCACTATGCAGTTCAGGACAAATGGGACGCAATCGAAATGTTGACGATTTTGAGCGATTTCAGCCTGGTAGCAAATGTCAAGGACGACTCGGGAATGACTCCCGAAGATTACGCGGCTTCTGAAGAAATAAAAGAGTTCTTGAAGACTCTTTACTGAAGATTCAGATAGGCTTTTCGCAGTGTCCCACAAACATGGCCTCTGCGTTTGCGGAGACCATGTTTTTTGATTGCCTGAGAAGGGACCCGGAGAAAGTTATGAACTTACTTTGCCTTTTTCGCATTAGTGGCTGCTCTCTCAAGAAGGGATAGCAGTTGCTGTTTTTCGTCGTCTGAAAAGCCTTCCGTTAGTATCTCTTCAAAATCCACGCCAGGTTTTCGGAGTTCCTGTCCGATCTTCTTCCCGTTGTCGGTAAGAAAAAGCCTGTAAATCCGGGTGTCCAAAGAATCGATGTCTCTCTTAACGTAACCCGCTTCAGTCAGTTTGCTCATAGCCTTTGCGGTTGTGGCCTTGTCAACGCCCAGAATATCGCTAAGCTCGTTCTGGCTGATTCCTTCTTTTGACATAAGAACTCTCAAAAAGAAGAAGTGCCCGCTTCCCAATCCATATTTATGCATTTCCCTGCTGAAGTAGACGTTTGCACTGCGTGAAATGCAGTATATACAGCGACTTATGTACCCTTCCCCATTGAAGAATAGATCATGAGACATCCGTTGTTCCTCCCTCAACATTGAGCTCGCCTGAACGGAATATCTTCAGTTCTCTAAGGTAGAAAACCAGCGAGATTGCGAAAGCAATCAAATCGGCAAGAGGGAAGGATATCCAGATGCCATTAATCCCAAGGAAGCGCGGGATAACTAAAATCAGAGGGATAAGTATGATTATCTGTCTGAGGAGGGATAAGAAAAGTGCTGGTAAGGCCTTTCCGAGAGCCTGGAACATTCCGGATGCAATTACCTGAACTCCTATCGTGGGGGTGGCAAGTATAACTATTCTGAGTGCATAAATGGTGGACTCAATAAGCTCTGTTTCATCGGTGAAAATTGATATGAGTTGTCTCGCAAACAGAAACATGACTATTGACGAGAAAAGAGCAATCATTGTAGTAACTGCAGATGCAAGTTTGACAGACTCTCTCGCCCGTCTCATTTTTCTGGCACCATAGTTGTATCCGACAATTGGAAGAAATCCCTGGTTTACGCCGAACATGGGCATGATAAAAACCATCAAAAGTCGGTTGATCACTCCATAAACTGCAACGGCAATGTCTCCTCCGTAGAAAACCAGCGAATTGTTGAGTACCACGGCCAGAAGGCTGCCGGCTACCTGTCTTGAAAAGGCGGAGAGTCCTACCGAGACAGTCTCCCTCATGATTCTCCATTCGGGGATCAGCGATCTTAAAGAGATTCTCAGTAGGCTTTTCCCACTTAAGAAGTAGAAGAGAACATAAATTGAAGTGGCGGCTTGAGACAGAACGGTTGCCAGCGCCGCACCCCAAATCCCCATATTTAGAGAGAATATGAAAATCGGGTCAAGAATAATATTAAGAACGGCAGAGATCAACATTGCGGCCATTGCTATTTTCGGTTTTCCTTCGGCCCTCACCACATGATTCATAGCCATGCCGAAAGAAAAGAAAGCGCTTCCAAGAAGTATTATACTCAGGTATTCTCTTGCATACGGAATGATGGCTTCACTGGCGCCGAGCACTATAAGCAGCTGATCTAAAAAGAACTGTCCTAGGAGAGTCATTACCAATCCGAAGGCGACCGAGAAAACCATTACGTTTCCGGCGGCTCGTCTCGCCTTTTCGTGGTCCCTTTCACCTAGTGCCCTCGATATCACTGAAGCGCCACCGATTCCGAACATTTGAGCGAATGCCATAACGAATATTTGAACAGGCAAGGAGATCGAGATGCCTGCGATTCCCATCGATCCGACACCTCTTCCAACAAAGATTGTGTCAACAAAGTTATACATAGCCTGGACAAGCATCCCAATAGTAGCAGGCAAAGAGAGACTTAGAAGAAGCCTCCCAATCTTTTCTTCACCGAGCATCTTATGTATGTCTTTTGCCATAACTCACCTCACAGATGGTTGCACATTCAACTATTATAGTCCGAAATAGTACCAAATGCAGCGGCTCCGCCCAGCGAAGGTAGTGCCGATTTCAGAAGAAGGGAATTGATAGTCGTTGTCCGTCAGTGGCCCCACCGTCCTTTTGAGTAGAACGGTTCTTCGTTCCGACGATACGCGTCCAGGTTGTTCGTTCTTAGTCAAGCACACATCGTCAAGAACTTGTTTCAGCATCCCGGTTCTGAGAGACGCTGATCGCTGTGAAGAGCAGTCCTTGGCCCTTCGTCCAAGAGCAAGAACCCGTCCTTGGATAAGATCAAAAGCAAGATCCCGGATCAAGACCGGGATGACAGAGTGAGGGACTTCCGCAAACCGCTGCCCAGAGAACTTCCTCAGTTGCATTGAAACCCTGAATTGATTGCCGGTTCTCTTCACGAGACCCCAGACCCTGTAATCGATACCCCGCGCTCCGCGTCATCTGAACTTGTTTCAGCATCTAGGTCTAGCATTCTGGTTTTGGTTCTTATTCCTGCAACTTGGAACTGATCCTATGCTTTTCCTACCTCTTACCACTAACCTCCAACCCCGCTCCCCCTTAATGGTCGGATGCTTGTCTACTTCTTGCGTCTGATGTATTCTTCTTCCATAGGAATTGAAACAACAGCTGTTGAGGGGGATTTATGAGCCAAAACGATAATAAGTCAGTCAGGACAAAATCAGTCATCTTCCTTATTGTCACAGGGCTTCTCTGGAGCATGGGGGGTCTTTTGATAAAGAACGTCGACTCGAATCCGCTCGCAATCTCCGGAATGAGGAGCATTATTGCTGCCGTAGTAATCCTTATTGCACTTGGAAAGCCAAAGTTCACATGGTCCTTTGCTCAGATAGCCTCGGCTGTTGCTTATACAGCTACTGTGATTCTATTTGTGTCTGCTAATAAGATGACAACGGCAGCAAATGCGATTTTGCTTCAGTCAACTGCTCCCATCTATGTTGCTTTGTTGAGTGCGTGGGTTCTGAAGGAGAAGGCAATGCTTCTTGACTGGATTACCATTGTGACGGTCTTCGGAGGAATGGCGCTCTTCTTTTTTGAGAAACTCGATACTAGAGGTATGGTTGGAAACGTTATGGCGGTGGCGAGCGGAATCACTTTCGCTCTCTTCAATATCTTCATGAGGCTACAAAAGGATGGGTCTCCTGTGGAGTCTGTTCTGCTGGGAAATATCCTTGCTGCCGCCGTTGGGATTCCCTTTCTTAGTGGGTCTCTTCCCAGTCTTTCCGGATGGGTAAGCCTTATAATACTTGGTGTTGCGCAGCTTGGGTTGTCCTATATCTTCTATTCAGAAGCGATTAAGCATTCTACTGCACTGGAAGCAATCCTGATACTCATGATAGAGCCCATTCTCAGTCCGGTGTGGGTCTTTCTCTTTATGGGAGAGATCCCGGGCAGACTCCCGATGATGGGAGGAGCAATAGTGATTGGAGCGATAACCATCAGATTCATAGCCAGGGGTATTTCTGGAAAATCAATAGCTTTTAAATAGGCTGCAAGAAGTCTTCTCAGGCGAAATAGGCTGTAAATCAGTTGTGAGTTTCTTCTCAAGAATCCCTCTCTACTCATAATGTTGTAAAATAGTAAGAGTACCTAACGAGAATGGAGGTGCATCATGCATTCAGATGAAGCATACTCCGCAGTTATTAACAAGATATTGTCTGGCGGAGCGGATTTTGCAGAGATCTTTTTGGAAGAGAGATATACGGGAAGTATAAACATGGTTCAGGGTGAGGTAGAAGGAAGCGTTTCGGGGAAATTGTTCGGAGCGGGGTTACGTGCCTTTAAGGGCACAAGAAGCATCTATGCTTACACCAACGATCTTTCACTCAATGGCCTTATGAGAGTTGCCGAAAGGCTTAAGGCGGTCATTGATCAGAAAAGAAATGTGGATACCGTAATTGACTTCAGAAAGCAAGACTATGTCGATCTATGTCCTGTTCTCTTTGCACCTGAGAAGGTCTCAAAAAAGGAAAAAGTCGCCGTTATGAAGCTTGCTCATGAAGGAGCCTCTACTTTTTCAAACACAATATCTCAAGTTGTTGTGAATTACATTGAGTATGATCAAAGCGTCAGGATCTATAACTCCGAAGGAGTCAAAGCGCAAGATCGTCGAGCAAGGACAAGATTGGCGATATCTGCTGTAGCTACCCATAACGGAAACATGGAGACCGGTTTCTATGGCCCGGGAGGTGCGATGGGGTTCGAGTTCTTTAATCTTAAGGACCCAAGAGCCGCTGGTGAAAGAGCTGCTCGAATCGCAGATAGAATGGTTAAGGCAGAGTATGCGCCGGCAGGAAAGATGCCAGTTATAATCTCCAACGAGTTTGGAGGAGTCATCTTCCATGAGGCATGTGGTCATGCCCTGGAAGCGACTGGAGTAGCAAAGGGAGCCTCAGTCTTTGCAGGGAAACTGGGACAAAAGATAGCAAATGAATGTGTCTCTGCCGTAGACGATCCGACGATACATAATGCTTGGGGATCGGCAAATGTCGATGACGAAGGAACTCCGACAAGAAGAAATCTTCTGATCGATAGGGGAATCCTGAAGAGTTACATGATTGATCGACTCGGAGCGTTGAAGATGGAAATGGAGCCCACGGGAAGTGCCAGGAGACAGGACTACACATATGCTCCGACATCGCGAATGAGCAACACATTCCTGCTTCCTGGAGAATACTATCCAGAGGAGATAATCGCTGCAACAGACTACGGTCTATACGCGAAATCTCTTGGAGGAGGTTCTGTGATGCCATCCACAGGTGAATTCAACTTTGCAGTGATGGAAGGTTACATGATAGAGAATGGCAGGATAACGAAACCTGTGCGCGGTGCAACTCTCATTGGAAAGGGCAATGAGGTTCTCACAAAGATTGATATGGTCGGTAACGATCTGGCGAGAGGCCAGGGAATGTGCGGATCCATCTCGGGTTCGATTCCCGCCGATGTTGGTCAGCCAACTGTTAGAGTATCTGAATTGATAGTTGGGGGGCGAAACTGATGGATGTCATGACTTTCGCTGACAAAGCCTTCAAGATCTCCAGAGAGAAAGGGTTCGAGGAAGCTGAAATCTATTACTCAAGCGGCGGAGAATTCCAGCTGAGCTCTCTGAATGGCGAAATTGAATCATATAAAGATGCCAGTTCGACAGAAGTATACTTCAGAGGCCTTATGAACGGAAAGATCGGAGCTGCTTTTTCCGAGGTTCTGAGCGAAGAAGCGGCAGAACTGCTAGTCGATGAGGCTTTTCAGAACCACTCTGTAGCCAGTGGAGAAGATATATATGTATTTCATGACGGATCGGGCGATTATACCTCATTCGATGGTTATTCAGGAGCCTTTCAGAAGAAAGCGGTCAAGGAGAAGATCGATACGGTGACGAAGCTAGAGAAAGCGGCCCTGGATTTCGACAAGAGAATTGTTATGATTCCGACATGCATAACTGCAGACAGCTGGTCCGAAGTTGTTATTGTTAATACACTTGGTCTGAACAAAAGGTACAAGAGCGATTATGGATTTGCTGTAGTTGTTAGCCTTGCGGGAGATGAGAAATCGAAGAAGACTGGCTTTTCCTTCTCGCTAGTCAGAACGCCTGAGGAGCTTGATGTTGAGAGAATCGGCCACGAGGCTTCTAGGAGAGCGGTAGAACAGCTGGGTGCTGAAAAAGTGAAGAGCGGAAAGTACAGAATTGTCTTCAGAAATGACATATTTGGGCAGTTATTCGGAACCTTCATGTCGATGTATTCGGCAGACAATGTTCAGAGAGGACTCTCGATTCTGAAGGGAAAAGAGGGGACAGTGATTGGATCAAGCAGACTGACGGTCTATGACGATCCTCTACTGCCCGAAAGTCCTTATAGTAAGCCTTTTGATGACGAAGGCTTTCCCACTTCTAAGAAAGCTGTCTTAGAGAATGGTAAGCTTATGACCTTCTTGTATGATCTGAGAACAGCCAAAAAGGATGGAAGAAAGTCAACAGGCAATTCGGTGAGAGGAACTCACAGGGCAAAACCCTCAATTGCTCCCGTAAATACAGTTATACAGAGAGGAGAGAAGAGCTTTAACGAACTTCTCGAGACTATGGGAGAAGGGATATTCGTGACCGATCTAACTGGTCTGCATTCAGGAACGAATCAGGTGTCAGGCGAGTTTTCTCTCGGTGCGAACGGATTCTACGTTAGAGACGGCAAGATCAGCAATCCAATAGAGCAGTTCACAATATCCTCAAACATATTGAAGGTCTATAATGGAATTATGGAAATCGGGTGTGACTCGATCTCTTCCATATATCGTGTTACTTCTCCTTCGGTTCTGGTGGACGATATCGATGTTGCATCTGAGTGATAACGGAGGTGTGTTATTTGCCTTTATACAGGTTTGTCTGTACAGGTTGCGGTAATGAAGAGAGTCTTCTTCTGAAGATCAACGCTGAGGTGCCTCTTTGCGGAAAATGTGGAGGCAGTCTATCTAAGCAGATAACCAACATCTCAAGCTTCGGCTCTGTTTCAGGTTCTGAAAGCTGTGGGCCCTGCTCTGGAGGAAGCTGCTCTACCTGTGGCCATTGAACACTTTATGGACATAAGCCCGGGAATCCCCGGGCTTTTTCTGTTCTTTGGTCTTCCAGCCTTTGAAAGGACATCGCCTGAGTTCCAGGCTTTCCAAAGCTTATTGGTTCTGTGCTTTCAATTCAAGTATTTCGGAGTACGCAATCTTCTCCGTTCTCTTCAGCCGGAAATTGATACCAAGGAGCGTTGTGTTCGAGTAAGAAGTGCTCCCTGACAGTCCTGAAAACTGTCCGGAGAAAAGCCTAGCGTATGTCTTGCGACATGTTTGGGCCTCTAGATCATTCTATATTGAAATTTTCACTTATGTATCTATCAGGTGCTCTCGTTGTGCTTCGGGAATTCCACAGAGAAGTTTCGTTCAGTAGAGTTCAAGATACTTACTGGTTTCCCAGTCGGTGACCGAAGCGCAGAATTGGCTCCATTCACCATTTTTTGATCTGACAAAGGTATTGAATATATGATCACCAAGCGTCGATTTCACGAATCCACTGTTTCTGGTAAACTCAAGAGCATTGATGAGAGTCCCTGGAAGGTTTTCTATCATCAGTTGCTTTCTTCTCGAGCCTTCCATATTGAAGATGCTCTCATCCATAGAATTTGGTGGTTCAATCTTTTTCTCTATGCCGTCTAGTCCAGCCGTGAGTGTCAGTAAAAGCGCCAGATAGGGATTGCATGTTGGATCCGGGCTTTTGAATTCAAGTCTTGTTCCTTCTTCTCTTGTACTGGGTATTCTGATCATTGCGCTCCTGTTTCTTAGCGCCCAAGAGACATTCACGGGGGCCTCGTATCCCGGTGTAAGTCTCTTATAGCTGCTTATAGTTGGATTTGTAACAGCGGTAATCTCTTTTGCGCGTGAGATAATTCCCCCGACGAAACTCAAAGCGGTTTCACTTAGGCCGTGATCTTTTGAGGGATCGTAAAAGGCATTGTTGCTGTCCTAGAAGAGGCTCATGTGAATGTGCATTCCAGATCCATTTACCCCGGAAAAGGGCTTGGGCATGAAAGTTGCATAAAACCCGTTCATGATGGCTATTGTCTTTGCCACCCACTTGAATGTCTGTATATTATCCGCTGTTTTGAGGATGTCTGTGTATCTGAAGTCAATCTCGTGTTGCGATGGGGCAACTTCATGATGAGCAGCCTCTACTTCAAATTCCGTTTCTTGAAGGGACATAACTATCTGTTTCCGTACTTCTTCGCCTCCGTCAACAGGAAGGAGTTCGAAATAAATTCCCGTATCCAGAAACGCTGCGTTCGGTTTTCCACAGTTACGGTCTCTCTTGACTATGAAGAACTCCGGTTCCAGACCTGCTTAAGTCTCGAACCCCATACTCTTAGCTCGCTGGATAACTCTCTTCAAAACATATCTCGGATCTCCCTCAAATGGTGTACCGTCAGGCTTGTAGACATCACTGATAAGTCTTATGGTTTGTTCCTGACAATTGTTCCAGGGAAGGAGGGCGAAAGTGGAAATATCCGGCCCTAAATACATGTCGGACTCCTCGATTCAGACAAAGCCATCGATTGAAGATCCGTCGAACATCGCACCCTTTTCGAGAATTGTAGGCAGCATTTTAGCAGGAATTTCAACATTCTTCAGCATCCCGTTTATGTCGGTTATCTGAAGCCTGACAAAACCAATTTCTCCAGACTCAAATTTCTGAATCAATTCTTTTTCAGTTATGTTACTCCCCCGCTATCCTTGCCCGACCCAAGGGCATGAGAAACTAAAGTATACGCCAAACTGATAACATCATAAATCATTAGATGAATTTCCCCGGGACTGATTGATGATAAACTAATCATAGGGAGGTGCCTGATGAACATAAGGCGTGCCTTTGTCAGCGTACATGACAAGTCAAGAGTGGAAAAGATTGCAGGCTATCTTGTCTCGAACGGTGTGGAAATCGTTGCTACTGACCATACAGCGGAATACCTCATAGATCATGGTGTTGAGGCAATAAAGGTCGCTGATTACACGGGTTTTCCTTCAATATTCGATGGACGGCTGAAAGCCATTCACCCAAAGATCATAGGTGGGATCCTTGCGATCCAGGATCTTCCTGACCATATTGAGGAAATGAGAGAACACTCGATTCTGCCTTTCGACATGATAGTTATGAATCTCAAACCTTTCGAGTCTGTCGTCAAGGAATCACCGGATGAGTCGAATCTCTCAAAAGAGATCGATGTCAGCGGACCGGCTCTGTTGATGGCAGGCGCCAAGAACCACAGGGACATTGTAGTCATATCCGATCCGACGGATTATGATGAAGTGATTGACAGTCTAGAGGACTGTGGAGATGTTCCCCTTCTTAAAAGAAGAAGATACGCTCTTAAGGCGATCTACGCTGCCTTGCTTTACAATTCTTCCATTCATAAGGCGTTATCGCAGATTTTTGCTTCCGAGAAATACGACTATACGGTCATGGAACACGTTATGCAGCTGCTTTACGGGGACAACCCCTCTCAGAAGGCTCATCTGCTAAAGCTTTCGAAGGAACCTGGTCTGCTTGATGAGGTTCAGATCGGTAATCCCGCCATTGG
>Ga0334898_1003629_pt1 | contig 12262 bp, 17 predicted proteins | sample GraSluR3_MG_10_FD_207228 | JGI IMG/M metagenome (GOLD analysis project Ga0334898, IMG submission 207228) | Sludge microbial communities from methane-producing bioreactor in Wageningen University, Netherlands - Granular Sludge_3_08-R3 | ecosystem: Engineered > Bioreactor > Anaerobic >... | reverse complement strand
CGGTGACTCTTGTGGAAACTGAAGTGGCCGCCCTCATAGGGGAAACGGTCGTCCTAGAGGTACAAGCAGACGTTTCTGACGGCAGAGAGCTGGCCTACCAATGGTATGCGAACACAGGTGCGACCAACTCAGGGGGGACCGTGATCAGCACAGCGACTGGCAGCACCTACGAGGCGCCCACGGCGAGCGCGGGAACCGCGTACTACTACTGCGTCGTCAGTGAGGCAACCGCAGGATCCACCAAGTCTTTCGCCGATGCCGCGACCGAGGCGTGCACGGTGACCGTAAGCGAAGCATAAGAAATTTTGGGGGCATCCCGGTGAGAGCTGGGGTGTCCATCACCTTGATGATGGAGGAAGCGCATGATCGCAAGCATCGCCATGTTCAACACCTACAGCGGCAATTATGAGGACTCTCCCGAGGCCGTAGAGCTCAAGGGCGCCTTCCTCTCCACCGCTGAGGATATCGTGATCTCGTACCTGGGCTTCGATCCGAAGCAGCAGGAGTATACCGATGTGGTCGCCTCGGGCTCTGGTTCTAGACGCCTGTACCTACGTGCGCGCAACATCACCAGTGTCGAAGCGCTCACTGTGGGGATGGTCAAAGTGGATACCACGCTGGTGGCACCGTGTGACGATCATATCCGTTTTGTGGATCACACCACCAAGTTCCCCATCGGGGAAGACAATATCCACCTCAGCTACACCGCTGGATGGGATATCGAGAAGATGCCTTCGGTGATCGTCGTCTCGATCCTGCGTATCGCCACGCTCATGCTTAGCGAGACCGGAGGGAACATCGGCCTGACAGGCAAGAGCTTTGCCGACAACAGCCGCACGTTCGTCAATTACAGCAACTACCGCAAGTACCTCCAACCGCTGGATAGCTTGCGCATCCTGGGGTTCTGACATGTTTGAAAGACGGAAACGGTACAGCACCGAAAGCGTATCGGTCGAGACAGACCTGGCTGAAGCATTAGGGTACCTCGAATCCCTCGGGGTAAATCGGCACAAGGCGATGCGACGTATCCTGGGCGGCATCGGCACGGCCGCACGAGGTCAGGTACGCAAGGCCTACAAGTCCCACGGGCTCTCCAAAGGTAGTGGAGCGCTGTACAAGAGCATCAGCCGCCGGGTGATCCGTAGCGGCAAAGCGGTCATCGTCGAAGCCAAGGCTTCCTCACAAGAGACCAAAGTATTCTACGGCTACGCCCTGGCCAAGGGAGCGAGGATCACTGCCAAGGATGGAGGATACCTCACATTCCAGAAGGACGGAAAATGGGTGCGCGTGCACTCGGTGAAGCTTCCCGAGCGCGATTTCGTGGCCGCTCCAGTGAAGAAGTACCTGACTACCACGGCTTTCAAGACGAAACTCGATCAGCTGGTACAGCGGGAGGTGGCGCGCATCGAAAAGGAGAGTAAACGATGATAACTGAGATGCAGGTGCTTGAAAGGCTCAAGACAGTGATTGCCACTGATTTGATCGGATTGCAGGAGAGCGAAGAGGGGATTTCCATCGAGCAATTCGACGATAAGAACATAGAGATTGATTTCCCCGATGTGGACAGCATGCGGCGACCCACGATGCTTTACATCCAGCCCGATTATGAGAACCTCGAACCGCTGGGCATGCATAGCGACCTGGCCACCATGCGCGCAACCATCTTTCTCCTGTGCAAGAGTGCACCCAACGCGATTCTGGTCAAGCGTGTATTCGCACTGTATGGAGCCCTGTACCTGCTCCTACGAGGGGACCCCACCCTGGGAGGCTTCATCGAGGACGCACGCATCACCGACATGGACTACTACCCTGCCGTCACCGCTTCGGCGACCATCACGGCCATCGAGGCAAGCATCGATTTGCAGTGGTCCAAGGAATTCTAAACAAGAGAGGAAACGCATATGGCATTTTACACAGGAACGGGATCGCGGCTGCAGGCAGGCAAGGAAAGCTCCTTCGCCCAGGCTGCCAGTCCCACGACGCTGGTCGACCTGACCAGCGAAAGCATCAAGGTGGCCGTCGAGAAAGGCGACGAGGGCTCGCTGCTGGGAAGCAAGACCGCATCAAACAGGGATCTTGGGTGATTGCTAGATTTTAATTCGCAATCCATGCGCTTAAATATAGAGCAGATGATAAAGCAGGAAGCAAATCCTCACACTTATCATCTGCCAAACAAAGTAAACAAAAGAATTACAGGGACTCCAAGAGATTGACCATTTCTACGGCTGATGTGGCCGCATCAAAGCCTTTGTTTCCAGCCTTGGTACCGGCCCGTTCAATCGCCTGCTCGATTGTATCGGTAGTGAGGACCCCGAAAATCACAGGCTTGGCAAAATCAAGTGAAATCCTGCCGATCCCTTTTGAAACCTCATTCGCCACAAAGTCAAAATGAGGTGTGCTCCCACGAATCACGCATCCGAGACAGATGATTGCATCATATTTTTCTGTCATGAGCATCCGCTTGGCTACCAAGGGGATTTCGAAAGCCCCTGGACACCAAGCAATGTCAATATCGCTGTCTTGTGTCCCATGGCGGGATAGTGAGTCCAGGGCACCATCGACAAGACGAGAGGTAATAAAATCATTGAATCTTGCAACAACAATTCCAAATCGCTTTCCCTGTGCGACCAGATTTCCTGAAAAAATTTGCTTTTCGTTCATATACATTTGCTCCTTAATCAAGTCTAGAGATGTATCTTCAGAGAAGATGTCCCATTTTTCTTGCCTTTGTATCCAGATAGTTCTTATTTGTATCATTGGAGGGAATAACAACAGGAACCCTATCAACAACCCTGATCCCATACGCTTCCAATCCAGCCAGCTTCTGTGGGTTGTTGGTGACAAGTCGTATCGATTGTACTCCAAGATCCTTTAGCATGGCAGCGCCAACAAAATACTCTCGCTCATCTGCATCAAAGCCTAAAGCAAGATTCGCATCCACCGTGTCAAGACCAGTCTCTTGGAGACGATATGTCCTCATCTTGTTCGGAAAACCGATTCCTCGTCCTTCCTGACGAAGATAGAGCAGGACTCCTTTCCCTTCATCTGCAATCATGTTCATGGATCTCTGCAACTGTTCTCCACAATCACAACGCAAGGAGTGGAACACATCGCCTGTGAGACATTCTGAATGCAACCTGACCAAAACCGACGGATCTAAAGACAATTCCTCAAGATCTCCCATGACCAACGCCATGTGATGTTTTCCTGAAGGGAATTGGTAATATGTATAAGCCTTGAACATACCGTATTCCGTAGGCAATGATACTTCTGAGTCCCGAACGACATATTCCTTCCCTATTTTCCGCCACGCAACCAATTGAGCCATCGTGATTATTGGCAAGGCATGGGCCTCGGCGAACACTTTCAAATCCTCAGTTCTCGCCATGGTCCCATCATCTTTGAGAATCTCACAAATGACAGCTGCAGGTTGCAATCCAGCCAAGCGAGCCAGATCCACCGCTGCTTCTGTATGACCCGGACGAACCAAAACTCCACCGTCAGCAGCGATAAGCGGGAACACATGTCCAGGAACATGGAAATCCTCAGCCTTCGAAGCAGGCACTGCCAATTGTCTGATGCTCAAGGCTCTATCAGTAGCGCTTATCCCTGTTGTGGTTTCGATATGGTCCACTGACACAGTAAAGGCAGTCCCCATAGGATCTTTAAGCCTCTCAATCATCGAATCCCCGTTCCTGCCAATCATCGGAAACAGCTTCAGTCGATCAGTAATGGTCTTAGCCAATGGGACACAAACCAACCCTCTTCCGTACGTTACCATAAAATTTATGATCTCAGGTGTTGCCAATTCAGCGGCAGCGATGAGGTCACCCTCGTGCTCCCTATGCTGATCATCGACAACCACTATAACCTTTCCGCTACGGATAGCGGCCAATGCTTCCTCAATACTAGAAAAATTCATATTCCTTTCTCCTAATTCCTCTTTACAACGTGAATCCATTTTCTTGTAAAAACGTCATACTCATCGTATCCTTTGTAGGGCTTGCCCTTTTGTTTCCTGCTGTGGTCAACAACCGTTGGACGTACTTGCCAAGCTGGTCACACTCAACATTCACCAAATCTCCGACCTTCTTGCTGGCAAGCGTAGTATGGGTTTTCGTATGTCCGACAAGGGATATCGCTACTTGGGTATGATCGAGATGGGCAACGGTAAGGCTTATGCCATCGATGGCGATGGAGCCCTTTTCGATGACGTAAGGCTCAAGATGCAAGGGAATTTTGACCGTAACCAATCTGGCGTCCTGTTCCTGTCTGGAATTCACTATGGTAGCCGTTGCGTCAACATGGCCAGATACCAGATGGCCACCCAACCGGTCCCCCATCCGGACAGCCCTTTCGAGATTCACCTGCATGCCTGGTTTCAAGAAACCCAAATTTGTAGTGCTCATGGTTACTGGCATGATCTCCGCACCAATTTCCAGTGAATCGTAGCCTACAATCGTAAGGCAGACCCCATTTACAGCGATGCTGTCACCAAGTGCCAGACTGTCCTGCATCATTCGACAGCCAATATGTAATATATTTCCTTGAAGTCCCCTAACAGAACCGACTTCTTCAATCAACCCGGTAAACATGAGGTCCTCCTTCTCGGATATGCTTCAATCATGATGTCGCAACCAATGGTAGATACACTTGCAATCTCGAACTTGCTAGATTCTGCCAGTTTACTGATGCCCTCCCCCTCTACAGGTGTACGCGCATCCTTGCCTCCAATGATGGTAGGAGCGATGAATACCAACATTTTCTGTACGGCGTTTGCACGGACGAAGGATTCCGCAAGAGTTCCCCCTCCCTCAACAAGCAGGCTGTCTATTCCTCTTTCAGCCAAGGCCTCCAATGTATGTTTTATCTGTTGCAACCGATCGGACGCAGCAATCACAATTACTTCCGCTCCTGCAGAACGATAGGACTCAACCTTCTTAGATGAAATCGCTGTCGTAGCGACTATGATTAGAGGGGCTTGATTGATTGTCTGGAATAATTTGGCGTCCAAGGGGGTCTTCCCGGTCGAATCCATCACCACCCTGACAGGATTTCTGGGATGACCATCCTCAGTACGGGTGGTAAGGAGTGGATTATCCTTCAAAACAGTTCCAACACCCACCATGATGGCGGAAATCGTATTCCGTAGCCGATGCACATAGGTTCTAGAGTACTTGGAAGTGATCCAACGGCTTTCGCCTGTTTTTGTGGCAATCTTGCCATCAAGACTCATTGCAGTCTTGATGATTACGAAGGGAGTCTTTGTGCTTATGAAATGGAGAAATACCTCATTCTGCTTTTGGGCTTGTTCTGCGAGCAGGCCACAAGATACCTCAATCCCTTGTCTTTCAAGATATGCAAACCCATTCCCATTGACCAACGGGTTTGGATCGGGAAGAGCACATACGACCCTTTGCACTTTAGCTGCAGCAATCGCCTCGCAACAGGGTGGGGTCTTGCCATGATGAGAACAAGGCTCCAGCGTAACATAGAGAGTACTCCCTTCAGCCTCCTTCCCTGCTGCTTGGAGTGCATGAATCTCTGCATGTGGCCCTCCGTAACGTTGGTGATAGCCTTCAGAAATAATTTTCCCATTTTTTACAAGTACAGCACCCACCAACGGATTGGGACTTGTATATCCCCTTCCCATTTCTGCAAGCTCGAGTGCCCTACTCATAAATTGTTCTTCATTGCTCATAAAAAAACCCCTTGAAACAATTCTTTCAAGGGTAATACATTGCATGGATTAAAAGAAAAATAACCGAACACAGGAGTAATCCTGTATCGGAGAAATTTCAATTCTTCTTCCATCCAGACTTTGACTGTCGGCTTCGGAGTTTGACCGAATCAACCCAAACGGGTTCGCGGGCTTGCAGCATGGCTGCCTACCGCCGGTAAGGAATTACACCTGACCCTGAAGAACTTTGTTTCAATCAATCATCTATACTGACGATTGATTCTATAATAGTTAATCACTTCAGTAAAATCATGTCAATAGGCAATCCCCTTCCGGACAACGCGCCCGATGAGAACTGCAGTTGGGGTGCGAAGAAGAATTCCCAGGGCAAAGCGGTCTACTGGAGAAGGAGAAAACAAATGAAACCGCTCATGAGAGCATCGATTTGATTCTCCCTAAAGCTGATAAGTGATCTACCTATACTGCTGGCAGTAAGATATATTTGAAGGGGTACGGTCCTTTTGGGAAACCAGCCAGCAAAAGATTTTCTGAGCTGCCATAACGAGCAGGTGTATATTGGGCAAGAACTATTTGGACAAGTATTCCCTGTCATGCTTTTGGAATATTTTCCTTGATGCTGTTGCTCTCTCCAAGGATAACAATCTTGGGTTGCCACGATTCTGCATCCTTGCTTTCTATATGCGTGTACGCAACGATGATCACTTTATCGCCTGCCACCACCAACCGGGCCGCGGCGCCATTTAGACAGATCTCACTCTCCTTACCATTGATGATGTAGGTGGAAAAGCGGGCCCCGTTGTTCATATTGAGGATATCCACCTTTTCGTGTAAAAACATACCAGCCTTTTTGTAGAGAAAGGGATCTATGGAAATTGATCCTTCATAATTGATATTCGCTCCGGTCACCGTCGCCTGATGTAGTTTGGATTTTAGGACTTCAATTATCATACAAGTACTCCTATGAGATACGCTTGCCATCTTGGCAGCCTTATGTATTGAGTTCTAGTGCTTTCTTTAAGCCAAGCAAAACCAGATTGGGTTGAATCTCTGTAAAAAGCCCTGTCGATTCAAAGAGTCGGGAAAAGCCCCCTGTTCCTAGAACAACAGGTTTTCGCCCATTGAAACATTCACTTTCAAACCGCTGGATAAACTCCTTGATCAATCCAATATGACCATTGAATAGACCTGACTGAATCGCTTCGATTGTTGAACTACCACAGGATTTTTCAGGGCATATGATTTCAACGGAAGGAAGTTTTGCAGTCCCGGTTTCAAGTGCGAGCATAGACATCTTGAGTCCAGGAGCGATAGCCCCTCCCAGATAATTCCTATCGAATGTGATGGCATCGAATGTGGTGGCGGTTCCCAAGTCGATTATGATGAGGTCTCTATTGGGGTACAACGAAATACCACCGATAGCATTGGCTATCCTGTCAGCACCCACATCCTTAGGGTTGTTGTAACGAATCTTTAGCCCGGTTTTTATCCCAGTCTGCACAAAGAAGGCCTCTTTCTTAAAATATTTCAAACACGCGCTCCCCAGGGAATGGTTCAGGGAAGGAACCACACTGCAGCAAACAATCTCGCTGACCTCAAAGGGGTCGTATCCATTTTCCCTAATGGCGCTTCTTAGGAATATCCCAAGCTCGTCGGAGCTGGTTCCCAGACTCGTTATCCTCCTGAATTGAAGGATAAGATTGTCATCTTTGAAAAGGCCTCCCAACAATTGGGTGTTGCCTACATCTATCGTCAGAATCATACACTGTCTCCTTGTATTTCGTTGGCTATCATGGTCAGGATGTCCGCCAATTCCTGTTTCGTCTGCCCTTGATACCTACATTCCAGGTCCTTACCGCTCTTTTTTCGATATATGCAGACCGGGTGCCGGTCCCCGGTTATTTCAGATAGGTCATTTGATACCACAAAGTCTATATCCGTCCTCTTAAGAAGGGCATATGCTAGCTCTTCCCGCACTTTGCCAGGGGCGGCATTGGTCAACTTGAAGCCGACAATTCTGCAAGCTTTGTTTCTTGACCACGATGCAAGACTATCGATAATCTTAGGGTTCCCTTTCAGACGGATCACCACATCCGAGCCCGATTCTATTTTACCTACACTGCCTGAGGGATACCCAATGCCATTGATCGTGACGGTGTCTACACTAAAGTCACTCACCGCTGCGGCATGGATGATCATATCGAACGAGTGTTGGCCAAGGACCTGTTGAAGGGTGCCTGCTAGGTCTTGAAATGTCCTGTAGCTATACAGGATGACGGATTTTTGTGGCTTTACAGCACGTTGGGAGAAAACCGCCGTCACCGAAAAGTTTTTTGCAACAAGATGGTCACAAAGAAACGCCGCCGTTTTTCCTGAGGAGAAATTACAAATGCTACGCACCCCGTCGATGGGTTCTTCGCAACCTCCCCCGGTAATTAGGATACGCATAGAGCACTCTCAATCTGTGCAAAGACAAATTCCGGGGCGATCAGCCTTCCTTTTCCTATCGTACCGCAGGCAAGCCTACCTTCTTCAGTGGGGAAAATCAAAGCCCCCCAATCCTGGAGTTTTTGTAGCGAAGAACAGACAGAGGGGTGAGCGAACATCTCACTGTTCATAGCTGGAGCGAGCCACAAAGGTTTGTTGAAATTGTTGGCAAGACAAATACTGCCGAACAGATCATCGCAAAGACCTGCGGCAAGTCTGTTCAAAAGATTGGCCGAGGCCGGATAGGCCAAGATAAGGTCAGCCCATTTCTGGGCAAGCGTGATATGGGGAGTAAAGTCAGGAACCCCACCAAAAAGGTCGGTCAGGACCGGACGTCCGGTTATGCCTTCGAGAGTCGCCTTGCCAATGAATTGTAACGCCGCCTGCGAAGCCGTGGTCTGCACGCAATAGTCGGCTTTGACTAAAAGCGAGGCCAGCGTGCAGGTCTTGAAGCAGGAGATGGATCCCGATAAGTGGATGAGAATATTACCTTTTGACATTATCAATCAACCTCACTTCTTCTAAAAATACCGCTCCAAAAACCCTTCCGTCATATTCTTCGACATAATCCACCGTGAAACCGTCTGATTCAAGAAGCTGTTGTATCTCATCTAGTGGTTTCCCTGAGGACAGCGCCTGATAAAATTTGGGGGCTTTGCGTCGATCTGCTTCGGATAACAGCCGATTACGGGAGCTCAATGCCAGACCGGAAGCCTCGCGCACCAACGGACAGTCCATAATCTGGGTCGGTAAAAAAAAGGCCTCCGCCATGCCTTTTATCAGCAGGAACTGTTGATAGTCTTTTTCACCAAAGTAAGCCCGTGTTGGTCCTATGATAGTAAGCAACTTCATGACTACGGTAAGGACTCCATCGAAATGTCCAGGTCGCGTCGCGCCGCATAAGCGGGTGCTCAGTTCTGTTTCCCTAATCTGGTAACGGAAATCATCAGGATACATATCGGTATAGTCGGGGGAAAAAAGAATATCGGTCCCTTCCTGCTCAAGAAGTCGGCAGTCATCTTCAAACGTGCGGGGATATGCACTAAGATCCTGTTTATTGTTGAACTGAGTGGGATTCACGAATATGCTGGCCACTGTGATGGAGTTTTCTGACCGGCATTTTCGAATGAGTGAAAGATGCCCAGCATGTAAGGCTCCCATGGTGGGAACCAATCCTACCGTGGCAGAGCCCATTCTTTGTCGTTCCCTTTGCCATTCGTTGGGTGTCCGTATAATTTTCATACGCTGAACACCTCGCTTTCGGAGGGGAAAGAACCGTCGGAGATATCGCTGCAGTAGGAATTAAGGGCGTTGGCTACCAAATCAGCTCCAGAAATATACTGTCGGACGAAAGTAGTCTTAGTATCAGATAGCCCAAGAAGGTCATGCAGAACCAGAACCTGACCGTCAACTTCTCGACCTGCCCCTATTCCTATAACGGGGATGGTCAATGATCGTGCTATCTCGCCTCCCAGGTATTCGGGGATACATTCGAGAACGAGAGAGAAACATCCCAATTCTTCTAATTTGAGCGCTTGGGACTTGATGTCTTGCGCAGCCTGTATTTCTCGGCCTTGGACTTTATAGCCGCCAAGGCTATGATAAAACTGTGGGGTAAGGCCAAGGTGACCCATGACGGGGATCCCCGAATGAATAAGATGGGTGATAGTATCCTCATGACCAGTGAGGCCCTCGATCTTTACCGCATCCGCTCCGGCTTGCATGAGCTCTCCAGCGGCTTCTACAGCGGATGGGATCCCTTTGCGGAAACTGAGAAACGGCATGTCGGCTACAAGGAACTTATTTGGAAGACCGTTTCGCACTGCTTTGGTGTGGTCCCTCATCATGTTTATGGTAGCTGGAATAGTGGTTTTTTCACCATACACCACCATGGCACAACTGTCTCCTACCAATACACAGTCAATGTCGGTCTTTGTGATTATTTTCGCAAAGGCGGCATCATAGCAAGTGACCATTGAGATTTTTTGATGGGTTTTCTTACGTTTTATAAAACCAGGGGCGGTTAAGGTAATGGAGTTTTTCACTCCATCCTTTTTCTGAGTAGTGTCCATAGTACCTGTCCTTTTGGATCAAGTCTGATCGGGTAAGCTTTTGTAAAAAACCAGTGGGCTTTGAATCATCGTCCCAACGGGATCGGTGTTCATACAAAGCATACCAATATGGGAGGGCAATGACAAGAGCTGGTAATTGCCTCACTCTTTATTGCCCAAAGGTACTCCCAAAGGAAAAGGGCCTATAGCTAAGCAAGCTGAAAGGACTCGGTGCCCAGATGGAGAACCTGCGCATTGGAGATGGACGGTATATAATGATAACATCGTAAGCCAGCTATCCACATTGGAGTTCATCCAAGACAGGAAGAATCTGTGTATTCTAGGTGAAAATTGACAGTAATAGAAACTGCCCCTATACTATTTTCGTAACGACAAGGACAAGCAATACAATAACCAGAGATGATAAACAAAACTTTTTTGACATACTTCTCCTAACAGTTACTCATAATTAGCAATCTAAGTATTTGATAGCAGGAACTATATACTCATTACCATCTTATATTTATCTTACTATGTTTCTCCGGCAGCTCAACTGCTACAAGTTCATCAGGCTTGTGTTTAACTGCAGGTAATGGGTGAAAAGTCTGCACTGATGCATTTACTTTCCCACCGATTCCATTCGTATCAACTATTACAAAATACCGGCCGTTCTCCGGGATCCGAAACCTCAAAGGAGACTTCCTGGCTATTCCCCTTCGCACATAACCACGATCCGATCGCTCATTCGAAGAATTTCCGAGAGCTCGGAAGAGATCATGATTATTGATTTTCCCTCTTTAACCAGTTCATTCATCAAGGTATAAATTTCACTTTTTGCACCGACATCAATTCCTCTTGTTGGTTCATCAAAAAAGAGGATTTCACTATATATTATTGCTATTATTACCGATTTTTTCTTGACACTATTCCCTATATTTGTCAAATACCATATACTGTTTCTTTAAACAGTATCGGAGGGAAAACCTATGACAAAATTAGTTACTCGTGCACTCAAAGAAGATCTTTCCGAAACAGGAGACATAACCAGTCAAGCAATATTTACCACTGAGAAAGATATCTTCAACCTGGTATCAAAAGATTCCGGAATCCTTTGCGGATCCACGACAGTAATTGAAGTATTTAACGAAGTTGATGCAGAAATATCAGTAAATTTCCTGAAAAATGACGGCGATGAGTTATCTCCCGGTGCTCTTGTTGCAGTCATCTCCGGAAAAGTCCGTTCCATCCTGACCGCTGAACGTACTGCCTTGAATTTCCTCTCGCATTTGAGTGGGATAGCCACAAAGACTCATAAGTATACACTCGCTGCAAAGGGAGCGGTAATTCTTGATACCCGAAAAACTATTCCCGGTCTGCGGGAACTGGAAAAATATGCTGTTGCCTGCGGCGGCGGTCAAAACCACCGAATGGGGCTGTATGATATGGTAATGAGTTAACGACCACCTCCAGAGGAGGTGGCTTGCTTGTGGCCTCTAAAAGAGGCCGAATTCCGCCTGCTGCTCTTCCTCTCGCCGCTCCGCGTCTTCCTGGTACTTCACGTATCGCCGTATCTTCTCTTCATCCAATCCGACCGTCGTCACGCAGTACCCGCGGCTCCAAAAGTGGTTTCCCCAGTACGGCTTCTTCTTCAGCACCGGGTACTTTTGGAACAATCCTATCGCCGTCTTTCCCTTCAGCAGCCCCATCCAATCCGACACCGACAATTTCGGCGGTATCGTGACCACCATGTGCACATGGTCCTCGCAGATGCTCATCTCCAGTATCTCCACGCCCTTGTATTCCGCCAACGCTCGGATCCGGTGGTCAAGCCAGTCCCTCACCTGCCCCGTCAATATCCGAAACCGATACTTAGGACACCACACTATGTGATAACTGCACTGGTACACTACATGGGCTATCTTCTTCCATTTCCCCATGCCCCATCTTACCACACTTCCTTTCTTGCGGCACAGCCAATCAGCACATCACCACCGTCAAAGACGGTGGATTTCTAAGACTGATTAAA
>Ga0334898_1003627_pt1 | contig 12265 bp, 9 predicted proteins | sample GraSluR3_MG_10_FD_207228 | JGI IMG/M metagenome (GOLD analysis project Ga0334898, IMG submission 207228) | Sludge microbial communities from methane-producing bioreactor in Wageningen University, Netherlands - Granular Sludge_3_08-R3 | ecosystem: Engineered > Bioreactor > Anaerobic > Unclassified... | reverse complement strand
TTTGATATCAATGAAAACAGTATGATCGTGGCTGATTTTATATCCGGAGTCATTGAGAAATTGCTGGCAGATAAAGCTTAGAAGGGTTTGTGAATCGATGCATAATTTGGATTCAGGCGGGGGAGGGAATAAGTATAGAGCGCTTATCCAATCCCATGCCGGTTCCCTTTCTCCCTGGCCTCAACAGCCCAGTCTATCGGATCCAACCCTTCGAGCCGGTTGTACTCATCCCAATACTTTCTAGCCCATCTGACCAACACCTTGGTGATCCCGCAGATGTAGGTGGTCCGTTTGAACTCGCCGAACTCCGAGTAACAACCTCCGATGCAGTACGAGCAGGCGCTTTCCATCTCGCAGGTCCTACACTTTTCATCAAGCGAGCAATTGGAGCGGTAGGCACCTTCGCGCACTCTCAGAAAATTCTCCTTATGGGTGAAGCCTTCCTGGGCGGTCCCGACGATGAAATCTGCCTTGTCGACCTGGGTATGAGGCAGCCATCTGATACACGGATAGATCCTGCCGTCCACCGAGAGGGCCGGCATCGCCCCGCTTCCGCAGTGGCCGGTACAGTCCCAATCAACCCCTGATGACAGGTGTGCATAGCCGAACTGCTCCTTGCTGAGCATGCTCCAAAACAGATCATCGCGATGCTCAAGCACATAGGCGGTGCACTTTTCCATTTGACGGTCCAACTCCTCATAATCGGTCTGGGTGCATCCGGTATCCTCCATGATGAAGTTCTGGTTGATGTACCGCAGCCCCAGCTGTTCATGCAAATACACCAGCGAGTCGTAAAGGTAGGGGATGCTCTGCCTGTTTGCAGTAGATTTGGTCTGCATCGACTGGATCGGGAAGGTCTTTCGATACCACGGCCAATGGCGGATGATACTCTGCATCGAACCGGACCCATCGGGGAACACCCGGTTTGCATCATGGATCTCAGGACAGCCATCCAGCGATATGCCCACCAGCAAGAGGCCCTTGTACTTCTCGCAAAAACTCCTCGCTTGCTCGGAAAAGAGCGTGCCGTTGGTGGAAATGGAAAAATGGAGCTTGCCCCGCCAATTCTTGGCATTCGGGGTGTCGGTGGTCATCACCTTGGCCAGCGTGTATGAGCAGATCTCATCCAGGAACGGCACATCCATGAAGCTGTCGCCGCCGATGAAATCGACGACGAGCCCCTTTTGATATGCCTTGCGGAACACCGGATCCGGATCATCCAGCAGTCCCGCAGGATCGGGGTCGGTGAGGATATGATCAATGAAGGCCTTTGCATCCTCCATCGAAAGCGTCCTCCTTCTCTTGTGCACCTCGTAGCAGTAGGTGCACCTCAGGTTGCAGTCCTCGGTGGTGTTCAGCGTCACGTTGAACAACCCCGGTTCTCTAAAGGGTACAAGCATGTCAGCCTCCAATGCGGGATGAGTTCGAACAGCCGCTCGAGCAGGAATTCTTGCAAGCTCCTGAACAGTTCACGTTGCAGTCTGCGTTGCAGTTGGTGCTGCAGGATGTACAGCCAGAGCATGCGCTTTGGCAGTTGCCGCTGCATCCCCCGCAGCCGCCGCAGCCCCCGCAGCCGTTGCACCCATGGCACGACACGCACCACAGCCCGCCCTTGCAGCTGTAGCAGTTGCCCGAGCATCCGCTGCAGCCCGAACAGCCGCTGCACCCGGTGCACGAGCCCGTACAGCCGCCGGTGCAATTGTGGCAGCCGTTGTAGCAGGTGGAGGTGCAGGTGTTGCTGCAGTTGGCGCATCCGCGCAGGTCGTTGATGTCCTGTTTGTATTGGTCTATCTGACTCAGCAGACTCGAGCTGAGCAGACTTCCGGTGGCGACCGAGGCGATGGGGTAGGTGGTGTACAGAAGCGCTCGCGTGCCCCCTTGCAGTGTATCCTTCATGCTGTTCATGTCCGAAGCCTTCATGGGAAGGCCGATGGCGAAGCCGGCAGGCGGGGCGAACACATAATAGTTGTCGTAGCGCTGGTAGCCGTTGGTGCGGAAGGCCTCCTGGATGGCCTCGAACCGGCTGCGTATGTCGTTGTAGGTTCCCATCACGAAGCCTCATGTGCAAAGCACTCACCGTTGATCACCAGAAGCTCGCCCTCCGGGTAATTGTAATGACTACGGACGCTGCGTTCCCAGGTGGCATACAGGAACCTGCCCTCGGCCATCTCATCGAAGACCGCCTTGAAGTAGGCGTAGATGTCCCTGTCCTGCTCGAATCGGTAGGATGCGTACACCTCAGCCTTCAGGGCGGTCTGTGCGGTGTTGATCTTGTCGATTGCCAGCTGCATGTCGGCGATCTCACTGTCATCAAGCATGAACGGCAGCTTTCTCAGCTGCCGCCCGCATTCGTTGCATTGCATGGTTGTTCCTCCTAGTTCCATACGGCACCCCACACCTTGTTGGCGGTGCCCTGTGCATTCACGTTTCCGTTCACATTCCCCGTCACGTTGCCGGTGACATTGCCGCTCACATTCCCGATCACGCCGCCCTGCAGGGAACCGTGGAAGGTGTCTGCATGGACATTGTTGTAGGGGTTGGTGGAGACGCCTATGTCGTACTGGCTCGAGCCCTGGGGATAGAGGCTCTTGGTGTACGCCCCCTTGGCCTCGGCGATCACGGTGAAGGAGATCGAGAGGGCCGAGAAGAGGTCGTTGCTGCGGATTCGCGAGACGGCCCCCCCGCTTGAGGTGATCGTCAGGCTGGTTCCCGACCAGCTCACGACCGCCGGGCTGGGGGCGGGTCCCTCGACGCTGTTGTAGATGCGGCTCCAGGCGATGCTGATGTTCTGGAACATGTCGAACGCCCCGGAGGGCACCTGGGTGCCGGCCTTGAAGACGCCTGCGAACTTGTAGGCGAGCGAGCCTGCAAGGGATGAGAGATTGGTCCCGTCGAAGATGAAGGAGCCGGCGTACCAATCCTTGGCCGTGGTATGGCTGCCTATCTTCGCCCCCTGGCCGTCCAGCAGGTTCACCCCCACATCGTAGGCGCTGAGGTTGTAGGAGGCCGTCAGCGTTCCCGGCGTATATGCGTCGGGGCTTGCCGCACCGAGTGTCAGCGCACCCAGGTACCCCGCCGAGTCCACACAGTAGAACACATTCGAGAGCGTGCTTCCCGTCGAGGCGGGATTGGTCCCGCTTTCTGCATGGACGGCGGCTCCCGTCTTGGTGGGCGTGTATCCCAGCGCCCGCTTGGACCAGGTCAGGCCCTTGTCGGCCGAGGCGTAGTAGTAGGGGCTTGCGTGCTCGTAGGCGATGAAGAAGCCCGACCCGTAGGCGATGCCGCTGGGGCACGTGCTGGCGATGTTGATCGCGCTCCAGTTCTGCCCGTCGGTGCTCCTATGGACCGAGGCTGATGAGAGGGTGACATAGCTCACCTGGATGTAGACCCCGTCCCCGTAGGCAATCCTCGAGTTCATGAAGTCGTTGCTGTAGGAGGGGAAGGGGTGGGCGCAGGTGAAGCCTGCGGCGGTCCATCCGGTGCCGTTGGCCGATCGCTTCCAGTCGGACGCGCCTCCTCCCTGCACATGGGCGTAAAAGTAGCCGTTTGCGAAGAAGAGGTTGTCGTACGCCTCGCTTGAGAGCTCGCTCCACGAGGATCCGTTGGTCCCTCCCGAGAGCACGCGCTTTTGCACCGTACCTGCGCAGATGGCCAGGAAGATGCCGTTTCCGAAGGCGAGGCCGAGGGTCATGGGATAGGTGGAGCTCAGCTCGTATTTCGCGGCCGCAGGTGCGTTGCCCAGGCTCATCGAGTACAGGTAGTAGCCCAGGGCCACCACCATGCGTCCGTTGCCTGCTGCCATGTGCGGGGTTGAGCCTGAGGTGGTGGTGACGCCCGCCACACGAGCCGACACTGCAGAACCCGGGTCCAGGAGCGTCCCACCCAGGACCTGGCGCAGTCTCACCGTCTTGCCCGCCACCGATGCATGGTCGAGGGTGCGGCTCTCGTAGTCGGTCCAGCTCGCGCCTCCGTCCAGCGAGTACTGCTTCCTGCCGGCAACCTCGGCACCGGTCGAGGTGATCCTTGCCAGGTAGTCCACCCCGCCGAGCTTGAGTGGGGACTGGGTGTAGGCGGGAAGGGCTGGTACGACGAAGGCGGTACCCGCATTGGCTGTGGTCACCTCCTGGGAGAAGAGGCTGCGGTCCCTGTCGCGCTCTGTTGCATTCGTCACGTGCAGCACGTTCGAGAAGGTGATGGCGACATCGCCGCCCTCCACCTTGGTTGCGGCGAAGGAGCCGCCCTTGTGCACCACCGCATCGGCCGGGATCCTTGCGATGAGGTCGCCCATCACGCTTCCCAGGTCCCAGTAGGGAGTGGACGCCAACGCACCGCTGAATGTCTCGCCGGTCCGCACCTCGTTGACGGTGCGCAGCACGTCGGCGTCCAGGCGTTCGATGCGCGTCTCGGAGAGGTCGGCGTTGCGGATGACCGTACCGACGAACTCGCTGCTGCCGTCGCTGTTGATGATGAAGCCCGAGTTCCCGTCCCCGATGGCCGTCTTTCCCATCGAGCGGATGCGCCCGGCCCCGAAGATCTGCAGGTCCCGCGTGGAGATCACCTCGATGTTCGCACCCTGTGCGTACAGGGTCCGGTAGTAGGCGTACAGGGCTGTCGAGGTGACCGGGATGTCGGCACCCTCCAGCAGCACCGCATTGCCGCACTTGCTCATCGCCTGGGGATGCAGGGCGGCGTTCTGGGCCGTGATCGGGACCCAAACCCCTCCCACGTACACCTGGGGGATGTAGTCGCCACCCTGCCTCAGTACATAGCAGTCCCCCTCGATCGCATCGCCGATGGTGCCGCTCCCGTCCAGGATGCCGTAGCTCTTCTCGTATTCGGTCACGTCGGCTGCAGTCAGGGTGAGCGATCTGCCCAGGCTCTGTTGGTCGTCCAGGTGCCGGTAGGTCATGGTGCAGGTTATCTCGATCACATCGGGGGCTTCCTTCTTGGGGATGGCCAGGATCACCTGTTCTCCTTGGTGGGCGACGCCGTTGACCAGCCACAGGTAGGATGGCTGCTCGTATCCGCGGCTGTCGGCGTTCAGGACCAGAAGCGAGCTCTCGACGCTCCGGTCGTTGCGCTCGTAGGTGCTGCGGTTGGAGCGTGCGGTGAAGGAGAGGGAGTTGAGCAGCAGGGTGTGCGCACTATGATCGGGGAACGGACTGCCGTAGGTGATGTGGGGGTTTGCCTGTGTGGAGTCGCTCCATGTGTACCTCGTGCGCATCCAGTACATAAGCCCGTAGACCCAGGGCACGGGAAGCGAGTCGACCCATACGGTGGAGGAGTCGGGAAGCCTGTCCTCCCTGATCAGGGTGTACTGGACGAGTGGGGTTGCAAAGATCCCGTCGGAGCCCGAGTTCCCGTCAGAGCCCTTGGGACCCGCCATGCCGTAGGAGACGAAGGAGGCGGCAAGCAGCTCGGCCTTGGTGGGGTCGGTGTACACCTGCACATCGAAGGCCGATGCCGAGCTGTAGGTGTAGGTGCGCACCCCGCCTGTCATGGCACCGCTTGTCCCGCTCTGGGCCCAGGAGGTGCCGTCCCAGCTTCTGGCATGCACGTATACCAAGGCGGTGTGCAGCGCCCCGTTCTTGTACAGACTGATGTTCAGGACTCCCTGGGGGGAGCCTGTCATCGACAGCTGCAGCTGGTAGGAGGGTGCATCGCTGAGTGAGGTGAGTGTGTAGCTTGCGCTGGTGAACGGCATGGGTGCTCCTTTTAGTCAGCTGACAGAACAGAAATATGTGGCCTTCACCGTCACATCGTCGTGCGAGACGGAGATTGCCTTCTTCTTGGTTGCGACGATCGAGCCGTGGGCCACCGCCGTGGGGGTGAAGGCGACCGCCGTACCGTCCTTGTCTGTCTTGGTCCAGGCGTAGGTGAGGCTAGAGCCGGTGGCATCGATCTCCTCGCCGTTCTGGTAGACGCGGCAGATGAGGGTGGTGGAGCCGGTGTTGTTCTTGAAATAGCTGCCGGCGGTGGACTCGATGACCGCCTGGTAGGGGTCGGTGACGTCCAGGATCGAGACGGCCTCGGTGTCGTAGCTCTTGTTGTAGGTGTCCGAGTTTGCGTCGGTGTCCAGGATCGAGCACTTGAACATGGCGAACGAGTCCACCATCGCAGCGGTGACGGACAGCGTCGCCGAGGTGCCTGTTGCAACGTTCTCCCAAGTCGTGCCGTTGACCGACTTCTTCCACTGGTAGGAGAGGTTGGTGGTGTCCTGGGTGGTGCCGCGGATGAGCTCGGCCTTGAGCGACAGGGAGGAGGGGCTGTGGTTCTTGAACTGGCTGCCGCCGGTGGCGTAGGCGCGGGCGACGACGAACGAGGTGCCGTTGGCCACCCGCGAGAGGGTGATGGCGATCTCCACGGGGAAGGCGAGGCCCAGCACGGCATCGGTGTAGGTGCCGCTGAACTGGTAGTCGATCTGCCACACGTCGGCGGTCAGCTTGTCTGAGGCGACGGTGAGCACGCCGGTGGTGGCGTTGATCGTCTCCTCGTTTGAGCCCGAGGTCACGGTCGTCCAGGCAGTGGCCCCCGCGATCCTGCGCTTCCAGGTCTTGCCCGTCATGGTGGAGACCACGTCGCTCCCCCCGGCCTTGCGCACCACGGGGGTGAGCTGCAGCGAGGTGGTTCCCGCCCACGAGGGGTTGAGGGTCTGGTTCGACGTATCGTACAGGCTGGTCAGGGGCAGGTTGCTGTCGATGCCGGTGATGAGGGATATACCGTCGGTATAATCCATCAGCGTGAAACTGGCGCTTGTCTTTGCCATTGGTGATGCTCCTTTATGCTTCGTAGCCGGTCAGGTCGATCTCGCAGAAGAAGACCGTGCGCCCGACGCAGTCTGCGCTCTTGATCTCGATGCTCTTGCGGCCTATGGCCTTGGATGAGGTGTTCCACCGCCCGTCGTCGGCCGAGTCGGTGCTGGAGCGCTTCCAGCGGAACCGTGATGCGTCCAGCGCGTCGGTGATCTCGGTGGTGTTTTGGTAGACGTGGCAGCTGAGGATGGTGTCGGCCTGGGAGGGGCGGAAGACCGAGCCGTTTGACGACTCGATGGATACGGTGAACGACGAGCCGTCCTCGCCCCTGGGACCCTGCGCCCCTGTCGCATCGTTCTTGCCCTTTCCCAGCACCTGCAGGTACACGGGGGCGGTGAGGTCGAAGGCCGAGACTCCCACAGCTTGGTAGGCGATCACCGCACTCTCGTCGGTGAGCGTGCGCTCGGTGACCAGGACTGCGACGTTCAGGCCGCTGTGGGCATCGTCGATGAGGCGGATGACCGAGCCCGAGGGTACGTCGGTCCTGGAGAAGAAGGCGTACTGGGCGTTTGCGTGGCGGTGGAACTGGCCCAGCAGGTTTGCATGCGCCTGGGCAAGCTCTCGTGTATGCACGAAGGAAAGCTCCTCGCTGAGCAGGTTGTCCGACCTCTCCTCCTCGTACGCGCTGTCCGCCGTCCTGACCACGTTCACATCGCGCTCGTAGATGATGTCCGCATACGCGTCAAGGCGCGTGATGTGGTGGGAGAGGCTTCCGCCGTTGTGCGCCTCCACCTTCAGGTACGGGCCGCCCGCTTCCGTGACGGTCGCGGTTACATACCCGCTCTCTGCGGTGAACTCGGTGCGCACGTTGGAGACGGCGACGATCCTGCCCGATCCCACCAGCAGGATTTCGCTCTCTGCATTGCAGGCCTCGATGAGTGCGGGGATGCGGAAGGTGTCGGCTTGGCTTTCCTCCCACTCGGCTGGGCTGTAGAACTCGGTCCCGTCGAAATGCCGGCCTGCCTGCAGTTCCAGAAAGCAGTAGGGATGGCCCTCGCCGCGGCCGGTGGTGTTGCGGTAGACCAGGTAGTCGAGGGCCGTCCCCAGGCGTGTGAAGGTCACGCGTGCACTCTTGTACTGGCGGATCTTCTTGGAGAGGGTGATCGCCTTGCCGCCCACCACAACCAGATCGTCCTTGTCGAGAATCGGGATGTTGTCGGTTGAGCTGCAGTCGATCCTGAACAGCCGAAGCTGGCCCAGCTCATCGAAGAAGTACACACAGCCAAGCTCGTACACCAATTGGTCCAGCAGGTCCCGGCAGGTCGCCGACCCGTCCACGCTGCGGGTGACCTGCTCGGCCAGTGACAGGCAGGAAGGGGAGACGATGATGCCGGCCCTCCTGCAGATTGAGGCGATCGCCTCGCTTGCAGTGCAGTTGAACAGGTGGCGGCCATTCTCGATGAAAGCCTTTCCCAAGAGGCGTGTGCCGGTATCCTCCAGGGTGACGGCGAGCGCCTGTTTTCCCGCATGGCTGACCGTCCAGCTGTAGCTGGTGGAGAGGTAGCCGGTGAACAGGATGGCCGGGCCGTCGGAGAGGACCGCCTTCACATCGCCTTCGGTGGCGATGATGTCCTCGATGGCGGGGCAGTCCCTGTCCAGCAGCAGGTCCACCTGGTTGGACGAGCTCTTCAGGCCCGAGAGCAGCTGCTGGTGGAAGGTGATGGACCTTCGTGCGATGTGCCCCCTGCCGACGGCCTGCACCGAGAGGTGGCCTGCCTCGAGGTCGCCTCCCAGGAAGGTGAGGGTGAGAGAAGGATTTTGTATGGTGCTCATCTAATTCACTCCGAGGTAGTCCAGCTGCTCGAATTCGCCCCTGATCATCCGGGCGAAGGCCCGCATGCCCCCCGTCCCCACCACCGGCGCCTGCTGGTAGATGTTGATCGTCACCTGCGTCGCCCCCTGGTAGCCTGCGTTTCCCACCGCCGTGGTGGTGGAGACTGCATCGGTTGCAATGCTTGTCTGGTCGGCGATCGAGTCGATGTTGGAAAGCCTGTCTGCAAGGCCGCTGAAGGCGTCGCTTGAGAAGGATCCCGGACTGGATGCATAGCTTTTTTGCTTGAACGGGTGCATCAGGTTGTACGCCGCCGTTGCGATGACGGACCCCAGGTGCTGCACCCAGCTTCCCAGCCAGGAGAAAAGGTCGGCCAGGAACTGGACCGGGCTCATCAGGATGGTGAAGGCCTTGGCCACCAACAGCAGGATGGGCGAGAGGGCGGTCATCACACCGGCGAGGATCTGGAAAACCGGCGCGAGGCTTTGGAGGATCGGGCCCAGCACGGCCATGAGGATGTTGCCCACCAGCGCGAAGGCGGTGGCCAGCACATCCAGGATGGGGAGGAACAGGCCTGCCAGCGTGGTGCCGATCCAGGTGAACACGTCCACCAGCGGCTGGAAGACGGCACCGAGGGCCGGCTCCATCACCGAGACGAAACCCTCGATGACGGTCAGAAGGATCCCAAGCGGCGAGAGGGTGTTGAAGATGATGTCGGCCAGCGGTGCGAGCGCTCCCACGATCGCCCCGACTCCTCCCAGCATCTCCTCGGCCGCCATGCCCGCCAGGCCTCCCCCGGCATCGCCCAGGAGGTTTCCCAGCAGGCCGTCCAGGCCCTCGCCCAGCTTTGCCGTCATCTGCTCGGCCATGCGGGTGTCCGTATTCTTGGTGTTCTCGGCCGTCTGTGCAGAGGATGATGCGGTGCCTTTTCCGCTCTGGGCGATTTGGGACAGCAGCTTGGTCTGGTTCGCTGCATCGGCCTTCTGGGCGATGGCCTCAAGGTCGGGTGCGACGATCTCGTCCAGTGCGCTCTTGAAGTCGGTCCCCAGGTCCCCGTAGAGGGAGGCGACCATGCCGGCCGTGTTCAGGACGACGGTCCTTGCCGTACCGACGGCATCGCCCACCGCCTTGGCGAGGGTCGAGCCGACAGCCTCGAAGCTGCGGTCGGCCTGGCTCTTGTACAGGGAGGATTCCTTTTTGACCCCCTCGGCTCCCATGTCAAGGTTTGCAAGCTTGTCGCCCATGCCGAAGAGCTTTCCCGCCCAGGTGCCCTGGATCTTGTCCCCGGCCTTGTTGATCGCGTTCTGCACCGCAGCCAGGATTGCAGCCTCGATGTTCAGGCCGATGTAGGTGAGCCAGCTGATGACCCCGCCCACCACAGCTGCCAGCATGCGCGGGATGCTCTCGAACACAGCCTTGAGCATGGCGCTGATGACGATGCCGATGTTCTGTGCGGTTGTGGTGATGATCAGCTTGATCGAGTCCCACTCGAAGGTTCTCTTGAGCATCTCCCACACCGTGGAAAGGGAAAGCTTGAAGGCTTGGGGCAGGTTCTTGATCACCGCCCCGGCGTAGTTGATGAGAGAAGTCAGGTTGCCCTTGATTGAGCTGAAGGCCGCATCCAGATTGCCCAGCCAGGGGCCGAAGTTGTAGTCGATGATGCCGCCCACCTGCTGGCGGATGTCCCCCCAGGTGTTCTTCATGTTCGTCAGGTGCTGTGCACTGTCCTCGTCGGCCATCATGGCAGAGTAGGAGCCCAGCTTCTCGATGACCTTCTCGACCGCAATCCCCTGGGCCAGCTCCTCCTTGGTCACCCCCTCAAGCTCTATGCCCAGCTTCCTCAGCTCCCCGGTGGCCCCGGTGTAGGAGTCCAGCAGGTTCATCATCGAGGCGTTCAGGTCCTTGCCGGTCACGTTGGACAGGTACACTGCAGCTTCGGAAATGCCCTCGATCTCGTCGGCGCTCTTGCCCAGGGCAGCAAGCTGGGCGACCATCGCCTCGATGTCGCCCTTGCCGGCCAGTGTCCGGCTGCTGAGCCTCTCGACCACGGCGGTCACCTTCTCGTACGATGCGCTGTTCCCCAGTGCGAGTGCCAGCTGCTTGTAGGACCGTTCGGCAGCTGAGAACTCGGAAAAGCAGCCTGCGACCGCATCGCCGAGCATCTTCACCGACGCGATGATGGCGGTCACCGAGAGGGCGGTCTTGAGCGCTCCTCCCAGCTTGTCTGCGGCACCCTTGAGGCTTCCCAGGTCGGAGGCCGCCGCCTTGACCGCGCCCCCGATGTCGTTCTGGCCCTTGATGATGACTTTCGCCTGTGCCGCCATGTGATCGCCCCCTTGTCATGCAAAAAGAAGGGCGCCGCTTGGGCGCCCTGGAATCAGTGTTTCTGTGTCAGTTTTTTCGCCTGCTCATGCAGGTGCCGCCGGTAGTTGAGCTGGATGAGCTTGAGGGCCTGCATCGTCATGTACGGCTGGTCCATCAGGCTTCCTGCGAACGGCAGGTGCCTGAAGTCCCCGCTCTCCGAGTCGCAGCAGGGAAGGAATACATCGGTTATGTAGAAGAGCCAGTGAGCGTACTCGCGGTAGAGCTCTGCGCTTCTTCTTCCGTTGAAGACCTCGCTGCAGAGGGACGCGATCTGTCTGCGCTCGTGTTCGCACGGGAAAAAAAACCTGCATGCGTGTACTCGTTGACCACCTTCACCGTCAGGTCCAGCGATTCGAACACCAGTGAGGCAACTTCGCGGTTGTCCATCTTCTTTTTGGCATCCGCATCCTCGTAGAAGTTGTGATCAACCAGGATCGAGGGAAGCAGGTCGCGAAGCAACGTGAGCGTCTGGTTCTCTCCCTGCTCGGAGGCTTCCTTCAGACGGAGCATCTCCAGGGTGGGCAGCTCCTTGAGCACGATGTATGCCTCATCGTCCGCCTCCAGTCCCACCAGTGTTCCCACTTCGATGCGTACCTTCTGTATGCAATTCTCATAATGTCTTGTCTTGATGAACATGGTTCTTATCCTCCGTAGGGTGTGGAAATCTTGTCGGTGATCACGATGGTTATCGGTTCGGCTTCTCCCACACTGAGTGCCTCGCCTGCAACGGTAGAGCTGAGTATGCCCGTTCCCCCGACATTCGCATCCACCTCGCTGATCGCCACATGCGAGAGGGTGATGGTAATGCTGTGCCCTGCACCAGGGGATGAGAAGGTCAGCTGGACAGAAGCGTTTTCCTCGCTGGTGAGGTACTCACCTCTGAGCGTTTCCACCTCGGCGCTGTAGGGGATCTCGAAGTTGATGGTCACAGCTCTCTTTCCATGCTGGGGCCTGCCTGCATACAGGCCCGAGGCATAGGTACGCGGGGAGCTTTCGAGCGCGTTGTCGATCTTCAGTGATGCGCTGGTGATGTCGTACGTGCTTCCGTTGACCGTGAAGGTCGCATTGGTGCACCGGTACGAGGGGATGGAGAAGCTCTTCAGTGCCTCTTCAATGGTTCCGTTCTCTTCAGTGGTCCCCTTGATGTCTATGCTGCCCTTCACATAATCGCCGGCTGCGCAATCCAGGCTGAGGGCGCTGATGGTGCACCCCGCGTAGCGCTTGATTGCCGCCTTGCGGTCAATGGTGAAGGTGAGGCTGGGAAGCGCTTCGTTCACATCGCACAGGGCGATGGTGTGGGTGTACGCATCCGTTTCTC
>Ga0334898_1003624_pt1 | contig 12269 bp, 8 predicted proteins | sample GraSluR3_MG_10_FD_207228 | JGI IMG/M metagenome (GOLD analysis project Ga0334898, IMG submission 207228) | Sludge microbial communities from methane-producing bioreactor in Wageningen University, Netherlands - Granular Sludge_3_08-R3 | ecosystem: Engineered > Bioreactor > Anaerobic > Unclassified... | reverse complement strand
AATCGAAAAAAATCCGGCCGGTATTAACTTATAAAACCCTTCATGGAAGTATTGTCAATAAAGAAATAAACAAACCCTGGTACCGTTTTATCCTGTCAGGTGGTAGCATTTAAAAGCGGCACGGAAAAATTGGTGATTACATTGATTTGAAAAGTGGTTTTGCTTTTAAATCTACAAATTTCTATGAGAATAATGTTGCAGGAACATTTCCCGTCATTAAAATAAAAAATGTTGCTAATGGAGATGTTAATTTAAAAGATGTGGTTTTCCATGAATTTGATGAATCGTTATCAAGGTATTTAATTTCAAAAGGTGATGTTCTTATTGCGATGACCGGAAATCATCCACAAGCTTTGACACAAGTTGTTGGAGATGTATCAAGATATAAACTTGACGTTCAAGCTTTACTAAATCAGAGAGTTGGTAAATTGGTTGTAAAAAAAGATGCCGACCTTGACTTTATATATTATTTATTTAAAGATGAAGAAGTTCAAAATACCTTGGCAAATAATTCATCAGGTAGCGCAAATCAAGCTAATATTTCAAAAGGAGATATTTTAGAACTCCAATTAAACATGCCTGAACTCCCCGAACAAAAAGCCATAGCCGAAGTCCTTTCCAGCTTAGATGACAAAATAGACCTGCTACACCGCCAAAATAAAACGCTGGAACAAATGGCAGAAACGCTTTTTAGGCAGTGGTTTGTAGAGGAAGCGGATGAGAGTTGGGAAATGGTTCCATTAGATGAGATTGCAGAAGTAAAAAATGGTTTTTCTTTTAGTAGTAAAAGCTATGTAGAATATACGCCAGATGCATTAGAGGTTTTTAAAATGGGACACATCGAAAAAGGCGGAGGTTTAAGAACTAATCCAAAAAAGGATTATGCACCAAAAGATGAAAAACTCAACAAGTACATTTTAAACAAAGGTGATATTGTAATGGCAATGACTGATATGAAAGATAATGTTGTCATTTTAGGTGTACCTGCAATGATTGATAAGAGCAATCATTATGTACTTAATCAACGTGTTGCAAGAATATATTTGAAGCCTAAAAAGAAATTAATCAATAATTATCTTTTATATATCCAATTAAAAGACAGAGATAATATTGCCATTCTTCAAAGTAAGGCAAATAGTGGTGTACAAGTTAATTTGTCAACTCAAACGATTAAAGATATTGAGATAATTGTCCCACCTCTGCATATTCAAACTGAAAAAGGGAAAATAATTACAGACTTATATCTTAAAAAAGAAAATAATGATAATCAAATTCACACTCTTGAAAAACTCCGAAACATTTTATTACCAAAATTGATGAGTGGTGAAGTTTCATTAAAAAGTAATTGATACAAATGCCTGATTTATTAAGCCAACATATCATAGAAGAATTACTGCAAGTAAAACCGGATGGAATTTTATATCACCGGGAAAGTCAGACCCTGGAATTTAAAGAGTCTTTCAATTTTGCGGGTTTAGCCGATTATTACAGAGACTTTGCAGCATTTGCAAATAATAAAGGAGGCTTCTTAATTTTTGGTGTAAAAGACAGACCAAGAAGAGAACTTGTTGGATTAACAGAAAAAGCAAAAGAACAATTTGATAAATTAGATCCTGAAACTGTTTCTGGTCATTTGTTGGAACTATTTTCATGCAAGATAGAATGGGAGAATGAAATCTTTCAAATTGGGGATCTGTGGTTTGCCGTTTTTTATGTTTATGAAGCAGAAGTAAAACCTATCATTTGCAAAAAAGACGAAGGGAAAGACAATGTATTGAAAAACGGAGAAATCTATTACAGATATGGTGGGAGAACCCAAAAGATTCAGTTTGGAGAATTAGAATCTATTATCAACAAAAGAATAGAACAAAACAATTCTCAATGGTTAGATTTGGTTCAGAAAATAGGAAAATCTGGACCGCAAAATGCTGCAATTCTTGACACCGAAAAAGGATTGATTGAAAAGGAAAAATCTCAAATCCTTGTTGTTGATGAGAAGTTAGTTAAAGACATACAATGGATTCGGGCAGGAGAATTTTCTGAAAGAAAAGGTGAACGGACTTTAAAGTTAGTCGGTGAAGTACAACCCATGAATAGTGTTGAAGTTGTAAAACGAGTAAAAGAAAACAGGCTAAAAGAATATCCACTTTCATTTAGAGAGCTTGAATCAGAAGTAAAAAAAGCAATCCCGGCAATCAGGCAAAATGAACTTCATTCAATCATAAAGGACAATAATATCAAAGAAAATAAAGAATACTCTTCTTATTCTTTTAGAAATAAGCTACAAGAGGATAATTATGAAGAAAATGGCATTGTTGCCACAGGAACAAGTAGTATTTACAAACCAAATACAGTTGACTTGATTGTTCGTATTTACAAAAATGAATATGAGTAAGATTACCGAAAATACCATAGAAGAATTTTCCATTGAGTTGCTGGAGCGATTAGGCTACCAATACATTTATGCACCGGACCTGTCTGCGTGCGACGCACAGGCAGATATTGCACACGATGGAGAAAAACCTGAAAGAGCAAGTTACGAGGAAGTTTTACTAACCGAAAGGCTGCAAAATGCCATTCGGAGAATAAATCCAAAAGTTCCTGCTGATTCTCAGGAAGAAGCTTTTAAAGAAATTCAGCGAATAAATTCACCTGAACTGCTCACCAACAACGAAAGCTTTCACCGGATGCTGACTGAGGGCATCAATGTTTCGTATCAAAAAGACCTGCCTGCGTCCGCAGGACAGGCAGGCGGGCGCGAAGAACGAGGCGATTTGGTTTGGTTATTAGATTTTAAAAACCCGGAGAATAACGAATTTATTGTTGCCAATCAATTTACGGTTATTGAAAACGGCAATAACAAAAGACCCGATGTAATTCTGTTTGTTAACGGTATTCCGTTGGTTGTAATAGAATTAAAAAATCCGGCTGATGAAAACGCTACTGTAAAATCGGCTTTCAGACAATTACAGACCTACAAACAAGTTATACCAAGTTTGTTTACTTACAACGGTTTTATGATTGTTTCTGATGGTTTGGAAGCAAAAGCAGGTACGCTTTCTTCCGGTTTTACAAGATTCATGGCTTGGCCTGTCTGCGTGCAACGCACAGGCAGAAAATCAGCAGACGGCAATGAGTATTTGTACAACAAGTTTTTTGTATATGTCATTGAATGTGAAAATAAAAGCTATTACATTGGACAAACATCAAATATTGAAGAACGATGGCAACAACATATTTCTGGAATAGGAGCAGATTGGACAAAAAATCATAGACCATTACGAATAATTCATCACGAAATATTTCCGTCAAGAGAAGAAGCTGTAAAAAGGGAAAAAGAGTTAAAAACTGGATTTGGACGAAAATGGGTAAAAAGAGAGATAGAAGCAAAAAGAAATAATCCGTATTATTTTAATGATGAAATTGAGATAAAAGCAACAAAACAATCTGAATCTAAAAAATGGCACCCTGGTTATATTTCTGAGTTAGAAACCCTAATAAATGGAATGCTCAACAAAGAAACATTGTTGGATTTAATCCGCCATTTTGTAGTTTTTGAAAAATCGACCTGTCTGCGTGCAACGCACAGGCAGAAAAAGGAAGATTCTAAAACAGGAATTGTCACCATTTCAACAGTTAAGAAACTTGCTGCCTATCATCAATATTATGCCGTAAACCGGGCAGTGGAATCCACTTTAAGGGCAACAGGTTATACTTTAGAAAAAGAGACACCTGTAAGCATGGTAATGGAATCACCTGAAAGTTATGGTGTTCCGGGAGTGAAATTGCAACCCAAAGGCGACAGAAAAGGCGGTGTAGTCTGGCATACACAAGGTAGTGGTAAATCTTTGTCAATGGTTTTCTTTACCGGAAAGATTGTTTTGGCATTAAATAATCCGACAGTTCTAATCATAACTGACCGAAACGATTTAGACGACCAATTATTTGACACTTTCGCAGCATCGACACAACTTTTAAGACAAGCACCCAAACAAGTTGAAAACAGGGAAGATTTAAAAGAAAAATTGAAAGTAGCTTCCGGTGGTGTTGTATTTTCAACTATTCAGAAATTTCAACCCGACAATGGCAATGTTTACGAAACTTTATCCGAAAGAGAAAACATTGTAGTAATTGCAGACGAAGCCCACCGAACTCAATACGGCTTCAAGGCAAAATTGGATAAAGAAACCGGAGATATTAGTTATGGTTTTGCAAAATACATGAGAGATGCTTTACCGAAAGCAACTTACATCGGTTTTACAGGAACACCCATTGAAAGCACAGATGTAAATACTCCTGCGGTTTTTGGAAATTACATTGATGTTTACGATATAGCACAAGCCGTTGAAGATGGTGCAACCGTTCGTATTTACTACGAAAGCCGTTTGGCAAAAGTAAATTTAAGCGAGGAAGGGAAACAGCTTGTTGAAGAATTAGAAGAAGAATTAAAAAACGAGGACTTAACCGATACACAAAAAGCCAAAGCTAAATGGACACAACTTGAAGCACTTATCGGCAGTGAAAACAGAATTAAAAATATTGCTCAGGATATAATCACCCATTTTGAACAACGTCAGGAAGTTTTTGAAGGCAAAGGGATGATTGTTTCCATGTCCAGAAGAATTGCAGCAGAGCTTTATGATGAAATCATAAAATTAAAACCGGAGTGGCATTCTGATGAATTGGATAAAGGAACTATAAAAGTTGTAATGACTTCGGCAAGTTCAGACGGACCAAAAATTGCCAAACATCACACTACCAAACAGCAAAGAAAAACACTGGCAGACCGCATGAAAGACCCGGACGATGAATTAAAATTGGTAATCGTTCGTGATATGTGGTTGACTGGTTTCGATGCTCCAAGTATGCACACACTTTACATTGACAAACCAATGAAAGGTCATAACCTGATGCAGGCAATTGCAAGGGTAAACCGTGTTTATAAAGATAAGCCGGGCGGATTGATTGTTGATTATCTTGGAATTGCGTCAGACCTTAAAAAAGCTTTGTCATTCTATTCAGATGCAGGTGGAAAAGGAGACCCAACCATTTTGCAGGAACAAGCTGTTGAATTGATGTTGGAGAAATTGGAAGTCGTTTCTCAAATGTTTCATGGTTTTCCATACGAAGAATATTTTGAAGCTGAAACTTCTAAAAAACTTTCAATGATTCTTTCTGCGGAAGAACATATTCTCGGTTTGGAAGACGGAAAGAAAAGATACATTAATGAAGTTACCGCACTTTCAAAATCTTTTGCCATTGCAATTCCACACGAACAGGCAATGGACGTAAAAGAAGAAGTTGCATTTTTTCAGGCAGTAAAAGCACGCTTGGCAAAATTTGACGGAACCGGAGCAGGAAAAACAGATGAAGAAATTGAAACAACAATCCGGCAGGTAATTGACCAGGCGTTAGTTTCAGAACAGGTAATTGATGTGTTTGATGCAGCCGGAATTAAGAAACCGGACATTTCCATTTTATCAGAAGAATTTCTTTTGGAACTCAAAGGAATGGAACACAAGAATGTTGCAATGGAAGTACTTAAAAAATTGCTCAATGACGAGATAAAAACCCGTTCTAAAAAGAATCTTGTAAAAAGTAAGACACTTATGGAAATGTTGGAAAATTCCATTAAAAAATATCACAACAAGATTTTAACTGCTGCAGAAGTAATTGACGAACTAATTAAGATTAGTAAAGAAATCGTCAAAATGGACAGTGAAGCCACACAACTTGGACTGAGTGAATTTGAGTACGCATTTTACACCGCAGTTGCTGACAATAAAAGTGCGAGAGAATTAATGGCAAAAGACAAGTTGAGAGAACTTGCCGTAATTCTGACTGAAAGAGTAAAACAGAATGCATCAATTGACTGGACAATAAAAGAAAGTGTTCGGGCAAAATTGAAAGTAATAATCAAACGGACGTTGAGACAATATGGTTATCCACCAGACATGCAAAAACTTGCGACTGAAACTGTATTGAAACAAGCAGAAATGATTGCAAATGAACTGACAAATGATTAAGCCCGTCGGTTCACCTTCGGGAATGGCCATTTTTTTCGGGGCACCTTGCCGCTGTGTGTAATATTGGCGAACGAGTGAAATTTGACATTTTTACCAATATTTGGTAAATTTGAGAAAATTTGGAACTATGAAAAACACATCCGTTTCACTCGGGAACTATTTCGACCAATTTGTTCAAAGCCAGGTTTTGGCAGGACGTTATAAAAATGTTAGTGAAGTTATCAGGGCCGGGCTTCGACTTTTGGAAAATGAGGAAAGCAAAGCGATTGCCTTACGAAACGCAATCCGGGAAGGCTTAAACAGTCCATTAGTTGAAGACTTTGACTTTGACGAAAACCTGAAAAGATTAAAAGCTGAAAAAAGAAAAAATGGCTAAAGTTATACTAAGACAGTAAGCCATTGATGAAACCCCGGGTTTTCAACCGGTAATATCAGAGGCTGTCCATTTGAGGCAGCCTCTGACAATTTATCCGGGACTTTTGGTCGTGCTAATTCATGGTCAGTACTTCCCCAAGCTGGCGCGGATTTGCAATCCGTGCTTTAAGTAATAATGAAACGAATTATGAATGAACCAAAAATAAAACATCACGGAGTATAAGCAACCGAAAGGTATCAAAATATTATAACCACAGAAAGTTTTTACACAGACTGGCGGTGTATTTAAGCTTGAAAGAAATTAAATAACGTATTTTAAAAATCCACTTGTTTCCTAAATAAGAAACTCTTACTTTTGCATAAAACTACTTGAATGGAAGAAAAATTCAATATTGACTTTTTGGATGATGCAATTGATTTTATGGATTCCCTGGAGTTAAAAGTTCGCAGGAAAATCTATTATAACCTGAAAAAATCGCAGTTAACAAATGACCCGGAATTATTTAAAAAATTAAACGAAAACATCTGGGAATTTCGGACGTTGTTTGGAAAAAAGCATTATCGACTTTTTGCATTTTGGGATAAAACAGATAATAAAGAAACATTTGTTTTAGCAACTCATGGAATAATTAAGAAAACTAAAAAGACTCCCAAAAGTGAGATAAAAAAGGCAGAGGAAATAAGAAAAATTTATTTTGAATTAAAAAAACAAAAGAAATGAATACGGAAAAAATAAGGAGAAAAAGCCTGGATGAAATGATTGATGAGCATATTGGAATTGAAGGCACTAAAGAAAGAGATGCTTTTGATGAGGAATTACGGCTTGATGTTTTAGGACAAACAATCAGAAAAATAAGAGAAGAAAAAAATCTGACTCAGGAGCAACTCGGGAAATTGGTTGGAGTGAAAAAAGCTCAAATTTCAAAAATTGAAAATCATTTGACAGATGCACGATTTGAAACAATCTTAAAGGTTTTCAGGGCATTGGATGCAAAAATAAATTTCAATGTGGAATTACTTAATAATGCTGTTTAACTAAAAAAGAAAATGAAAGCCGGACGCCTAGTCGAGCAACTGGCCGGTGAGCCTTAAAGCCCACCGGAGCACTTTCGGGCACAAGCGCCGGGCCATTGATGAAATCCCGGGTTTTTAACCGATTATATCAGAGGCTGCCCTTTTGAGGCAGCCTCTGATAATTTATGGGACTTTTGGTTGTACTAATTCATGGTCAGTACTTCGTACCAATGCCCGAAACTGCCGGCGTCAACAATCATACGTCCCAATAGAAAGTACGAATTGCCTTCGCGGTAAGGTTCCGAATAGTAATAAGACCCTTCCGGATCGGGCATCGCCAATGATACCATACCGTAATCCGGATCTTCATATCCGGTTTCCTGGGTTGAATACCTGATGTTGTTTTGGTTATCTACTGAAAATGTAATGTCGTACCCTTCAGCGTAGCAATTTAGAATTTTGTAAACTTCAGCCTCTTCGGCTTTTTCAACTTCCACAGTCCAATCGTTTTCAAGAAATTCCGAACTGAAAACTCCGGTACCAAATGGCTTGAATGTTAATGAAAAAGATGCTCTGTAGGTCGTTTCATGGTATAATTCGGAAACATTATCTCCCACAAGCGTTAAGCTAAACTCATAGGTTTTGGTAATATCAATTAACGATGGATTAACCACAGGTACAATATGCGCATAAGCAACTTCTTTCCCCTCATCAAATGTTACGCTGCTGCTTTCCAGTTCAAAAACACCTTCTATATCTTCGTTCATTTCCAGTTCAACGCTGGCAGTTGTCGTGGCAGACAAGTCTGAACGAACGATCTGAACATTCACTGAATAATCATTTTCGGCAGACAAAACATTCCCGGAAACCACCGGTGCACTGAACGCCACATAAGGCTCGTCGGGTTCATACAAAGTACCCATGTTTTCCTGGTCGCAGGAAAAAAGAGACACTGCAAAAAGTATCAGTATTAAATATGTATGTTTCATGATGTTTGTTTTTAAGATTAATTGCTGGCGAACGGATTTTGGTCAGCCGTTTCGTCCATGTTTTTATTTCCGTCGAATTCCGATTGCGGAATAGCCATCACAAAATCGGGATATTCCGGATCAAGCGTATTCCGGGTAACCAGTTTATCGGGGTGATTGCTGCCTGCAAAATCACGGGTAAAACCGGTTTTCAACCGTTTGATATCCATAATGCGTCCCACTTCGCCCCAGAGTTCTATTCTGCGCTGCAAAATAATTTCATCGAGCAAAGTCACCGGTCCGCCGGCAGGTGTTGTTGGTCCGTTGGTATCGGTGGTTGTTAAGGTGTTGGCATTGGTACGCGATGCGATGTTGTAATCCGGATTGCGTTCGGCCATCAAATCTTCAAGCATAGCTCTTGCCTCGCCATATTTCCCCTGCATGCACATGGCTTCTGCTGCAAGGAGCATCATTTCCTCGTGGCGCATCAGAATGTAATCGCCCAGTGCATTGTTCGCATCAGAAAACCGGAATTTGAACTGGTTGTAACTGACTTCGGTTCCCAGCTCCGACTCATTTTCAATTGGGCCATACCACCAGTTGTTTTTGCGTACATCGGTATCGGGCATCTGATTATATAACCACGAACTGACACATTTCCTTGATGATTGTGCATAAAATTCAGTGCTGGCATCCATGTGTGAAAAGAACGATGCGTAACTGGTTGACTGGTCGGCCACAATTCGTAAGCCCCAAAGAACGGTTTGGGCTGTAGCATCATTAAATGCAAAACCTTTGTTCAACTGTTCCAGGGTCAGCATGGATGTTCCACCGCTCATGGCCGTTTTTGCTGCCGCTTCGGCTGTTACCCAGTCATTTTTTTCGAGTGCAATATTGGCTTTTATTCCGTTTGCCACATAAAAATCGATATGCGACGGATGAGTTCGTGGTGCGGCCACATCAGGATCAAGTAAGCGGAGTGCCTCTTCCATGTCGGCATCGATTTGTGCATACACTTCCGCCACTGTTCCCCGTGGTTTTCCTTCAGAAGTGTTTGTAGTAGGCTCGGTGTAAATGGGAACTCCCGGTGCATTCTCGTTACCGATATAAGTTTGCTGGTAGAACCGAATGAGGTTAAAGTAGGCATAAGCCCTTAATGTATAAGCCTGCCCAATTATGCTGCTGATTTCGGAAGGGGAACCTTCCATGCCTTCTTCTGCAGCAATTATGGCATTTACATTGGAAATAAGGGTGTAATAAAAATACCAGACCGAGTAAGGACGGCCGTCTTTATGGGTATAGTCAGACTTGACGTTGTACCGGTAATCGAACCAGAACCAGCCGTTTCCGCCTTCGTGCTGTACCATATCTTCTGCCATAAGGTCCCAGGTTAAAACAAATGCAGTAACTCCGAATTCTTCAAAAAACCAGCCTTCAGACCATTCCTCAGCCACATACATGGCCCTGTAAATACCATTAAGGGCGACATTGGCTTTTGTTACATCCGAGAATAAAACATCGCCGGAAGTACTGTCGGTAGGATTTGTATCCAGTTCATCCAAACAGGAGACAAAAACTACAGAAACAATAAGTGCTAAAAGAATCTTATATGTTTTCATAATAATTTTATTTTAAAATTTTAATTCGATTCCCAGCAGGCTGGTTCCTACCGGTGTATAAGTAAAATCGGTTCCTCCGGTAAAATTGTGCTGCGGGTTCATACCTTCCAAATGCGAAAACAAAGCCAGATTGTCGAACGATACATAAGCCCTTAATCTTTCAATGCCAACAGTTCTGAGCATATTTCCGGGCAGGGTATATCCAAACGTTAAATTCTTGATGGCAAAATAAGAGGCATCAATCAACAGGTTGTCGGTAGCCGGTCGTGAAAAAGCCGTACCATTTTGAATTCGCGGAATATCGGTTACATCTCCGGGTTTTCTCCATGCTCTTTCTATATTAACTGCATAGTTGGTACCGATATATGTTGGATTCAGCAGTCCCCGGTAAACGCCATCCAATATTTTGCCGCCTACTGAAAAAGTGGTCATAAAAGACAAATCGAAATTTTTGTAAACGATAAAATTGCTTCCGAAAGCTCCGTAAAAATCGGGAATACGACTTCCGGCAATTACCTTGCTTTGAGTTGCTTTCTGGTAGTCGTCAGAAATATACGGTTCTCCGGGATTTCCCTCTTCGTCGCGGTCGAATACCCAGTAAAGCTGAGAACCTGTAGTAATATCCACACCTGCTGAACGGCTCAGGTAAAATGAGTTTATCTCCTCTCCTTTGCGTTGAATCCGGTTCCCGTCAACTATCTGATCAGCTTCCCCGTCCAACTCTACAATTTCATTTTTCAAAGTTGTCAGGTTCAAATTGGCATTCCAAACAAAGTTGTTTGCCCTTATAATATTCAGGTTGGTATTCAACTCGATACCGGAATTCAGCATTTCGCCAACATTGGCCCAGTAGCTGTCGAAACCAAGCGAAGTGGCCATGGGTTTTTCCATGAGCATATCCACAGTTCTTCGCTGATAATATTCAAATGAAAACTCCAGGCCTTTCAAGAGTACTGCATCGAACCCCACATTCAGGTTGTTGTTTTCTTCCCACTTTATGGAGGTATTTTCGAGCGAAGAGAGCAGGGCGCCGTTTAGATTGGCATTGGCCCAGTCCAAATCGTAAAGCGACTGCCATCCGTAGTATGTTCCAATCCGGTCGTTCCCCTGTTTTCCGTAACTGGCCTTCAGTTTCAGATTATCAATAAAATTGGCACTTTCAAGAAAACGTTCTTCACTGATTCTCCAGGATGCTCCCAATGACCAGAATTTTCCCCACCGGTAATCTTTGTGAAAACGGGATGAACCATCGGTACGGAAACTTGCTGACAAATAATACCGGTCGGCAAAATCGTAGGTAAGATTGCTTAAAACCGATTCAATGGCATAGTTGTCTTCAAAAGAAGTAAGCAACGAAGTTGTTGAACCCGGTGCAAGCTCTTTTATTCCGGAATAGGGAAAACCGGTTTTTTCAGCTTCCAGTTCATTGATAACCAGTTTATAGAATTCATGTCCGGCAAGTAAATTAATGCTGTGTTTTCCAAAACTTTTTTCATACCTCAGAAGCTGGTTCGCGGTAAATGAAAGGTTTCGGTTGTTCAGCAGGTTTAATCTGCCGCTCACCGTTGCACCATCGCCAAATTCGGGGTTATTGTATTGAACCCGGCGGCTGGTGGCATAATCAAACCCAACGTTTGCTGAAAGGGATAATCCTTCAATGGCTGTGTTTAGCCCTTTGCCCAAAATATCGAGGTGAAATCTTCCCGACAAATTATCGGTTGTGGTATAAAAATCGTCTTCATATAAAGTAGCTGCCGGGTTGTAGTTCGGATTGGCACCCGATGGCCGGGTTAAACCGTAATCGAATTGTTTTTCCCCGGTTTCTGAAAGAACGGGATTTCCTTGTTCGTCCTGGACATAAACCGGATAAATGGGCGCCAGAAACTGGGCCGAATACCAAACGTTGGAAGTTGCAGAAGTTCCGCCCCATTCCAGGTATGAACTTTCAGTTTTTGAGAAATTTACATTCCCTCCGTAATTCAGCCAGTCTTTAGGTGTTAATTCTGCTCCTATTCTTCCTGAAATTCGTTCAAAATCTGTTGTCTCCAGCAATCCTTCTTCATTCAGATAAGCCAGTGAAGCAAAAATTTTCGAATTTTCAGAACCCCCGTTAAAATACAGTTGGTATTCCTGGCGAGGCGCATTTTCGTTGGTAATTTCTTCCAGCCAGTTAGCCTGATACAAAAGTTTTGCAGAAGGATTTACCCTCCCCGTAACCGGGTCAATCAGTTCAGAAACAGACATGTTGTACGGATTATACATTTCGT